>JADMIO011367010.1_pt1 | contig 102305 bp, 90 predicted proteins | sample 8958161 | NCBI WGS metagenome assembly JADMIO01 (sample SAMN16585339, study PRJNA669376) | soil metagenome | isolation source: Crop rotation soil | place: USA: Cullars Rotation, Alabama | collected 2011 | reverse complement strand
GCCGCGACTTCAAGTCACGTGAATTCCAAGCTTCGGATCCCACTGTGCTGGAAAGGCACTTGGCAATGAGCATACAGAGGCTTTATTTGAGTTAATTACGTTAGTACAACCTGGTTATTTTAAAAAGAAAACAGGATTACTTGGCAATTATTTTGGAATATTCAATAATAGGCAACTTATTTCTGTAACAGGCGAACGGATGAAAATGAATGACTTTGTTGAAGTAAGTGCAATTGTTACTCATCCTGGCCACATACGACAAGGATATGCAAAGCAACTAATTGCTCATACAGTGAATAATATTTTCGCTCAAAGTAAGACGCCCTACTTACACGTAGCAGAAATAAATGTTGGAGCAATAAAGCTATACGAAAAATTAGGTTTTATGACAAGGCGAAAAATGAGTTTTTGGAATATCACAACATAAGAACTACAGCCAACTTTGGGGTTTACTCAAGTTGGGCAGAACGTTGTAACATCAGCTAATTGCAAATCCCGGCTTCAGGTCGGAAATTTTTTCTTCATTCCGGTAACCTGATTAAAATTTAAAATACGCCGTTAAACACATAGAAAGGAGGAAACCGATGTTTTTAAAATATTTTTAAAAACAAACAGCCAGACTCCTTTATGAAAAAAATATCTTTTAGCATTAATATCCGCAATAAAACATATAATGGACACCTTATTGTTAACGACTTCTCGGCAACGCCAAAAAATTTTTTGGTTTTTATGGAAAACCATATTGTCGGCGAATTGATGTACAGGCATAAATGGCAATTTGAACAGGGGCGCCGGCATAAAATTTTAGGAAGGTTGAACAACGACGAATGCAGTGATATTGCTGAATACTTAGGAAATATTTTTTCTTTGACCTACCATAGAAACGAAAATTAAACCTATTGAACGGTAGAACCATTCAAGCTGTATTTAGGATATAATTTTCAGCTTGTTATTGCTTTGTGAAGTAGTGTGCCTGATGATTACCGTACCATTGTACAGGAAGAATATGATACAGAGAAAAAGGAATTGTAGCCGGCAACTAATTTCATCCGCGCTTTCGTGGCAACTGTTTTAAAACCCTAAAATTTCTCCAACATCTTTGCATATGTGTTTTCCGCTCTTAATTTTACTTTAATGAAGGTTCTCATCATCCGTTTTTCTTCTATAGGCGACATCGTTTTAACCACTGCAGCTATTCGTTGTTTAAAGCAACAGATTCCCGGTGCTGAAGTGCATTTGCTCACCAAAGAAAAAATGAAAGCAGTAACGATCGCGAATCCTTACATTGATAAATTTCATTATTACACAAATGATCTGAACGCCATTGTTAAAGAACTCCGTAAAGAAGATTATGATTATATAATTGACCTGCATAAAAACATCCGGACTTATTTATTGCAGGTGAGGCTTTTTACTACAAAAGGGCTTTGGTACAGTTATCATAAACTCAGCCTGCAAAAGTTCCTGCTTACAAAACTTAAAATTAACCTGATGCCAAAGCGCCATATTTCTTTGCGCTGTATTGATGCGATGGAACTGTTGGGCGTGGTTGATGATGGCAATGGCCTGGATTATTTTATTCCGACATCAGTGTATATTAAAGATTCTGATTTGCCCTCAGGGCATTTGTTTGGATATGTGGCTATTGTTATTGGTGCCACGCATAATACAAAGAAACTTCCCGTATATAAGCTGCAGGAAATTTGCTCAAAGATCAATTATCCGATGATATTAATTGGAGGAAAAGAAGATGCAGTGCAAGGCGAGGAGATCGCATCAATCAATCAGCAAAAGATTTTTAATGCCTGCGGTAAATTTTCTTTAAATGAATCTGCAGATTTGGTGCGCAGAGCCAATCTCGTAATTTCTCATGATACAGGTTTGCAATATATAGCCTGTGCATTTCAAAAACCTGTATTGGCCATTTGGGGTGGCACATCTCCAAAACTGCAGGTAGAGCCTTTTTATGGAACAGCTAATATTGCTCTACATAAAAACTTTATCGTTCCTGGCTTACCTTGCCAGCCATGTTCGAATTATGGGACAAAAAAATGCCCTCGCGGTCATTTTAAATGCATGAAAAACCAGGATACAGATTTAATTGCATCAACGGCAATGTCTGTTTTAAAACAATGATTTACTTTAGCATCAATTTATTAAATATGAAAAGAATAATATCCGGCCTGCTTGCACTAACCCTTTTTTTTGGAGCAACTGCACAATCCGGAAAGGATACATCTGTGCAGGCAATGGCAGTTGCCGTTTGCGATTGTCTTACAAAGGCCGATATAACTGATAATACCAGCCAGCAACAGATTCAACAGGCATTTATGAGTTGTATATTCTCGTCAGCTCCGGATCTTGTTTCTAAGATCGCAAGCGGTGGAGGAGATGCAGAAGCTGCACAGCAAATGGCAACAAACCTTGCAATGGAAATGCTGAAAAACGGTTGCCCTGCTTTTGCTAAAATTGCCGGTGCAATGGCTATGGATGGTGGTAGTGAATTTGAAATGACTATGCCTTCACAGGTTCAAACGGTAAAAACAGAAAGCGCAGAAGGTACGATTACCAAAGTTGAAGAAAGGGATTTTACATACCTCACACTTAAAACGGCTGCAGGAAGGGAACTCACATTTATCTATTACGGTTATGTGCCCGGCTCAGACGAGTGGATAAAAGATGCGGTAACAAAACTTAAAAATAAAAACGTGTATGTCTCCTATATTGAAAGCGAAGTGTACCAGCCAAAGTATAAAGAATTTATGAACGTAAAAGAAATAAAGACCTTAACGATCAAATAGAATTAAAAATAGCCGGCTTAACATTTGCTTTCCGCTCCCGGTAAGCTTTCTTTTTCCCCGCTATATTATTATGGCAGCGATTTAAAATGAACGAAAAAGATAATAAATCACCGCAGATATTAAACGCTGCTTCCAATTTACTTGGATTTTGCTTTCTTGTATTAACCTCAATAAAGTTTTTTAAATTCTCAAACACAACAATTATTGACCAGGGTACGGCTGTTTGTTTTGTGCTGTTTATGTTTAGTTGCTTATGCGCATTTCTTTCAATCAGAAGTAAAACAAACCGTGCCTTATTATACGAAACCATTGCAGATTACGCTTTCCTTGCCGGCCTAATTGTGATTTTTATAATGACGATCCTGTTTTTGTTCGAGGTAATAAGTTAAAGCTTTAATATACTGCTGAATAAACTCCTGTTTTCTTTTCTGCCTGTATTGCATAACAAATCTTGGATGCGGAAGTGGTTCGATTTTTTCGAACCAGCTATGTTTATTGTTTAGCTTTTGCAGGTATTTTAAATTCTCGCCTTCGCCAATGCAAAAGCAGGCATCCGTTTTTAAACCAAATGCAACCTGTTTTTCCATACAATCAATTATGAATGGCTGAATTTGTTGCAACAGGTCCTTATCATCATAATAATTTAAATTTTTGCCATCCTTTACAAATCCCAAAGGGCTCATTGCAGAAAAATAAAACTGCCTGTAGAAATTTTCAGCGCCTCCAAAGGCGTCAATCATTTCATAAATAAATACAGAAGACAGTTCCTGTTTCTTTTGGAAATCATTGGCAATGCCGCACACTTTCTCTAAACGAACAGGGTCCGTAAATGGTATTCCGGTAACACCGCCACCAAATCTTCCGGGATTTATTCCCAGTAATAAATGCCTTTGATTATTGTCGTTATAATATTTTTTGTAGAATGAAACGCAGGCTTGTTGCACATCTTCGCGTTTATGAGCATCAAGCAGTTCAACATTGTTCATTAATGTAACAGGAAACCTGAGGTTGAAGAGGAAGTTCAGAATATTATCTGCAAAATTCATGTGCAAATAAACAATCGTTTATTGTATTTGATCATGCATTAAATTCCGGGATATAAAAAGAAACCAGTTTATAATTCGGCTACAACTTGTGTGTAATTGATGTCTGTTAATATGGTGCGTATTTGATCTTTCACTTTAATGATATGCATAACCAGTTTAGATTCCTTGCATGAATGCAGAAATTCTATTACTTGTGTAAAATGCGGATTATCACTGCCCTTTTCCTCTCTGTGCGATTCATTTCTTAATTGAAATAAATGCAAAAGCTTTTTGGTTTCCTGTGGTGTGGATTGCAGGTAATCTTTTATGTCGTGCAAATCTTCCGCGATCTTTTTTAAGAATTTTTGATAGTAGATTTTTGACAAATTCTCAAGAGTAAGAATAGACATAGCAGAATTTTTATTGGTGAATAATAAAAGTTTTCAATTGGCAATACACTCGGTGGCAAGCAAATTCAGGCGGCAATATATTATTTAAGCTGTTAATTATAATACATTTTTTTCCACATAACAATTTTATAATATGCTACTCTTCACCCTCAAGCCTGGCAAGTTCGCCTTCATCCAAATCATCCGCGGCATTTGGCGGTGGTGTAAGATCAAGGTCTTTTTTAATGTCTGCCTGGGCAGCTCTTTCCGCTTCCTTTATATTAATGGATTGCTGTTGCTTTAATATTTCTTCCTGTTGTTGTGATGGTTTCTTAGCCATAATGTTGCTTATTTAATTTATTAATGTGCCTCCAGCCAGTTGTCGCCAATACCTAATTCTGCTTCAACCGGAACATCACAGGGCAGCGGCAAAGCAGATTTCATATTGTTCAATATTAATGGTTGTAAAACATCAAGTTCGGAAGGCAGGGCATCAAATACCAACTCATCATGCACCTGCATGATCATTTTGCTTTTTAAATTTTCCTTCTGCATGGTATCGTGAATTTTTATCATCGCCATCTTAATCATATCTGCAGCAGTGCCCTGTATCGGGGAATTGATCGCATTGCGTTCAGCATAACCACGCACCGTAAAATTGCCTGAATTAATATCACGCAGCCATCGCTTTCTGCCCATCAATGTTTGTACATAACCATGTTCACGGCAAAAGTTGATCATGTTATCCATGTACTTAGTAATGCCGCTGAATTCTTTTTTATAATTGTCAATTATTTCTTTTGCTTCCGTGCGGCTGATGGCAAGATTATCTGCCAGGCCAAATGCACCTTGTCCATAAATAATACCAAAGTTTACGCTCTTTGCCTTATAACGCATTTCTTTTGTAACAGCCGATGCATCCACATTAAAAACTTTTGAAGCAGTTGCCGTATGAATGTCTGCATTGTTGCGAAAAGCGGCACACATATTTTCATCGCCGCTGATGGCTGCCACGATCCTTAATTCGATCTGCGAATAATCTGCGCTGATAATTACATTGCCTTGCCTGGGAATAAATGCTTTCCGTATTTCTTTGCCACGCTCGGTTCGGATGGGTATATTCTGCAGGTTGGGATTATTACTGGCCAACCTACCTGTTACAGCCACAGCCTGGCCATAGGTTGTATGCACACGGCCGCTTTTTCTATTTATTAAGGCAGGCAATGCATCAACATAGGTTGATTTTAATTTTGTTAACTGCCTGTACGCTAAAATGTCTGCAACAATCGGGTTGCTATGCGCCAGTTTCATCAATACATCTTCACCCGTTGCATACTGGCCACTCTTTGTTTTTTTGGCTGATGCGAGATTTAGTTTTTCAAACAATACTTCACCCAATTGTTTGGGAGAGCCTATATTGAATTTAACACCTGCTCCTGCATATACAGCCTGTTCTGCCTGGTAAGCTTCGCGTTCAAGCTCTTTTGAATAATTTAATAAAAAGGCAACATCAATCATCACACCTTCATATTCCATATCGGTCAGCACTTTCACCAACGGGTTCTCCACTTCGTAAAAAACACGTTCAACATCTTTAGTTTTTAATAACGGGTGCAGGGAATGTTTTAGCTGCAGGGTAATATCTGCATCTTCTGCGGCATAGTCTTTTAATTTTTCTATTTCAACATCGCGCATTGTACCCTGGCCTTTACCTTTCTTGCCAATCAGTTCTTCAATATGCACCGGTTCATAACTTAAATATTGCGCACTTAAAAGATCCATGCTCCGCTTACCATCGGGTTCAACAACATAATGCGCTAACATGGTATCGTAAACCTGGCCTTTAATTTCACGGTTATAGTATTTTAAAACAAGCAGGTCATATTTTATATTATGGCCGATCCATGTAAGCGAAGAGCTTTCAAACAGCGGCTTTAGTAATTCAAGAAGATTGCAGGTGGCGTCGTAATCTGAAGAACAGGTAACAAAATATGCTTCGCCGGGTTTGTAAGAAAAGCTCATGCCAACAAGCTCGGCATCATTCGCATCAATGCCGGTGGTTTCTGTATCAAAGCAAATCTCTGTTTGCTGCATCAATATATCAACAAGGTCTTTGATCTTTTTTTCATCATTAACCAATATGTATTCATGCGTTGTATTACTGATATTTTTAGAAGCAGCCAGGCCCCTATCATCTATTTCATCGTCTTCAACTTTTTCAATCACGGTTCTTACTGCAGCACTTTCGATGGCATTACCAAACAGGTCTGTCTGTACGGCAACCGGTGCTGTTTGAAACACATTAAAATCATCTCCAAGGATCCTTTTGCCCAGCGTTTTAAATTCCAATTCGGTAAATACTTCGATCAATTCTTTTTTATTCCATTCTTTCAAACAAAAATTCTCTTCGTGAAACTGAACCGGAACATTGGTAATAATCGTTGCCAGCTTTTTACTTAAAATGGCTGACTCTTTTCCTTTTTTAATTTTTTCACCAAGAGCACCCTTTATATTGTCTGCATTAGCGATGATGTTTTCAACATTGCCATATTCTTTTAAAAGCTTGGCTGCAGTTTTTTCGCCTACACCTGCAATACCCGGGATATTATCTACCGCATCGCCCATCAAACCCAAAATATCAATCACCTGGTCTACGCGCTCAATATCCCATTTGGCACATACTTCCTGAGGCCCCATGATTTCAATAGTGCCACCCTGGTAGCCGGGTTTATAAATTTTAATGCCATCACGCACCAGTTGTCCATAATCTTTGTCGGGCGTAACCATAAAAACTTCATAACCTGCATCATTTGCCTGCCATGCCAGGGTACCGATAACATCATCGGCTTCATATCCTGCCACACCAATACAGGGAATATTAAACCCTTCAATAATCCGCTTTATTTCGGGGATTGCATCCATCAGGTCTTCGGGTGTTTCCTGGCGGTTGGCTTTATAATCCGTAAAATCTGTGTGGCGTTCTGTTTTGCCTTCCACATCAAAGCAAACGGCAAGATGCGTTGGTCTTTCGCGGTTTATAAGATCGATCAATGTGTTGGTAAAGCCAAATTGGGCATTAGTGTTTCTTCCTTTTGAAGTGATGCGCGGGTTACGTATAAGCGCATAATATGCACGAAAAATAAGTGCATAAGCATCCAGTAAAAATAAACGTTTGTCCATGTTGCTAAGATAAACTCAAGCGGGGAATTCCGGGCAAACTCTTGATTTTATTGGGTAATCCTTTCAGAAAACGGAGCGTAACGGGTTTTCAGATCAGAATTAAACTTCCCGGAAAGCCTTAAAACTTCAACGGTGATACCCGGATGTTCAATGTTGACGATCAGATGTTCAACGGTGATGCTCAGATGTTGAAGGGGGAACTTCAGCGGTTCAATGAAGAATCAATTCTAAAAGATCAGGCGGCGGGTTCCGGGTTTGTTTGCATCATTTTATCCCATACTACAACAGGTAAATTACCCGGGGATGCATAATTACACAATTTAGCAGGTGTGTATATGGCATATATAATAATTCAAAAATGTAAAAGCAAATCCTTTATATATGTTTACATTTTGCATTAATTTCACCGCGAAAAATAGCATCATAGCATTAAGACAGATGACGGTAGTGTGATCCGCCGCGGCGGACAAGCTGCAAATTGTGCTCCATCAGAGTTGCGATTGCCTGCTACCATAAAAAATAAAAATATTATGGCTGAAAAAATTTTAATGCCCCGTTTAAGCGATACAATGACCGAGGGCGTAATTGCTGCCTGGCATAAAAACGTTGGCGACCCGGTTAAAAAAGGCGATCTGCTTGCTGAAATTGAAACGGATAAAGCGACTATGGAATTAGAGAGTTACAAAGATGGCGTGCTGCTGCACCGTGGTGGTGAACAGGGCGCTAAACTGCAGGTTAATGACCTGCTTGCCATTGTTGGTGATAAAGGTGAAGATGTTAGCGGTTTGGTTGGTGGAAACGGATCAGCAAAAAAAGAAGATACAGCTTCCAGGGCGCCGGATGCCGGCAAGAAACCACCCGCAGTAGAAAATGAGAAATCAGCAATCAGCAATCAGAAATCAGAAAGTAAGCAGGAAACCGGTAACCAGAAACCTGCAGCCGCGCCTGTTGACATCTCAAAAATGGATGAAGTTGTATTGATGCCACGTTTGAGTGATACGATGACTGAAGGTGTTATCGCTTCATGGCAGAAGAAGGTGGGTGAGGATGTAAAGAAAGGAGATATTCTTGCCGAGATTGAAACCGATAAGGCCACTATGGAGCTGGAAAGTTATAAAGATGGAAAACTTTTGTACCAAGGTGCTAAAGAAGGGGAAAAAATTGCAGTAAACGAATTACTGGCAATTATTGGCAAAGAAGGCTTTGATATAAATAAAGTTGTAAACGCTGTTAAAGGAGGAGGTGGTGGCCAACAACAGGAACCTGTTGCAAAAGAAGAAACCGATATGCAAAAAGGCGATGGCGATGTTTCTAAAACTGCATTAAGCGGTGTGCCTCAACAAAAGGTAGAAAAACAGGCAGCACAACAGGAGCCACAAATTATAAATGAGGGAAGGATTTTCGCCTCCCCGTTAGCAAAAAAATTAGCGGAAGAAAAAGGTATTGACCTTAAATATGTGAAAGGCAGCGGTGACAACGGCCGTATAACTAAAACGGATATAGATAATTATAAGCAGCCGACAGCCGACAGGCCACAGGCCATAGAAAGCGGCGGGCAACAAGTGGCGGGCAGCGAACAAAAACCGGAGGTTGGCGCACCGGTTAAACAGCCTCAACCTGTTGTAGCTGCGAGTTATGGAGAGGAAGAATTTGAAGAAGTACCGGTTTCACAAATGCGCAAAACCATTGCACGCAGGTTGGCAGAGAGCATGTTTACAGCACCACATTTTTATCTTACCATGAGTATTGATATGGATGCATGTGTGGCTGCACGAAAAAGAATAAATGACCTGAGCCCTGTTAAAATAAGCTTTAATGACCTGGTGCTGAAAGCGGTTGCTGTTGCACTGAAACAGCATCCGAAAGTAAACAGTAGCTGGCTGGGTGATAAGATCCGCATTAATAAGCATGTAAACATTGGTGTTGCGGTTGCAGTGGATGAAGGATTGCTTGTTCCTGTTGTGCGCTTTGCAGATACAAAACAGTTAAGCCAGATAGCCACTGAAGTAAAAACATTAGCCGATAAGGCAAAAAGCAAAAAACTGCAGCCTGCCGAATGGGAGGGAAGTACTTTCACCATTTCTAATTTAGGCATGTTTGGCATTGATGAATTTACGGCCATCATTAATCCTCCTGATTCGTGTATACTGGCTGTTGGCGGCATTGCACAGGTTCCGGTTGTGAAAAATGGCGCAATCGTACCGGGAAATGTAATGAAGGTAACGTTGAGCTGCGATCATCGTGTTGTTGATGGTGCAACAGGATCTGCATTTTTGCAAACCCTGAAAAGCCTGCTGGAAGAACCTTTGAGGATGCTGGTTTAAATCAATCAAATATTAATTTACAAATAACTAAGCCACCACTCGCGGTGGCTTTTTCTGTAATTATCAAACCATTGGCAGGGTTTGTATAAAAGGATAATTACAAACAGCCAGATCAGGTACACTACAGGCAGATCAAAACCAAATTTTTGCGGGCGGAACAGGAAAGGCGTATTGAAATCAATAATGTCGTTGGATGTATGCCCGGTTGCAAAAAATAGGATTACGCAAATGGTATGTATCAGGTAAAAATGAAGCACATAAAAAAAGAACGGCACTCTTCCAAACATACTTAACATATCGGTTAACTTATTCTGAACAGTTTCTATGAGTGAAAGGAATATCAATGCCGGGCCAATCGTCATTGTTGCATAACACAACGAAGGCGGGTATTTTGATGTATTCAAAAAAGATAAGAAAGTATATAAATTGTTTTTTTGTGTAGACCAATGACTCGGATCCCCATACATATTTACATATCTCAACAATATGAAAAATATTGTGACGGCAAACCCAAGCGTTAGAATTGTTTTTCTTCTTTTTAAAGCATCTGTTTGTCTGTATACCGTGCCAAAGGCATAACCAAGCAACATAACTCCTGTCCAGGGTAAAATGGCATAGAGATCGAAAATAAAACGTGACGGGCCTAACTGATATTGAGTACCGGATGCAGTAAAAAATACCCTCATTAAAACATTTGCAGCACCTTCCTGCGGCACTTGCATATAGTTAAGCATATCATGGCCAAAAACCAAAATGCAGCCAGCAACTACAATAATTTTTAATGAAGTTCTTACTAACAGGCCAAGTATAACCATGCTCCATCCAATTGCCCAGATCACCTGCCATATCAGGACATTATAGAGAGGATTAAACGTTATTGCCAGGGTAACTATGGCCATTTCCGCAAATACCAGCCATAGTCCCCTTTTTATTAAGAACATGCTTGTTTCATTTTTTGATTTTCTCTGGTTTACAAAAAAAGCGGAGGTCCCTGAAAGGAATACAAAAGCGGGAGCACAGAAATGTGTTATCCACCTGGTAAAAAATAATTGCGGTGTTGTAGTTGCAAGATTTGTAGGATTATCTATAGATGCAGTGACATGAAAAAAATCACGCACATGGTCAATTGCCATGATAAGCATCACAGCGCCACGCAGAATATCTATCGACTGAACACGTTGTTTTGGTTGAAGTAAAGCCGAACTCATTACAGGCAATTTAAAAAGGAAGATAAAAATTCCTGCCGTTATTAAATAAAATTTTCAGATATAATTATTGTTTCATCTTATTGTTTGATATCAGTAATTTTATTAAATCGCAAATGCATAATCCTTCCTATGGCACAGCCGGGGGTGTTTGTTGAATTCCATTTTGTATAAAGACTGTCAATTTTTTTTATAATTAAGTCAGGCAATGATGGCGCAATTGAACTCGTGGCAAACGATATTGCCAATACCAAGAATGTGAATGCTTTAATTTTACTTACAAGCATATTTTTTGTTTTGAACATTTTAAAGTAAGAGAAGAAAGAAAAAAAATTATTTGATAATAATTTTTTTAAGCCAAGTTACATTTTAAAGTATAAATAAGATGCAGAACCCATGCCTCACGAAAAAATCAAAAAGCCTGTTTCAAATATTATGGTTAATTATTCAAGAAAGTAATATTCATTTTTCCAAATTATCCAGGAATGTCCTGCATTCTTTTACTTTATCAGTATTGATCACATCAGCGTTTAATCGCACCAGCGTTGCCCAGCAGTCTTCTGTATCAGGCGCACCCCAAAGCCTTACTGGTTTGCCTTTCGCATGCACTTCTTTTATTACAGTACTTATGCTTATGCTGTCTTCCGCAGGTAGAACACCTGAACCATTCCAGCGGGAATATTTCCGGAAATCATCACTGATCATTACTATCTTATCAAGGTCTGCGGGTGCATACTGCTTTCCCGGCAAACCATCAAACATAATGTATGGAGGATAGCTATGAAAACTTGTATCAGGAGGCCTTTCACCGCTTATGAAAACCTGTATTGCCCGTGGGTTCACTTCCCTGTTAAATACAGCCGGATGTTGCTGCAGCAATTGCATTAGTGCCTTTAAAACATCAGTTGCATTTTCTTTAATGTCGATCATTAAGTAAAAACTATTCAAACTATCCGGATGTAATTTACTGCTGGCAAAAACCGCAGCTATTGGTTTGATATACATCTCAGCTAACGTATGAGATGGTTGTATATCTGTTTTATCATGGGCAACCATTAATACTCTGTTTACATAAAATACATCCGCCTCGATTACGCCTGCCTTATTATGATAAGCATCCCAAAAAGGTTGAGCATGTGTATAATCGTTATGGGAATGTATTGCAAGCTGCGCATAACAGCAGGTACAGTATAATGTGAGTAGTAATAAATAATATAATCGCAATTGCATTCAAAATAAATTAATCAGCAACATTCATAATCCAATACACTAATTACTTTATCATAATAGTCTTTGGCTATTTGAGGCGTACTTCCGATACATACCAATCCAAGTTTTCCATGTTCAGAAAGGGCACCCACAAGATGAAACATTACTCCTTCCTGTGTTGCACCATCATACATAAGGGAATGAAACATGGCTATATCAATAAGATCATGTGGTGTTAACCCGATATATTTTTCACTGCTCACATTGTCTGATGCAAAATAAAATCTTTGATTGCCACTTCCTGTTATATATTCTCCCGTATCAGCGTTGTACTTTCCATCTGTTAAAAACTGCAACATCAAATATGGATGTGTGGTACCGCCTTTTCTTAGATTGATCTCAATGGCATAGTGTTTCCAATTGCCATCATCCTGTTTCACAGAAATAAAATCTATTGCAAACCTGCCGAGTGCGCCCTTGTTTACCAAAGCTTCCGCAACCTTTCTTCCTTCTGCAGCAAGAGAAATACTGTATTGTTTATCTGCAGGAAAAATAGCACCGATAAATATCTGGCCATCATCGCCTCCGAGTAATTGATCATGTGTGCTTGCAATTTCAACCCGCTTATCAGGGCCAATAACGCATTGTACCGAAGGCGATGTTTTTATATCACCATCCAAAAATTCTTCCACCACACCACCCATTTGATGAAACTTTTCAAAGAATAAATTTTCAGTAACATCTTTTGCCACCGTTTGAAAATGCTGGGAAAAATTTGATTCAATATTTTTTTCAAGTATATTATCAACCGGGATATCAGGATACTTATATATAGCGTTGCCATCCCCACTGAAGCCGTCGTTCATCTTTAATACAGCTTTACGCATAGCAGGATATTTTCTTTTCAGATTTGCTAGTGCCTGTATAATTTCATCTTTCGTTCTTAAATCTTCAAAGCCATCAGGCAGGTTAACGCCACAGGCTCTGAATGTTTTTCTTCCGCCCGATTTTGACCCTTCATAAAACAATTCAGGATCGGTGCCAAATAATGGAACGCCTAATTGAACAGCTAATGTTTTTTCTAAAGATGTTATGTTATAACACGTAAGGTGAGCCGAAGAACGGTCAGTGATACTTTGGCGTATTTGTTCAATCAGCCGCGGCCGTTCTAATATTTTTTGAGTAAGTGGTTTGGCAGAAGCGTCGTAACAGCTAAGTAAAGTAATTCTCTTTCTTGCATGATAACCCGTAATACCTGGTAAAAGATGCAGGTAATAATCAATAATAACATCAGGAACAGGAATACTGGTAACATAAATAATTTTTGTAAGTGGCATACGTAACAACATCAGCAGGCAAAGCATTCTTTCTTCGTAATGAATAAAGCCCTTAACTTTTGATAATATTTCAATATCAAGCGTAAGGGAAGGAATTATCACAACTGTTCTCGGCGCCAGTTTATCAGGAAAAATCTTTTCATATTGTTCATTAAAGCTTTGCTGAATATTGCTGAACAGCGTTTTTTCTTCTGCGGAACCCTGTGCGGGCAGATTAATACTGGTAGTAAAAGTTTTCCTTGGTTTTTCTATTACTGTATCCATAATATAAAGCTTTGCAGAAAGATAGGTAATTGCAGCTCAAACAGAATGAAATGATGTGATGTTTTTTATAAGGATATTACAGCTTTTTACGCATGGTCTAAATTTTAAAACATTAATTATGTTTAATGTCTTAATTATATTTATGCATAATTGTAAACCAATTTCACTTAACCAACATGAAAATATCTACCTATAATGTAAATGGAATTAACGGGCGTTTACCTGTTTTGCTGAAATGGTTGCAGGAATCGGCGCCTGATGTGGTTTGTTTACAGGAACTGAAAGCACCGCAGGAAAAATTCCCTTTAGAAGCTATAGAAGATGCCGGTTACAAAGCAATCTGGCACGGACAAAAAAGCTGGAATGGTGTAGCTATCCTCGCAAAAAATGTGCGACCTGAAGAAACAACACGAGGTTTGCCGGGAGATCCTGAGGATGTGCATAGCAGGTATATAGAGGCTAAAGTAAATAACATTATTATCGGCTGTCTTTACCTGCCCAATGGCAACCCGGCGCCGGGGCCTAAGTTTGATTATAAATTAAAATGGTTCGAAAGATTAACTATACATGCGGCAGCACTTTTTGCATCCGGCAATCCTGTTGTACTAACCGGAGATTATAATGTAATGCCAAAAGAACTGGATGTGTATAAACCTGAAAGATGGGTGGATGATGCTTTATTCCGGCCCGAGACCCGTAAAGCATTTCATAACCTTGTTGCACAGGGGTGGACTGATGCCATAAGAAAACTTTACCCTGATGAAGTAATTTATACTTTCTGGGATTATTTCCGAAATGCTTTTGAACGCAACGCAGGCTTACGCATAGATCATTTTCTGCTCAGTCCCCATCTTGAGAAACGCCTTACTGCTGCGGGTGTTGACCGTTATGTGCGCGGATGGGAGAAGTCAAGTGATCATGCTCCTGTATGGATTGAACTCGGCGAAGACTGATCAATGTTTTTATTGCTGATTTAACGGAATATCTCTTTTGAGCATGGCATCGCGGTTTGCCATTTCCCATGCAGTATAAAAAACAAGCTGCACTCTTTTCGACATCAGGTTAAAATTAATTTTATCAACAGTGTCTGTAGGTTTATGGTAATCCGCATGTGTGCCATTAAAATAAAAAATGATCGGAACGCCTTTGCTTGCAAAATTATAATGATCACTGCGGTAATAAAAACGGTTTGGATCTTTTGGATCATTAAATTTCCGGTCAAGCTCAAGATGCATATAAGTGTTATTAATGCTATCTGAGATAGTGAACAGTTCACTGCTCAATTTATCTTCTCCAATTGTATAAACATAATTTGTTGAATCGCCATAATTGCGCAAAGGATCGATCCTGCCCACCATATCAATATTCAGGTCAACAGAAGTTGAATCCAGAGAAAATAAAGGATGGTCTGCATAGTATTCACTTCCCCATAAACCTTTTTCTTCTCCGGAAACCGTCATAAATACAATGCTTCGTTTTGGTTGATATCCTTTGTCTCTTGCTGCAGCAAATACTTCGGCGATCTGCAATACGCTCGTAGTACCGCTGCCATCATCATCGGCGCCATAATATATCAGCGAGTCATGCTTGCCTAAATGATCATAATGCGCGGTAATAAAAACATATTCACTCTTTTTAGTGGTGCCGGGCAAAACGCCGATGACGTTTGTGCTTTGCAAATGATTGGTCGTTTTGGCAATATCGATATGTACGCTGGTATTGTATGTTGCACGTGCAGTACTATCGGTAAGCGGCATATTTAATAAAGCTTCAGCAAGCTTTTTTGAAATGAATAAAGCGGCAGCCCTGTTTTGAGGGGTTTCATTATACATCCGGCTTTTAGCAGGGGCATTTTTATCGGGAAAGTTATCAGAAATGATCAATACGCCTGCGGCACCATTTTGAGTTGCCAGGCTTATTTTTCTGTAAAGCAGGCGCTGTGATTTCAGTTCCTCAGGAGATGCAGAAAGTATTACCCATTTTTGTTTTACATCAAGGCTGTCGTAATCGTTATGCGTTGAATCTTTAATCCCATTTCCTGCAAAAGCCAAAGTATCGACCGTCCATGCGCCTTGCGGAATGGCAGTTCCGGCAATTGAAAAATCTTCGGCATATAAAAAATTTTTACCGTTAACAATAATTCTGGCGGAAGTAACAGAATCCTGGTACACAGGAAATGGCATTTGATACTTTCCTGAATCGCCGGGCAAAAGCTTTAATTTTTTAAAATGAGCTTCAATATAGCTGGCTGACCTGCGTTGCCCTTCGGTTGCAGTTTCACGGCCTTCCATGGGTGCGCCTGCTATTACAGAAAGCTTTGCTTTCAGTGCTTCAGGAGTAATTATTGCGGCAAACTTTTCTGCTGTTTTGTCTTGTCCAGATGCATAAATGCCTGCAACGATAAATAAAAAAAGTAAAAATTTTTTCATGTCGGCGCAAAATGATAAAAATTACTCAAAACAAAAAAGTAAAAATTATTATCAGTTGATATTATTTGTTTAGAACCTTAGGATATTTATATTAGATATCTATTGTACTGCTTCAAATTTCCGTGTGTAGGTCTTCAGTGTTGGAGGCAAAGAAATTAAACTTGCTTAAGCATTATATATTGCTTTGCATTTAAGCAAGAAATGGTTTAAAAATCAATTATTATGAAAAAATATGTTATTGCTGCTTCTGTAACAATGCTTTTTTTTACAGCAGGAATTTATATTACTGCCCTGGCTAAACAAAATCAACAAACAGGTTTTATCCTGGAGCATGAAAATGATATTGCAAAGAATGAACCCGGGCCACATGATGGAACCGGTAAAACAACTGCCTATAGCTTTTTCAGTAAAGCAAGTAACAGCAAACTTGTTTTTCGTAAAAGGGCATTGCATTCGGGTGCGTCCATAGGTTATCATTTGCAAAAGGAAGAAGAGATCTATTATGTTGTAAGCGGTACCGGCCAAATGACTATGAATAATGAAGTTTTTGAAGTAAAAGCCGGTGATGCTATCCTTACTTTGCCCGGCAGTTCCCATGGGTTAAAACAAACAGGCACAGAAGATTTAGTGATAATTATTAATTATGAGAAACACAATTGATCAATGATAAAAATTGCCTTCAACCAGAAGTTTTAATTATATAAATTGATTCTTTTATGATCAGGTTGATAACTTTTTTATCGATGTTTTTATTTTTCACCTTAACATTCCTGAAGCTTCCGATATGTATTATACTTCAGACAGGTTTAGTGATAGTATTGCAGCAATAAATAATATATGCGGTATTTATTGCAGGAATACTGGTTCGCATGCTACTGCAGGGCAATGCCAGTTGATTTATTTTTCGACAGAAGGTACTACAGTATGTATTACCACAAATGGGAGAGAGCCCGAGGATGAAATTTTAAAAAAGCGGGAAGACAGCTTTCAGTTTTAAGCGTAGTAGGGATAAGTATTATTAGTTCAGCCTATTCTTCTGCACTACGAAAATTGATGAATTGCCTTTTACCAATTACTTTCGCATTATTAAGACCAGTAATTTAACCAGAATTAAAAATTATTTTTATTATGGCATACGATGTAATAGTTATCGGCAGCGGACCTGGCGGTTACCCGGCAGCAATACGAGCTTCCCAGTTAGGCTTTAAAACAGCGATCATTGAAAAAGAAAGTTTAGGCGGTATTTGTTTAAACTGGGGTTGTATTCCTACCAAAGCGCTAATTAAAAGTGCACAGGTATATGATTACATGAAACACAGTGGTAATTATGGCCTGTCTGCAAGCGATGTAAAACATGATTTTGGTGCTGTTGTAAAACGCAGTCGCGGCGTTGCTGATAAAATGAGTAAAGGCGTAGCTTTTCTCATGCGTAAGAATAAGATCGATGTGATAATGGGTTATGGTAAAATTATTTCGAAGGGAAAAATTGAAGTAACTGCGTCAGACAATACCAAACAAACTGTTGAAGCCAAATATATCATTATTGCAACCGGGGGCCGCAGCCGTGAATTGCCTAACCTTAAACAGGATGGCAAAAAAATAATCGGTTACCGTGAAGCGTTGGTATTACCTCAACAACCAAAAAGCATGATTGTTGTGGGCAGCGGCGCCATAGGTTCTGAATTTGCTTATTTCTATAACAGCATGGGCACAAAAGTTACCATTGTTGAATTTATGCCGAGAATTGTTCCCGTTGAAGATGAAGAAGTTTCAAAAGAACTGGAGAAACAATATAAAAAACAAGGTATTGATATCATGGTGAATGCAACTGTTGAAAAAGCAGATATAGCAGGCAGCGGCGTTCGTGCTACGGTAAAAAAGCAGGATGGCAGCACTGTTACACTTGAAGCGGATATTTTATTAAGCGCTGTTGGCGTAGTTGCCAATGTTGAAAATATAGGACTTGAAAGTGTTGGTATAAAAATCGACCGCGGCAGGGTTATTACCGACAAATTTATGCAGACAAATGTGCCCGGTGTTTATGCTATTGGCGATTGCACACCTAACCAGGCATTGGCGCATAAGGCAAGCCGTGAAGGCATTGTAGCGGCAGAACATATTGCTTTTACAGAAAAGAAATCTTCACATCAGCCTGAGCCACTTGATTATGGAAATGTTCCGGGTTGTACTTATTGCATACCTGAAATTTCAAGTGTAGGTATGACAGAAAAGGCTGCCAAAGAAGCCGGTATTAATATTAAGGTTGGAAAATTTCCATTTATGGCCAGTGGAAAGGCAACTGCTGCCGGTGCTACTGAAGGTTTTGTAAAAGTGATCTATGATGCAAAATATGGTGAATTGCTTGGTGCACACATGATCGGTTTTAATGTAACGGAAATGATCGCAGAAGTTGTTGCCGCCCGCAAACTGGAAACAACCGGGCATGAAATTCTTACTGCTATACACCCGCATCCAACGATGAGTGAAGCGGTAAAGGAAGCCACTGCGGTTGCATATGGAGAAGCTACAGATATCTAATGTTAAAATACAGGCATGTTTTTAGTTTATGATTAAGTGATATTTTTCACCAAAAAAACAAATATGAAACTTCAACATTTAACGATTGCTGCCTGCATTTTCCTGGCAACAGCATCGTGTAATAGCAGTTCAACTACAACAGATACAGATTCTGCTGCAAATGCTATGCAAGAAGACACTTCTACAATGATGCATGACATGGATATGACCGGCGATACATCTATGCATCATATGCAAATGTGTGTGGTTATGGAAAAAGATAAAATGATGGTCATGGACAGTGGTAAAACAACCGAAATGAAGGATATGATCACAATGGACAACGGAACTAAGGTTATGCCCGACGGCAATTATACTACGCCAGATGGTAAAACGGCAAAGCTAAAGAATGGTGAATGTATTATGAAAGATGGAATGATAACAACGATGGATAAAATGCCGATGTAACAGTTTTTAATTAAAATTTTACTTTTTAAAGAGGCTGCCTTTAGAGAGCAGTCTTTTTATTTTAAATGGGGAATTTTTTTAGTAACAGGCTAAAATTCCACAAAAAAGACTTTAATTTCTACAATTACCTTCTTGCTTTGCTGAGTAATTTTTTTGGTAAGACTATTGCTTGTTAAGTATTAAATCTTGAGTTTTATGTCACACACCAAACTGCAAAAGAACCAACCAAAAAAAATTTTTATTGTTGAAGACGAAGGTGATATGTGTTTATTGCTGAATATTATGTTACAGGAAAAATCCATCGAACTGGATCACGCAAAAACACTTGCAGCGGCACAGGAATATTTAAAGAAGGAGCAGCCATCTGTTGTAATACTGGATAATAAATTGCCTGATGGTATGGGCGTTAACTTTGTTAGCTATATTAAACAAAATTACCCTGACGTTAAAATTGTAATGATATCGGGTTATACCCCGGAGGCAAAAGACCTGGCTATTGAAAACGGCGCTGATATTTTCCTGGAAAAACCATTTACAAGGGAAGAGTTGTATTCTTCAATACAAAAGTTACTTAATTAGCTTAGTTTGGATCACTATAATAAAAAGGTTTATTTTTTCAAATATTTTGAAGAAATAAACCTTTTGTAATTTTATTAGATACAAAGATTTGAAATTTATTTCATGAAATTCCTGCTGGTTACTTTGATGGCATTTTCTTTTGCACCTGTTTTTGCACAGGATATGCAGTTTAAAGTTTCTGCGGGTGATGAATCTATAACTGTTTCTCCTGACCTTGATAATGAGGATAAGATATTAGTAGTAGCCCCGGCAAATAAAAATGCGGTAATCATTAATATTCTTAACGATGAAATTGATAAAGACTGGAAACGCAGCTTTTCGATTTATGACAGTGCGGATAATGTTATCGGGGAGTTTACATTTATGAAAAATGGAAGCTATTGTATTAAATACAGCGAGTTAAAACCGAAACTAATTACAACCCAGGAATATTATATTTATACGACGGCGATTCCAAAAGATCCTGCCAAGGCGATGCTGGTTAAGATTGGAAGGATACTGGTGTGCAAGATCAAAATCCTGTAACGATCATTCGCTTAAAAAATAAACTTGTATTACTTAAAAAATCCACAAGGCTGTTCTGCAATGAATATTCCTTTACTTCAAATAACCCGGCGCTTTCAACATATAACACCTTAAACTGAACGGTAAGATCATCGTCGCTGATAAACCAGGCAGTACCATGTATATTCATATTAAAGGGTATGCCTTTTTTGTAGAAATAAAGTTCTCCCGCAAACACGTTCCACCGGTTTTCCAGGACAGGAAAATGTGATAACGAAAATTGAAGCCTTTTATCAGGCAGAATGGCAACATTGTGCACTACTGCAACAGGTATGCGTTCAGATGATTGGTTAATACAGTAAAAAACTGCATTATCAAACCGGGCGATGTTTTCGAGGTCAGTTGTGAGTAGCGTATTGATCATAGATGTAATTTAAGACATATTTTTTGTAATAATTGCTGCTTTTTTTATCTGCTTAATTCTCAAAATTTTATCAATATTTCAAACATTGTGCCTGTAATAAAATTAAGAAATACGGACGCGATTTGCATACGTTAATCGAAAAAATTGATGAAAGGATAACAATTCAAATCTGTCGGAAATTTTTTTCATAAGAGCTTTATTATGACCTTTATTAAATGCCCACACAACATACCTATAAATTAAATATCCAATGGAGAGGGAACACAGGAACGGGCACAAGCGGTTATAAAGCTTATGAAAGAAGCCATGACATATATGCAAAAGGCAAAACAGAAATTCAGTGTTCTTCTGATCCGGCTTTTCGGGGAGATGTTACAAAATATAACCCTGAAGAATTATTAGTTGCTTCGATTGCTTCCTGCCATATGCTATGGTATTTACACTTATGTGCTGAGACAGGCGTAGTTGTGGTAAGCTATACCGATAATGCTGTAGGAATTATGCAGGAAACTGAAACAGGCAATGGCTATTTTTCCGGAATAACGCTTTTTCCCCTGGTTACAGTAAAGGATGCATCAATGATTGAAAAAGCAAATAGCCTGCACAGCAAGGCAAATGACTATTGCTTTATCGCAAACTCTGTAAAGTTTCCTGTCCATCATCAGCCAACATGTAAGGCCGCTAATACATGAAATAGATGCTAAATATTATTGGCAGGTTTGATTTAGGGACTAAAGCCGGCTAAATAATTTATTTTCTTCCCGGAGCTTTTGAACAGCTCCGGAAATTTCTTTTATAGCGAAATCAATTTGTTCTTCTGTTGTAAAACGGCCCGATCCAAAACGCACTGATGCATTTGCCAATTCATCGGTTAAACCCATTGCTTTGAGTACATATGAAGGTTCGGACAGGGCAGAAGTACAGGCTGAACCGGAAGAAATTGCTATGCTGCGGTTTACACGCATCATTAAATTGTTGGCGGTAGTATTTTTAAATGAAAGATTGGTTACATGCGGCAGCCGGAATTCTTTATTCCCGTTTATAAAAACTTCACCCGCCTGGAGCAGATTATTTTCAAGCTTATCTCTTAATTGTTTTAAACGTTCTGCTTCTTTTTTCATTTCATCAACACATAAGGCACACGCTTTTCCAAAACCAACGATTGCAGGTACATTCAACGTCCCGCTGCGCATATTGCGCTCATGGCCGCCTCCATCCATTTGCGCAACAAGTTTTACCCTCGGGTTTCTTCTTCGTACATACAAAGCACCAATACCTTTAGGCCCATACATTTTATGTGCAGAAAAAGCAAGCAGGTCAATACCATCTTCCGCTACATCAACTTTTATTTTGCCGACAGCCTGTGCCGCATCGCTAAAAAATAAAATCCCATGTTTTTTTGCAACCGCACTTATCTCTTTTACAGGGTGGATGATGCCTGTTTCATTATTGGCGTACATAATAGCGATAAGAATTGTAGTTGGCCTGATGTTTCCTTCAAGCGCATCAATATCAATTCTTCCATCATTATTTACATTGAGATATGTTATTTCACCTCCAAGCTTTTCAATATGTTTACAACTATCCAGTACAGCTTTATGTTCGGTAGATGCAGTTATTATATGATTACCTTTTGATGCATAACTTTCAAACACGCCTTTCAAAGCAAGGTTGTCACTTTCAGTTGCGCCCGAAGTAAAAATGATCTCCGTTTTATCTGCATTTATTATTTCAGCCAACTGTGAGCGTGCATTATCAACAGCTTCTTCTGCCACCCAACCAAACAAATGCGTTCGGCTTGCAGCATTTCCATACTGATGGGTAAAAAAAGGCAACATTGCTTCAACAACACGCGGATCGCATGGTGTGGTTGAGTTATTATCAAGATAAACAGGTAATTGCAACATCGCAGTTATTTATTAAGTAAATATTAATTTATTTACCTCATCAATTTCATCTTTACTAATTGTATGACCCATTCCGGGATAAATTTTTGTTGTAAGCGCTGCATTCATATTTTTTATGATCGCGGAAGAAGCATACACTCTTTCAACAGGCACATGCGGGTCGGGATCGCTGGTGCCGATAAAAACGGGCGTTTGCAAAAAATCTCCCGTATAATTTTCGCTGTAAATTTTATCACCAATCAAGCCGCCCGTAAAAGCAATAACACCTCCCCATTTTTTTGCATTGCGGGTTACAAACTCCAGCATTAAACAGGCTCCTTGCGAAAATCCCAGGAAATACATATCCTCTGATTTAATACCCGTTTTATTTATATCTGCCACAACCTCGCTTAATACATCGAGCGCAGATGATAACCATGGTTCATTTTGTTTTGGAGGTGCCAGGAATGAGTACGGGTACCAGGTATTATTTTCCGCTTGCGGGGCAATAAGCGCATAATCTTCTAAATCAAAATAGCCTGCAAGAGAAAGTATATCTTCGGCAAAAGCACCCCGGCCATGGATCATTATTAATACTTTTTTTGCTTCGCTGATATCTTTACCTGATGTGAAAATTTTTTTGCTGTGCATATTATGCAAATTTTTCTGCATTAAAACTTACCGGTACCACTGCCTGCTCAATTATGCTACGATGCGGCTCATACCATTCAGGCAATTTTAATGCTTCGCCTAAATGTTCTTTGTCTTCATCAATTGCAAAACCGGGGCCTACTGTTGCCACTTCGAATAATACACCGCCCGGTTCCCTGAAATATATAGATGTAAAATATTGCCTGTCGAGTATTGGTGTGGGATTTAGCATGCGCTGGACAATTTTTTCACGCACCTCATCCTGTGTTTGCTTACTGGCTGTTGCAAATGCAATATGATGTACTGTTCCGTTTCCACCCAGGCCTTTTAAACTATCGGGTGCACAAACAATATCAACATAATTGCCGGGAGAATCATTTGCCGCAAACCGGAAACGGTTGCTTTGTTCTGCAATCAGTTTATGATCTAATTGTTCTGTAAGCAATGCAGCGGTACGTTCATAACCTTCTTCCCATATCTCCACATTATAAAAGCCCTTGATTGCATTTTCCAGAGGGATTTGGCCATACGTAAACCCTTTGCGGTCATCTTTATCATTAAAAACCAGCTCCAAACCAAGACCGTCCTCATCTTCAAAATAAATGATGGCTTCATCATTAAAACGTTGTTGCGGTTGTTTAAAATGAATATTAAATTTTGTTAGCCTTTTTTGCCAAAAATTAAGCGAAGACATGGGCACAGAAAAAGTAGTTGTATTTAACATGCTTTTGCCATGTCTTCCTTTCATAATATCACCGTAAGGGAAAAAAGTAAGAATGCTTCCCGGCTCGCCCAGTTCATCTCCATAATAAAAATGATAAACTTCAGGTGCATCGAAATTCACTGTTTTTTTTACAAGACGAAGCCCTAAAATGCCTGCATAAAAATCAAGGTTTTTTTGCGGATTTCCTGCTAATGCTGTTACATGGTGTATGCCTGTAATTAAATTTTCCATTTATTTTCTTATGATTAATGATACAACTGTTTTAATATGCGTACTACAATTTTATCTATCGGTAACGATACTGAATCTTCATTCAAATCATTCCAGTTAATCCATCTCAGTACTTCACTTTGACCTTCCGGGTCTGCAACCTGGTGCAATTCAAAATCAAATAATTTTGTTTTTACAGCCAGGTTATCTAACCCTTCTGCTTCTACAAAATAATAAATTGAAATTATCTGGTCGGCCGGGTTAAATGCCGATGGCTGAAAATAATCCGTCGTATATATGTGATCGCCAACCACAACATCCAGCCCGGTTTCTTCCTTAAACTCGCGTTTTAAACAATCCCGGGTGCCTTCCCCGATCTCCAGACCACCGCCAGGAAATTTCGTGAAATAATCTCCCCGGATAAATTCATCGCTTACTAATATTCTTTTATTTTCATCTAATAAAATTCCATAAACACGAATAGTGAACCGGTCAATTGCCATGCATAAAATTAAGCGAAATCATGTTGCGTTTTAATTATTAAGGCAATGATTTACATTATAAGAAAACACAGCCCAGGTGATATCAGTATTAAACCAGATTAATTAGCACACCTAAAAAGATGAATCCATTTTTCAAAAACAAAATATTATTATTGCGAATGTTTAGTGCAACTATTTTTTGTCATAATAATTTTATTATTGGTATCCAAATAATTGCTTTATGATTGATGCCATTAAACATGGAGATGAGCATGTGTTTGAACAGGTTTATGTTCTTTACAGGGGCAAATTGTTTGCTTATTTTCTTAAAAAAACCAATTCCGAAGAAGACGCCAAAGACATGCTTCAAACAACCTTTTTCAGGTTGTGGCAATACAGGAAATCGTTATGTGAAGATTATGCATTGGAACAACATTTATTTCAGATAGCAAGAACAGTTTTTATTGATTACCTCCGCAAAGAAAACAAACTGAAAAAAGTTAAAGCCTCTGCAAGATCAAATAACGATACCAAGCGGCAGGAAGATCATAGCCATGAATTTGATTTAAATTCCCTATTGCAAACAAAGTTATCTTCTATGCCCTTATTGAGAAAACGTGTTTTTGAACTCAATAAAATTGAAGGTTATTCTTATAAAGAGATCGCAAAAATTTTATCCATTCCTGTAAAATCTGTTGATAATAATCTTGCCAAAGCTCTGAAATATCTCAGAAACACAGAGTTGATATTTATTATTATCCTGGCAAATATTTTTAGCTAATCATTCTTTTCAGTCAAAAAATTATTTTTTTCCCGCATTGAGGAATATTTATTATTCATGCGTATTACTTTCTATATACTATTTGAGTGAACCATGAAGTTATAAACCGTTTCTTTCAAAAAAACTGTACAGAAGAAGAAGCAAAAGCAGTTGCTGATTATTTGAAAGATAATCCTTCCATTCTTAAAGAATATTTAAGCCTTCATGAATGGAATACTGTTGTTGCTGACAACACAGTGCCCCCGGAATTCTGGGACGAAATATGGAATAACATTCAAAAACAGAACAAAGCAAAACTGATCGCTTTACAACTGAAGCGCATAGCCGCCGCAGCCTTTATTATCGTACTTGTTGGGGCTACCTATTTTTATTTGAAAACTAACAAAGAGGATAGCATACCAATAGCACGCGCTGATATAAATGTATTGCCACCAAGAGCAGAACGCAAAGAAGTTTCAAATAATACCGGAAAAATGATGACCGTGCTTTTGGAAGACAGTTCATTGATCAAACTTTCACCCGCATCATTTGTACAATACGATGTTCCTTTCCCAAAAGATAAGCGGGAAATAATGCTGGAAGGAGAAGCTGAATTTCATGTAACAAAAAACAGACAAAAACCATTTAGCGTATATACAGGTGCTTTGGCAACAACTGCACTTGGAACAGTTTTCAGCATCAAAAGGAATAACGATAAAAAAACCATCACTGTAAAATTATTAGAAGGTAAAGTTATAATTCATCCCTCTATCAACAATTTAAAAAACCGGGACAAAGACATCTATCTTTCCCCCGGCGAACAATTAAATTTTAATGAAACATCATCATTGCTTGTTGTTGAAAAAATCAATAAGAAAAAGTCAGATGCAATTAATGTTGATAAAACTGTACCAGATTCAATAAATGACAAGCTGGTCTTCAGCAACACTTTATTGCCTGAAGTAATGCATAAGCTTTCTGCTTATTATAAGGTGAAGATCAGTTATGACACTGCTCTCATAGATACAATAAATTTTAGCGGTACAATAACCAGGAAAGATTCACTGCCTGTTATACTTAAGGCTATATGTACTATGAATGATCTTGATCTGCTTGATACCGGGAATGAATACAGGATATATAAAACCGATAACTAACGGGATCAATAAACTTTTAAATAAGTGTTATATGAAAATGAAGATTACTTTACTACAAAAAAAAATGCATTGGCTCTTGTGCTTTGCTTTACTGGTTGTAATACAGGCATCGGCACAAAACTCTGCCATTGTAACCGGCACTGTAATAAGCGAAAACGGTGAGCTTTTACCCGGTGTAACTGTGAATGCCACAGCAATGGGTACTAACGAAAACTTCACGACTGTTACCAATGAAAAAGGACTGTTCAGTTTTCCTGGTCTTAAGGTTGGAACAAATTATTCTTTAAGTGCTTCGTATGTTGGTTACCAGGTAAATGATCCCATCAGCATTTTGCCAAACCAGGTTGGCAATAGTTCGGTGTTAATCCGTTTGCAACCTACAAGCAATTCGCTCAACGAAGTTGTTGTAATTGGTTATGGTACTCAAAAAAGAGAAACAGTAACTGGTGCTATTGCTACTGTGCGTGCCGAAGATTTCAATACAGGACAGATCAATGACCCGATGGCATTGATCGCGGGTAAAGTGGCAGGGTTAAACGTGAGCAATACCAGCAGGAGCGATCCGAATGCAGGGATTGATTTTTCTTTGCGTGGGCCGGCAACAGTAACAGGCAATAATTCAGGTCCGTTGGTTGTTATTGATGGGGTTCCTGGTGGAGATATTCAAACAATTGCTCCGAATGATATTGCTTCAATTGATATATTAAAAGACGGCTCGGCTGCAGCTATTTATGGTTCAAGGGCCACAGGCGGTGTTATTATCGTAACCACAAAAAAAGGGCGAGCCGGTGATGTAAAAGTGAATTACAGCGGTTATATAACCACATCAGCCATTTCAAAAAAATACGACGTATTTGATGCACAACAGTACATAAAATTTGGGGAAGACAATGGTTACCTGGTCGACAATGAAGGTGCCAATACTGACTGGTTTGAAGCAGTAACCAGAACGCCCATAAGTCATTCGCATAATCTCTCTATAAGCGGCGGCAATGATAAAACCACTTATTACGGCGCAGTCAATTATCGTAACAACCAGGGTATTGACCTTAGATCAAACAGGGAATTTGTAAATGGTACTTTCCGCCTGAATACAAAAGCTTTGAATGATAAATTTGATTTCGGATTAATTATAGTTAATTCATTTGATACAAGGGATTATGCCAATTACGGTGCTATTGCTCAATCGTTGAATGAAAATCCAACATATCCAATATACAATGATGATGGCAGCTATTTTCAAAAAGATGTTCTATACCATTTGCAATGGAACCCGGTAGCTAATACCTATCAGAATACATATAATTCTAAAGAGAAGAAGTTTTTAGGAACAGCAAATGCGGCGTATCATATAACAACTTCATTAACTGCTGCTGTTACCTATTCGCTAATTAAGAATGATATTTTGGATGGTGCATTTTCTGATATAGATGATTATTTCCAGCTGATCAATGGCACCAACGGCCAGGCTTCAAGATCTCAGAATGTTGCCACCAATAATATACTTGAAACAACACTCGCCTACGATAAAGTATTTGCCGATCATCATTTGAATGTAATAGCGGGTTATTCGTACCAGAATATTTTTAATGAAGGTTTTAGCGCAGGAAACAACAGTTACCTCACAAATGCTTATGGCTATAATAACCTTGGTGCAGGAACAGCCTTAAACAACCTTGATCCGAACTTTAACAGGAGTGGAGTTTTTGTAGGAAGTTATGCTGATGAAAGAACAATACTGGCTTTTTTTGGCAGGGCTATCTATGATTATAAACAAAAATATCTTTTAAATGTGAGTGTAAGAAGAGAAGGTGCATCTGTATTAGGTACCGATAATAAATGGGGAACTTTTCCGGGTGTTTCTGCGGGATGGGTGATAAGCAAAGAAGATTTTATGGCTGGCTCAGATGTTTTCAATTTTCTTAAGCTGCGCGTAGGTTATGGCGTAACAGGCAACCAGGGTGCTTTAAATCCTTACCAGTCACTTGCAGCAATAGGCCCGTTTTTCACCGGGACACAAAACAGTTTTCTTGGTACACCGGGTAGCGGTAGCTGGATCCTGCCTTACGGACCAACCATTAATGCCAATCCGTTGCTGCGCTGGGAAACAAAGTATGAGACTAACATAGGCGTTGACTTTGCCTTGCTTAAAAATGGATGGCTAAGTGGTTCTTTGGATCTGTACGACAGGAGAATAAAAAACCTTATTAGTAATAAAAATGCGCAAATGCCTTCGCAAATATTTCCTACCATATTTGCCAATGCAGGCGAAATGAGTAATAAAGGAATTGAACTTTTACTAAATGCAAAATTAATAACAGGTGGCAGTTTCATTTGGAATCTCTCTCTGGCGGCCGCGTATAATAAGAATGAAGTTATTTCCGTAACCAGCGACCAGTTTTTTGGATCAGCGATCGATATAACACGCATAACGGAAGGTGTTACCATACAAAGGCTGGCGCCAGGCCAATCTGTCGCTGAATTTTACGGGCCGGTTTTTGGCGAAATAACCAAGAATGGAAAATGGAGATTCAGAAATAAAGATGGGAAACTTATTTCCAGGAACGAACTTTCACCAGATGATTATGCATACCTCGGCAATAGCATACCCAAATATTCTTTTGGTCTTACCAATAATTTCAGCATTGGAAAGCTTGATATTTCGCTGTTATTGAAAGGCGCTGCCGGTTATAAAGCCGTGAATGCAAAAAGAATGTTTCATGAAAACTGGACATATTACTCAAGAAACAATCTCTTTACTTCGGCTTTAAACACCAAACTGAATGATGCGCCTACTTTTTCAAGTTATTATATTGAAGAGGGCGCATACCTGAAAGTCGAAAATCTGAATATCGGTTACAGCATCCCGTTAAAGTCTGTGATTGCAAAGAACATACATGTATATGTTACGGCGGCAAACCTGTTAGCCATTACAGGGTTTTCAGGAACTGACCCGGAACTGCAGGTCAATTTTTATCCTGCTGACCCTTCACAGGAAACAGATGACGGGCCGAGCCTGGAATCCAATTATGGATATTACCCGGCTACGAGAACCTTCACTTTTGGTGTCGATATTAATTTTTAAATTTTTAATTATGGTTATGAAAAGAATAAATCGTTATACATCGTTGCTGTTTCTCTCAATCATTTTTATGGCTGGGTTTAGCTGTACGAAAAAATTGAACGAAACAATTTACAGTCAGGATACACCAGGAAATTTTTACCAAACGGCAGACCAGGTTGTATCGGCTTATGTGGTGCCTTACAGCTTTCTTCAAACACATGTTTACCAGGTGCATTTCCAGGATGTTGAATTTGTAACAGATGAAGCCTGCGTACCTGTATTGTTTGGTTATATTGACCAGGAAGGCCAGTGGATACGTTTCCATCAGCATAGCTGGGCAGCAACCGATGCATGGATACTTGGCGAATGGCAGAATTTATACCAGGCTATTGGTTATTGCAATAATTTCATCGATAACATACAAAATGTTGATGTGAGCACTATGAACTTACCCATAACCAAAGAACAGATGGTCGCTGAAATAAGAATGCTAAGAGCGCTACATTATTACTGGTTATTGAGTGGGTTTGGAAATGTTCCTGTTGTTGAACATGTTGGCATTCCGAATCCAACGAATAATACACCGGCAGAAGTATTAGCTTTTATTGAAAAGGAGATCAACGAATGTATTCCTACATTAAGTGAGAAAGGTGATGATTACTGGTACGGGCATTTTACAAAAACAGCAGCCCATGCTTTGCTTGCAAAGCTTTATTTAAATGCCGAAGCAACTACAGGGGAAGATCATTACCAGGATTGCATTGATGCATGCGACTATATCATTAGTTCAGGATTGTATTCGCTTGACAAAAAATGGAACGATCCATTTAAAGTACACAACGAAAACAGCAAAGAAAATATTTATGTTGTTCCGTTTGACGCAAATAATGCGCAGCAATTCAATTTTATAGAGCAGAACATTCACGAATACATTACACAGTATAAATACAGGGATAATCAGGATTATGGATATGGCTGGCGCAAGATCAGCACCCAGGAATCTTTCTATAATTTATTTGCAGAAAACGATTTGCGGATCAATCAGTGGATAGCTGGTCCTCAAACTTATATTGATGAAAATGGCGATGAACAGCCTATATACAATTATGAAGGTGAAGAAATGATAATAACACCGGAGATAAATGATTTGTACAATGCAAACGATAATGAAGGTGTTATGAACATTAAATACGAAATTGAAGATAACGCAGATTATGGCAATAATGGTTATGTAAACATGAATAATGATATGGTATTATTGCGCTATGCGGATATACTTATGATGAAAGCAGAATCCCTGATGCGCTTAAGCGGGAACACTGCAATACAGCAAGCTGTTGATCTTGTAAATGAAGTAAGGGCAAGGAGTTTTGTACCCAATGATCCGGATGCAACTTATACCACTTCAACATTAACAATGGATGAATTCCTTAATGAGCGTGGCCGTGAGTTTGCTTATGAAATGACACGACGCGAAGACCTTATCCGGTTTGGAAAATTCCAGGATGCCTGGTGGGAAAAGCCTGCCGATGCCGATAAGCATTGGGAAATATTTCCAATACCGCAAATCGTTTTAACAACAAACCCGGCGCTGAAACAAAACCCGGGGTATTGATAATTATTTTAGGTGAAACAATTGTTGTAGAACCTTATATAACAAATATTAAGTAACACACTGATGGAAAAGAATGACCGATATATTAGCCATTTAAAAAATAAATAAGTTTAAGCCCTCTTAATCAACATTATTTGCATGAAAAAATTCCTGGTAGTTCTTGTCGCCTGCTTCGTTATTGGCTACCTCGCCTGCAAACAGGAAAGCGAAAAACCATCTTATGGCACAAATGAATGGAAAGAATATTTAGGCGGTCCTGAACGAAATCATTACTCACCTCTTGATGAGATCAACAAAAACAATGTGCAACAACTGAAAGTAGCATGGGAATATCATACACTTGACTCAGGGCAAATTCAATGCAACCCCATAATAGTTGATGGTGTTTTATATGGCATGACTGCAACTACAAGACCTTTTGCTGTAGATGCTGCCACCGGAAAAGAAATATGGAAAGGAAAAAGTGAAGGTCCTGATAGCTATAGCAGCAGCAGGGGGGTAGTGTATTGGGAAGATGGAAATGATAAGCGGATTCTCTATACAAGCGGTCCCCGGCTATATGCATTGGATGCACGAACGGGCAAACCGATTTCCACTTTTGGTGACAGTGGACATACAAGTCTTAAGTCCGGGTTGGAACAAACAAGTGAAGAAAAAATGGTTATTTCCAATACGCCCGGCACTGTGTATGAAGACCTTATCATTATGCCTCTTCGCGTTTCAGAAGGAACAGACGCCTCCCTTGGACATATACAGGCTTTTAATATAAGCACTGGTAAACTTGCATGGGTGTTTCATACAATTCCTTATCCCGGTGAATTTGGTTACGATACCTGGCCTAAAGATGTTTATAAAAATACTTCTGATGTTGGTGCTGCCAACAACTGGAGCGGTATGTCGATAGACCGTAAACGCGGAATGCTCTTTGTACCTACAGGGTCTGCTGCTTATGATTTTTATGGTGCGAAACGTATAGGTACAAACCTCTTTGCCAATTGTCTCCTGGCTTTGGATGCAAAAACCGGAAAGCGCATATGGCATTTTCAATTGGTGCACCATGATATACTTGACCGTGATCCACCAGCTCCGCCAAATCTTGTCACTGTAAGGCACAATGGTAAATTGGTGGATGCAGTTGCACAAATTACCAAACAAGGTTATGTATTTGTATTTAACAGAGAAACGGGAGAGCCGTTATTTCCTATAAAAGAAACGCCTGTGCCACAGTCGGATATTCCAGGCGAACAATCATGGCCTACACAACCTTTGCCGGAAAAACCTGCACCTTATGCAAGACAGCTTGTTACAGAAAATGATATTAATCCTTATGCTGCAAATAAGGATTCATTGATAACGATCCTGAAACAGAGCCGTTCGGAAGGCCCTTTCACACCGCTTAGTGAAAAAGGCACCATTATATACCCTGGTCTTGATGGTGGCGGTGAATGGGGTGGTGCAGCGGTAGATCCTGATGGAATTATTTATATCAACAGCAATGAAATGGCATGGCGTATTTCTTTAGGACCTGCCGAAGGTGCGCAAAATGTAAGTATGAGCCCAGGTCAAAGCCTGTATGCTGCCAACTGTACTGCATGTCATGGTACAAATCTTATGGGTAATCCTGCAAGTGGCTATCCTTCTCTTATAAACATCGGCAGCCGCAGAAAAAGAGAGAGTGTGTCAAATCTTATTGCGCATGGTAAAGGCATGATGCCTGCATTTCCAAAGTTCACTGATGAACAAAAGAAATCGCTTGTTGCATTTTTATTTCAGGACGAAGAAGCAGCGCCAGTTCCACCTAAAGAACCCGGACTTGAAGACAAAGCAAAAAGTAATGGAGAAGTTTCTTATTCCATCTCCGGTTACAGCAAATTCCTGGATAAAAATGGCTTGCCCGCTATTCGTCCACCATGGGGCACTTTAAATGCCATTGATCTTAACACAGGCGAGTATGTGTGGAAGATTCCATACGGAGAAATACCTGAGCTTAAAGGAAAGGCGCCTGATGCACAAGGTGCTGAAAGTTATGGCGGACCTGTTGTCACAGCAAGTGGTTTACTGTTTATTGCCGGTACAAGAGATGGCTATTTCAGGATTTATGATAAGAGTAATGGAAAGCTGCTTTGGCAAACACAATTACCAGCCGCGGCCTTTGCTACACCAAGTACTTATGAAGTTAATGGTAAACAATACATCGTGATGGCTTGTGGCGGTACCAAGCTTGGCGCCAAAGGTGGCGATAGTTATGTTGCATTTGCGTTGCCATAATTCCAGAGAGTTAATTAAATATTGGATATTTAATATTTATCAATGCGATCACGTAGAAATTTTATAAAAACATCATCAGCATTAACTGCAGGAATAATGTTGAGCCCGCATAGAAATTTTTTAATTCAAAATACAATTCCGGTGTATGCGCATTTATGGGTGTATGCCAGCAGGTATCCGCCTGATTGGAATTGTACGCCAATCCTGGATGAGGTTTTTAGCGATCTGAAATATGCAGGTCTTGATGGAGTGGAGGTTATGGAGATCTTATTGCGAAAAAATGATGCTGTTTCAAGATTCAATGAGCTCATTCAAAAATATAACTTGCCTGTTGTGGGAACTTCTTATTATGGCGATATGTGGAATAAAGACAAACAACAGGAAATTTTGGATGATGTAGAGCTGGTAACAGAACGGTTGCATGCAATAGGTGGCACGATGATCGGCTTAACTGTTGGTGAAGCGGGTCATAAAAAAACAGAAGCTGAACTGGATACCCAGGCAGAACTATTGAAGAAGATTTTATTGGTATGTGATAAAAATAAAATCGAACCCAATATTCATAACCACACATTTGAAGCTATAGACGACCTGCATGATCTGAAAGGAATTATAAAAAGAATCCCGGAAATAAAATTAGGGCCTGACCTGAACTGGCTGGTGCGTGCGGGCGTTGATCCCGTTTGGTTTATTAAAACCTATGCCAACAAAATTGTGTACATGCATATCCGGGATCAATATGCCAACGGCAAATGGACAGAGGCTGTTGGTGAAGGCGTTACAAATTTTCCTGCCATTGCAAAAGCATTAAAAGAAATAAATTATAGCGGTAAAGCTGCTGTTGAGCTTGCATTTGATGAACCACCTGTGCGTGCAGTAAAAGAAGATTGGAAAATAAGCCGGGAATATGTTCAGAAAGTGTTCGGATGGTAACTAAATTAGTGCTATGAAAAAAATTGTTGCACTTGCTTTTTGTTTAATCTGTATGAGCAGATTAATTGCTCAGCCTGTATCAATAATTTTTGATTCTGATATGGGTCCGGATTATGATGATGTTGGGGCGATAGCTATGTTGCATGCATTTGCAGATGATGGCAAAGCAAATATTCTGGCCACAATAGCAAGTACAAAATATGATAATGTTGCTGCAGTATTCAGTGTGTTCAATACTTATTTCAAAAGGCCGAATATTCCTGTTGGCGTTCCTAAAGGCGAAGCGCTTGAACTTCGCGACTGGCAATTCTGGAGTGATTCAGTTGTAAAGAATTATCCCCATGCCATCAACAGTAATAAAGATGTACCTGATGCCGTTGCTTTGTATAGAAGAATCTTAGCTATTCAACCCGATAACAGTGTAACCGTAGTTACTGTAGGCTTCTTAACAAATCTTAGAAATCTATTGCAGTCAAAAGCTGATATGTTTTCTCCATTAACAGGAGAACAACTGGTAAAACAAAAAGTAAAACAACTGGTAAGTATGGCAGGTAAATTTCCCTCCGGAAAAGAATTTAATGTTGACAGGGATTTTCCATCTTCAAAATATGTGTTTGAAAATTGGCCAACACCTGTTTTATTATCCGGGTTTGAAATTGGTGAAAAAATAAAATGCGGCCTGCCGCTTATTCATAATGATACCATTACAAACAGCCCGGTAAAAGACGTATTCCGCATTTCAATTCCTATGGCAGAAGAAGATAGTGCCGGCAGAAAAAGCTGGGATGAAACTGCGGTATTGGTGGGCGTGGAGGGATATGAGCAATGGTATACTGTAAACCAGGGAAGGATGATTGTTAGTGACAAAGATGGTAGTAATACCTGGGTTGATGATAAAACTTCCAATCAATATCACCTGGTTGAAAAAGTTTCTGCTGAAATCGTGCAACAATTAATTGATGACCTGATACAACATCAGCCGGAATAGATATGGTAATAATACAAGTCCTAAAAAATCAGAATCAAAAAATCAGAAATCAGAAATCTGAAAATGGGCAATAACAACGATAGTTTACCAAACATAAATTCGAAAGCTGTTGTACAGAATAGCTTTGACGCCATTGTAATTGGAAGTGGCATGACCGGTGGCTGGGCTGCAAAAGAATTTTGTGAAAAAGGCCTGAAAACTTTGGTCCTTGAACGCGGCAGAAATATTGAACACATAAAAGATTATACAACGGCAAACCTTCCGCCATGGGAACTGCCACGTCATGACACATTTTCAAAAAAATTTTTAGACGAAAATCCAATTGTTGGTAAATGCTATGCTTTTTCTGAATCAACACAACATTTTTTTGTAAAGGATAAAGAGCATCCTTATATACAAACAAAGCCTTTTGCATGGATCCGTGGTTACCAGGTTGGAGGGAAAAGTTTGTTGTGGGCGAGATGGACACAGCGTTGGAGCGACCTGGATTTTGAAGCAAATGCAAAACAGGGTATTGGGGTTGACTGGCCAATACGTTATAAAGATATTGCGCCTTGGTATAGTTACGTTGAAAAATTTGTTGGCATCAGCGGTAATAAAGATGGTATTCCTCACTTGCCTGACGGCGAGTTTTTACCGCCTATGGAGATGAATTGTGTTGAAAAATATTTTAAAGAACAAACAGAAAAAAATTTTACAAACAGGCATGTGATCATTTCACGTACGGCCAATCTTACTAAAGGTTTAAATGGGAGAGGTCCCTGCCAATACCGTGATCTCTGTTCACGCGGCTGCCCCTTTTCCGGTTATTTCAGCAGTGTTTCTGCATCGCTACCTGCGGCAAAAGCTACCGGTAATTTAACTCTGAGGCCTTTTTCTGTTGTTCATTCAATCATTTATGATCAACAAAAAAACAAAGCAACCGGCGTTCGTGTAATTGATGCTAACGCAAAAGAAGTTACAGAGTGCTATGCAAAGATCATTTTCTTAAATGCAGGTACAATTAATACAACATTGGTGTTACTTAATTCAACTTCTTCACAATTTCCAAATGGTTTAGGCAACACAAATGATGTACTTGGCCATCATTTGATGGATCATAATTACCGCGGCCATTTAGGTGGATCGTATGAAGGATTTGAGGATTTTTATTATTATGGAAGAAGACCGGCAGGTATTTACATACCAAGGTTCAGGAATATTGGCGATGATAAACAAAAAGATTTTATACGCGGATTTGCCATTGCAGCAGGCGGCACAAGAAGCACCGGCAATGTTACGGACGATACTATAGGGGCAGCATTAAAAGAACAAATGACAGAGCCGGGAGCGTGGTACCTGTGGATGACCGGCATGGGTGAATGCCTGCCTTATTATGAAAATAAAGTATCGTTAAGTAAAGACAAAAAAGATGCATGGGGGATTCCACAGGTTGAAATTGATTGCGAATATAAAACCAATGAACTGGCTATGCTGAAAGATATTCTAAGCAGTGGAAGTGAAATGCTGGAAAGAGCGGGCTTTAAAAATATCCAGGCATATGATGATAACCAGGCCCCGGGTTTGGGTATTCATGAAATGGGCACGGCAAGAATGGGAAGAGATCCAAAAACATCTGTACTGAATGAATACAACCAGTTATGGGATGTAAAGAATGTTTTTGTAACAGATGGTGCATGCATGACCTCCAATGCCTGCCAGAACCCATCATTAACGTATATGGCTTTAACCGCAAGAGCAGCAAATTATGCGGTTCAAGAAATGAAGAAATTGAATTTATAAAGAATAAAGTTTAAACTAAAACGATTGCTATGTTTATTGTTCAGGATTATGCTTTAGCCGTTATCTTTTGTTTTATTACTATGCTTTGCTGGGGTTCATGGGCAAATACCCAAAAGTTGGCAGGAAAAAGCTGGCGTTTTGAATTATTTTATTGGGATTATGTAATTGGTATATTGATCTTTTCCGTGATCAGTGCATTTACCTTAGGAAGCACAGGGGAACAAGGCAGAAGTTTTTTGGATGATATTAAACAGGCAGGCAGCAATAATATTTTAAGCGCATTTATTGGCGGCATCATATTTAATGCCGCTAATATATTATTATCTGCCGCCATTGCCATTGCGGGCATGGCAGTTGCTTTTCCTATTGGTATCGGCCTGGCATTGGTGCTGGGTGTTATTGTAAATTTTGCAGCATCCCAAAAAGGCGAGCCGGTATCATTATTTACAGGTGTTATTTTAATTGCAGTTGCTATTATTATAAATGCGATCGCTTATAAACGCAATAGCAAAGCCGATAAAAAGCCGTCTTCCAGGGGTATTGTTATTTCTTTGATCGCAGGTTTGCTGATGTCTTTCTTTTACAGGTTTATTGCAGCTTCCATGGACCTTGATAATTTTGAAAATCCTGCAGCCGGAAAGATGACACCATATACTGCTGTCTTCATTTTTTCCGTGGGTATTTTTATCAGTAACTTTTTGTTCAATACTATTTTGATGAAAAAACCCTTTGACGGTTCACCCGTTTCTTATGTTGATTATTTCAAAGGCAAATTCAAAACACATTTGACAGGCATTTTAGGTGGATTGATCTGGGGGCTTGGTAATTCGCTAAACCTGATCGCCGCAGGCAAGGCCGGGGCAGCTATATCTTATGGATTGGGACAAGGTGCAACACTGGTAGCCGCTTTATGGGGCGTATTCATATGGAAAGAATTTGAACAGGCACCAAAATCAACCAATACATTACTGGCAGCAATGTTCATAATTTTTGTTATTGGCATTGCATTGATCATTTATGCAGGAAACTAATACACCAAGGAATATTTAATCACGCGTTCAGGGTTTTCTGCATTTCTTCCTGGCTGCCATATTCTTCTTCTGGTTCCGGCAAAATTTTAATAACGGAATCCTGCAACGATATTTTGGAAGATGCAGAATACAAGCCCATAAGATGGCCTGAATACAAGTAATCCATTAATGTAAGTTTTACTGTTCCGTCAACTGAGACTTCAATATAATTTCCATAACGCAACAGGCTGAAATGAAAATGCCTGTCTTCATTTACTTTAAAAAGATTTGACTGTATGTCGTTGAAAATAAAATTCTGCCGGTCATTAGCAGGATTATACCCCCATGCCCTGATCGTCACCACACCATTCGATACATCAAAAGATATATAATAGCCATTGCCATCTTTATCAATATCAGTTACAATGCCGAGTTTCCCCATACCATCAACATTTATTTTTCCCTCCCATATAAAAGCCTTCGATGGTTTTGTAAAATAGAATATTTCATACCCGCTTCTTGAGCCGCAAATCCATTTATCATCCTGCACTTCAAACGAAGCTGTGGGGTTTTCGAATAATGGAGCTACTTCTTTTATATCCTGCTGTTGAATCATATTCGCTACCATTTGCTTCCACCTGTAATAAGTTTTCAGCAGCAATCTTCCTTTCTCATCCGTATCGAATTGTTTTGGCGGAGGCAATACCCTTAACAAGTCGACTCTTCCTGTATAAAAAAAATTGAACACCAGCAAATGTTCGCCATCCTGTACTGTTCGTGCTGCATAGTTACCATTAGGCAATACAACATCGGCATGAAATGAATGATATTCTCCCCTGAATTCAGGAGCAAACCAATATCGCACTTTTATGTCTTCCCGTATGGAACCCAAAATATAAAACCGGCCATGCAATTCAAATAAACAAGGGCATTCAATATCGTCATAAGCCATAGGATAAATTAATGGAGGAAGAAATTCAACGCCGTTATCATCCAATTTTATCAGCCCAACGCAACCTCTGCGTGAAACAGCTCCATGCTTATAGCGTGCACATACCAGCAAATAGATTTCGCCTTCATAATCAAAACGAAAAGGATCGCGAAAGCTTAACCATTTTCTTGGATTATTTTTCCAGTTTTCATAATAAATGCCTGGCGGTTCAATATACAAAGCCGGCTTATTGGTTTTTTCCCAACCAATAAGGTCATCAGATTCTGCAAAGCCTACTCTTGAAATTATGCCGCGGTCTCTTCTTTGTAAGCCGGTATAATACATGATGAATCTACCATTCCCTTCACGTACATCCATTGTCCATAACATATCATCATCCCAATCGCCAGGATGACCTACAAACAAAGCATTTTTGGTTCGCCTCCACGACATTCCATCTTTGGATATTGCATGCGCTATGTAATCGTGGTTTGGTATGATTAAATGAAATAAATGATAAACACCATTGTGAATAATTACCGTAATATCGCCAATCTCCCAATCGCTGAAACCAGAGCCTGAATACATAATCGTATGTTTTTGTTGAGCCCTAAAGTACAGAATATACCATTTATTAATGATTGGGTATTTTTGAATTTTAACGAAATTGCTAATGAACAAATATTACATACAATTATTTAGTCCGCATGGCCTCATTCGCTATCAGGAACCTGAAATAGGAAAAGACAAAGACACAGGAGGCCAGGTGAAATATGTGCTGGAACTGTTAGAAACTTTATCGCAGCATCCGCAAATACGAAAAGTTGACCTGCTTACAAGAAGAATCATTGATAAGAAGGTTTCACCTGCTTATGGAAATGAAATTGAAATAGTGAATGACAAAGCACGTATTGTGCGTATTGCCTGTGGCGGAAATACATACCGGCATAAAGAATCATTATGGGATTATCTTGATGAGTTTGTTGATAAAACCATACGGTTTATTGAAAATGAAGATGATGTTCCTGATGTAGTACATGGCCATTATGCTGACGGAAATTATATAGCCGGGCAGTTGAGTGAAGTGTTTGGCATTCCCTTTATTGCCACAGCACATTCACTGGGAAGAAACAAAAAAAATATACTGCTGCAGCAAGGCCTTTCCGAAGAAACCATCAATGAAAAATTTAACATGGAGCGTCGTATTTTTGAAGAAGAAAAGTATCTCAAAACTGCAGATGCCATTATTACAAGTACACAGTATATTCGGGAAACGCAATATGCTCTTTATGAAAATAATGCCCATGGAAAGTTCACCGTAATTCCGCCGGGTGTGAATAACGATTTTTTCTATCCCTTCTACAGGCAGAATATGCCTTCATTTCAATTGTCGATAGAGAAGGAGCAGGCGATCTACCGTATCAATTCAGAAATTGAACGCTTTCTTTTTCAGCCTGCAAAACCATTGATCCTTTCCATTGGCCGGGCCGATAAAAGAAAAAATTTTGAAACCATCATACAGGCTTATGGCAATGATAAAGAGTTGCAAGCCATGGCCAACCTCGCCCTGTTTGCCGGGGTAAGAAAAGATATTTCGCAAATGCAGTCTGATGAACAGGAAATACTCACCAATTTATTGCTGCTGCTCGATAAATATGACCTGTATGGCAAAATGGCGATTCCAAAAAAGAATGACCCGCAACTGGAAGTACCTGAAATTTACCGGGTAGCTGCCCGGAAAAAAGGGGTATTTATCAATGCAACGCCGGGTGAAAACTTCGGGCTGACCATTTTGGAAGCGGCCGCCTGCGGTTTGCCTGTAATTGCTTCACCAACAGGTGGGCCTAAAGAAATTCTTGAAACCTGTGAGAACGGAATATTGTTGGATGTAGAAGATCCTAATGCTATTGCTGCGGCATTGAAAAAAATTATTGCAGACCATACTTTATGGGAAAGATATTCGGCCAATGGTATTAAAGCTACGCACGAGCAATATTCTTGGAAGGTGCATGCAGAAAAATACCTGGAAACCCTCAAGAATATCTTTGAGAAAAAAGATTCGGATAAAAAAACTTTCAGGCATAAAGCCGCTTATGGCAAAAAATTCTCAAAAGCAGAATTGGTTATCGTTTCTGATATTGATGGTACGCTCTTCGACAAAAACAATACAGAAGGTTTGAAAGAACTGAAAGAATGGATCAGCAGTAACAAAGAGAAAATTATTTTCGGTGTCGCCAGCGGCAGAAACAGGCAATTAACGTTGGAAGGCCTGAACAATCATGGTATATATGGCACAGATGTTTTGATATGTTCTGCCGGTTCGGAAATTTATTATACCGATAAGTTGATTCCTGATTATGGTTATGAAAATTATATAAATTATCAGTGGAAAAGGGCAGCGTTGCAAAAAACGCTGGCAATGTTTAAAGGTATTCGCTTGCAGGAGCCGGAAGCACAATGGCCTTTCAAACTCAGCTATTATGTAAATGATAGTTTTGACCAAACCAATATAGAAAGTTTGTATAAATTTTTGGATGATCATAAACTCAGGGCAAAAGTGCTGCTTACAGAAAATCGATATCTTGATTTTTTACCATTTCGTTCCGGTAAAGGCAATGCGGTTCGCTACCTGAGCAATAAATGGAAATTGACTTTGGAAAATTTTATTACCGCAGGCAACAGCGGTAATGATATTGATATGCTGAAAGGCAAAGCGCGTGGAATTGTTGTTGCAAACTATAGCCCTGAAATGGAAGTGCTGAAGAAAAATAAGCAAATTTATTTTGCCAAACAACCGCTTGCAAAAGGTGTATTAGAAGGAATTAACTACTATGTTTCCGATGAGATATGAAACCTTTATAACAGATAACCATTATCTTAAATATTAAGTGGATTTATTAACAAAATTCCACATAAAAAAGCGGTAATAATAAAGTATTAAAGGGCTTAAAGCAGTAGATTTGCGGGCTTTAATTTTTTAGCAGTTATACATTGTAATTTAACGAATGGAAGAAAATCAATTCCCCCAGGAAACCGCAGATAACGATAGAACAATCCAGGTAAATATTGAGGAGCAAATGAAGACCGCATACATTGATTATTCAATGTCGGTTATAGTTGGACGTGCCCTGCCCGATGTTCGGGATGGTTTTAAGCCTGTTCACCGCAGGATACTATATGCCATGAACGAGATTGGCATGAACTCCAACAAACCTTACAAAAAATCTGCACGTATTGTAGGGGAGGTGCTTGGTAAATACCACCCACATGGCGATGCCTCTGTTTATGATGCACTGGTGCGTATGGCGCAGGAGTGGAGTATGCGTTATAAATTAATTGACGGCCAGGGAAATTTTGGCAACCAGGATGGCGATGAACCCGCAGCAATGCGATACACCGAAGCACGCCTGCAACGTCTTGCTGAAAGCATGCTGGAAGATATTGAAAAAGACACGGTAGATTTTCAGTTCAATTTTGATGACAGCCTGAAAGAGCCGACAGTGCTGCCTTCCCGCGTACCGCAATTGTTGTTAAACGGCTCTAGCGGTATTGCTGTTGGTATGGCAACGAACATGATGCCGCATAACCTTACAGAAGTAATTAATGGTTGTGTTGCTTACATAGATGATAAGGAAATTAGCGTTGAAGGCCTGATGCAATATGTAAAAGCTCCCGATTTCCCAACCGGCGGTATCATTTACGGAATGGATGGCGTGCGGCAGGGTTTATTAACCGGCAGGGGAAGGGTAGTGGTGCGTGGCAGGTGCCATGTGGATACAAAGGCAAGCGGCCGCGAACAGATCGTTATTACAGAAGTGCCTTACCAGGTAAACCGTGATAATCTTACAGACAGGATTGGTCAGCTTGTAAATGATAAGACCATCGAAGGTGTTGCACATGTAAATAATGAAAGTAATAACCGTGAAGGCACGCGTATCGTTATTGACCTGAAACGTGATGGCAACTCAAATGTAATTGTAAACCAGCTATACAAATTCACCGAACTGCAAACCAGTTTTGGGATTAATAATGTTGCGTTAACAAGAGGCCGGCCGAAAATTTTAAATTTAAGAGATCTCATTAGTGAGTTTGTTGAGTTCAGGATGGAGGTGGTGATCCGTCGCGCGAAATTTGAACTAAAAAAAGCAGAAGAGCGCGCCCATATTTTGGAAGGGTACTTGAAAGCACTCGATCACCTGGATGAAGTAATAAAACTCATCCGCGAAAGCAGAACTCCTGATGAGGCTAAAGAAGCCCTGATAAAAAAAGGAATGGAGGAAAAATGGTACCTGCCTCAACATATTTTTTCCAACCTTACTCCTGAATTATACCAGCAGGCTGAAGGTTTTACAGAAGCCCAGGCAAAAGCTATACTGGAATTGCGTTTACAACGCTTAACCGGCATGGAAAGGGATAAGATCGTTGAAGAATTTAACGTGCTTCTTACCAACATAAAAAATATTAAAGACTTACTGGCCAGTGAAAGCCTTCGATATGATCTTATCAAAACTGAATTGATAGAAATAAGAAATAAATACGGGGATGAACGGAGAAGTGAAATACAATACCTGGCTGATGAGGTAAACATGCTCGATTTTATTGAGAAGGAAGATGTTGTTATTACCATTTCACATTTAGGTTACATTAAAAGAACAAATGCTTCGGAATACAGGCAGCAACGCAGGGGAGGCCGTGGAGCTGTTGGCAGTAAAACAAGAGAGGAAGATTATGTAGAACATTTATTTGTTGCATCCACGCATGATACCATGCTTTTCTTTAGCCAGCAGGGCAGGTGTTACTGGCTGAAAGTATACGAAGTTCCGGAAGGTATAAAACAATCTAAAGGCAGGGCTATTCAAAACATGGTTCAGCTTGTACCCGGTGATAAAGTGAAAGCAATAATGAATGTGAAGAATCTTGATGACAAAGAATTTCTTGAATCGCATAATATTGTTCTGTGTACAAAAAAAGGCGTTATTAAAAAAACGACACTGACCGATTTCAGCAGGCCCAGGGCAACGGGTGTAAATGCAATAACCATCCTGGAAGGGGATGAGTTACTGGACGCGAGATTAACCAATGGTAATTGCGAGATAATGATGGCTGTAAAAAGCGGAAGAGCCATTCGTTTTCCTGAAGAGAAAGTAAGGCCTACCGGCCGCGGTGCTATTGGCGTTACAGGAATTGAGGTAGATGATATGAACGATGAAGTAATTGGTATGATTTGTGTCGAAAAGAATGAAACAGGAAAAACAGTTTTGGTTGTAAGTGAGAAAGGATTTGGTAAGCGCACTAAAGTTGATGAATACCGTATCACGAACAGGGGAGGCAAAGGTGTTAAAACCATTAATGTAACAGAAAAAACAGGAAGTCTTGTCGGCATTCTTGATGTACATGAGAAAGAAGACCTGTTGATCACCTGCAAATCCGGCATCATTTTAAGAACATCAACATCTAATATTAAAGAGGCTGGCCGTGCAACACAAGGTGTGATTTTAATAAGGCTGGATAATGGAGATGAAATTGCAGCCATTTCAAAATTAGATGAAGAAGATGTTGAGGAACCTGGTAATAATTTACCGGGCAACGATGATGAGCCTGCAATTGTTTAAACTTTAAAGATTAATTTCAATCTGAGAAATCTGTTCTTAAATAAATAAAACAATATGAAAAAAATAGTTCTTTCGGTTGCACTTATTTTTTCGGCTACCTGGCTTATGGCGCAGGAAGCAGATGTTATTAATTTGTATGTTTCACAAAAACAATATGAAAAAGCCAAAGATGAGGTTGATAAATGGCTGGCAAAACCTAAATTAAAAGATAAAGATAAAGCCACCGCTTATTTATGGAAATTATCAGTGTATAGTTCATTATATGCGGATTCTTCTTTAAGCGGTAAATATCCAGGCGCAGATAAGGAAGCCATGGATGCATTTTATCAATACCAGGCCATGGATCCTGAATTAAAACAATTAAAAGAACAAAACTTTGCAGGTGGTATTGGTAATATCTATGCAACCTCGTTCGAAAAAGGGAAGACTCATTTCCAAGCCAAGGAGTGGGATAGTGCTTATAAATATTTTGCACAAGCAGAAGATTTAGGTAATTTTTTACTGGTTAATAAACTGAGTTCTTCCGGGTCAACAATTGACACAATTACTGTTCTATATACAGGCTATTCAGCGCAGAATGCTCAAAAATTTGATAGCGCCGTTAAGTATTATTCAAGGCTGGCAGATATTAAGGTAGCCGGGCCGGATTATGAAGATCTTTACAAGTTTTTGATCGAATACAATCTGCAACAAAAGAATACTGCTGATTTTACCAAATATCTTGCGATTGCAAAAGAGCTGTATCCCAATGATAATGCCGTATGGACGCAGTATGAAATGAGCAATATGACTGCAAATTCAAGTCTTTCAGAGCTTCTTACAAAATACCAGCAGGATGCAGCAGCAGGCGGAATGTCTGAAGATAAATTGCTCGGTTATGCGGAGGCTTTTGCTACAACCGATAAGGCACAGTTAGATGCATTGGACAGCACACAAAAAATCGCTTTAAAGAAAGCCGCAGCGGAGGCTTTTGCCAAAGCCTTTGAATTAAACAATACAAATGGTTTATACGCTTTTAATACCGGTGTGATCTATTATGGAATTTATGGAGAGCTCGATGACAGGTATTCTTCATACCGCGGTGAATCTGCAGATTTAAAAGCCAAGCGTGCAGAAGTTGTTAAAGAACAAGCAGCTTATGCCGATACGGCTGCGCTATGGCTTGAAAAAGGTTACCCGATCTTAAAAGCTAAAACGGATAGGTCAAAATCTGAAACTGCAAGTCTTAACAGGACAGTTGATTACCTTGCTAATATATATTACTGGAAAAGGGAACAAACTAAAACAAATGGAAACAGTAAGGATTATGATAAACTTGATGCCTTATATAAGCAATATGATGCAGAACATAATTCATATCAATAACTGAATCTTGCATAAATAAAAAAGCCGCATTTTTTTTGCGGCTTTTTTATTTTATAGCTGTAGAACAAGTGCCAAATCAAATATAACAACTCGGTATAAAGACTGTTTTCTTACGGGTATTTATAACCGGTATTTTTATCTTCACCAGTGTTATTGTGATCCCCGCTGTAAAGCATCAGATATAGCTTCTTCCATTTCCTTAGCAGTAAAACCCGATTTTATTTCAAGATTGATTGTAAAATCGTTTTTATACTTATCGGCGTCATCATTGATTAATTTTTCCAATGCTGGTATTTCCTCTTCAGATTTTATTTTTAGCAATACAGCATTTATTGATGCATCGTCTTTAATCGCGACGCTACTTCGCGCAACAACCTTGTATTCCTGCTTTGTGGAAAATATGATTGTGCAGCCCAGGTCTATAATGAAGAAACGCTTATCTGTTTCGATAATATCGCAGCGATGGTAAAAAAAATTTTAGTAGATATTCTCTTCGTTTTTGTGGGTATGTCTACTGAAACGATTTCTGACAGGATAATTTTTCTTTCAGTTTTATCAAACATCATAGTAATTTATTTGTTGTAGTTTACAAAGAAACGACGATAACACAATATTATGTTTGAGTTGCGGCTTTTGTGGCGGAGCGAATTTGTATATTTCTTCTAACAAATTCGCGGGAGCTGAAGCGCAGGGCGGGCGAAGAAAAAATGAATTGAATTGCACTTTCTTTGAAAAAGAAACCAACGGAGGCAAAGCCGATGCCCTTGTATGAAATGGAAACGCTTATAATAGTAAAGAACGTAGCAACGTCATGTCTAATGCTTAGAGGAAAGTGAATTGCGATTTGTTCTGGAAAAATTTGGCTTAAGTTTGAAAATTTAATGTATCTATTTGTTGCAAAAGATTATATATTAAGATTAAGATTACTGGAAACAAAGTATAAATTGCCTCTAAGATTGGATAGAGATAATTAAGTGGGAATTATGATAGCTTTCAACCCATTCAAAATGTTCATTATAGTAGCTCTATATTCTAATAAATCCTGCCACAATTTCTTTACATCATAATCAATACAGCATGCCTTCAGGTTTGCGATAAGTTCAGTGAATCTAACAGTACTGTCGTTTTGAAAATCCATTTTTTGATGAGCAAATAAATTTCGCCAACTTCTTAAAATGTCTAATGTATTTAAATCGTTCAAATGAGAATCATATATGGTCTTATGATGAGTTTTAAGTCCATATTTACACACTTCTATTTTTTCAAATAAAGTAAGTTTATGCAAATGTTTGCCATTCCCATTTTTTGTTGTGCTAACGGGAACGGATTTAATAGCTGTATCATCATGATTAAATATTGAATCTATTATTATCGCTAATAAAAAATCTACATCAACCGCCATGTTAACGTAAGTTCCTCTTAGCTTAATTTCTTCAATATGATATTTTAATTCATCAGGCATATTTCGACAGGCGAAACCAACGGAGGCAAAGCCGACGCCCTTGTATTAAATTGGAAATGTTAAAATAAATCATTAAACTTCTCGTGCTTAATACTTGATGAGAATAACGGTATATGCATCTGCCATTATTTGAGAGTATTAAGCCATGCCTCAACTAAAGGAAATACAATTTTCTTTATTGACAATATTTTTCCATGCAATTCTATTATTTTTTCATTCCCGTATTTCACCGTATTTAATTTGCCGTTGAAATATTGAGTAAACACAAGCGTTGCATTTTTAAATTCATTTGTTCCATATTCAGTAATGTCTAAAGGTCTATGAGCAAAATAATTTCTGTGTTGATTTATATCTTTTAAATCCTTTATAAGATTAGGATTGTTGTCAAAAGTATCTTTATTATCCCTCTCTAAAATTTTGGCAAATAGTTCAACTTTTTTACTAAACCCTATAGCAATTTGTTGAGAATGCATAAACGTTGATATAAATTCATTCATTAATTCACCATTAGATGGAAAAAAATGTTTTGCTATATACCATTCAATATATAACTCAATCGAAATAAGTTCATTTATTATAAAGCCTCTCAACGAATCAGCTTTATTGTGCATTTCAAATAGTAGCTTTTTATCTTCTTCACTTAACATGATGTGTCAGTTTAAATTTCACAAAACCGTACTCAATATACACGGAACAGGGTATGAGTTCTCACGCTTTGTATTTGTGCAATTCTTTTTATTTTTTCTTCTTTCTTAGCCCTGTGCGTGCTACTTAACATAATATTAATTATAGGAATAAAAATTAAGTCATTGCAAATTTTCTGATTTGCAACAATTGGCAAGTATCAACCAATCCATTATCGGCTAATAGCTTTTCAGGACCTTGTTATAACCTGGTTATAACCTGCTTCATATCAGAATCGTACCAGATTCGAATCAGCTTCGTCCCAAACGCCTGCTTATATTGAAGAACTATATCCGGTTAGCAATCTATTGCTGTGCACAATACAAAAATCACAGGAAAAACTCAATTTTATCAGAACCGATGACTTGTATATTAACTTTGTTTAAATGACTAAATAATGGTGCATCCAAACCATCAGCAACAAATAGATTTTCATTAGTGATCAGCCGTATTTCATCATACAAACCTTCCTTGATAAACGACTGCAACATTTTTGCGCCGCCTTCAACCAAAATACTTTGAATATTTAATTCATAACAGGCTTTGGTTAGTTGTTTTAATAGACTTTCATTTTTATCAATCTTATAATAAAATATACTATTGTCAAGATGCTGTTTAAATTCAATTGTTGTTTTGGCAAGATTAAAAACGATTGTTGGCGCATCATTATTAAAAACTTTTGCTGTACCGGCAAGCTTTAGATCTTTATCCACTAAAAGCCTTACAGGGTTTTTTCCAGTCCACAACCGGTTTGTTAACAGCGGGTCATCAGATTCAATTGTATTTGTTCCAACAAGTATCGCAGCTTCCTCAGATCGCCATTTATGTACAACTTTATTCGTCAATTCATTACTGATTATTAACCTGTTACTACTGTTTGCGGCAATTTTTTTATTGGCAGTCTGTGCCCATTTTAAGATTATATATGGCCGGTGTTTTGTGTGAAAACAAAAAAAACGTTTGTTCAGATTTTTGCAATCTTTTTCCAGGATACCTGTAACAACTTCAATTTCTGCGGCTCTAAGTTTTTCTATTCCTTTACCATCAACCTGGTCAAAAGGGTCCCGGCAGCCAAGTATGACTTTTGGTATTTTATTTTTAATGATAAGATCGCTACAGGGCGGCGTTTTTCCAAAATGTGCACAAGGTTCAAGTGAAACATACAAAACCGATCGTTCCATAAATTTTTTATCGGCCTGTTTAACTGAGTTAATACAATTTACTTCGGCATGGGCTTCTCCGTATTTTTTATGATAGCCCTCTCCAACTATCCTGTTTTCGTAAACCAATACCGCACCAACCATAGGATTTGGCGCAACATGCCTCGCTCCCAGCTTTGCCAGTTGCAGGCAACGGCGCATATAGAATTCATCCCTTTGAAACATTCTCAAAAATAATTAATAGCATTGCAATCATGACCATTTTGCAAGCTGGTAAAAATTTATCCGGAGAATTAAATAAAATCTATCATCACAGGGAGGCAGCCAATATAGCCCAAATGGTTATGGAAAACATTACAGGCTTTACAAGTACTGAAAGATTGGTTCATAAAAAATCATTGTTAACCGCCGAGCAACAAAACCGGCTACAGCATTTTACACAAGAACTGTTACAACATAAGCCGGTACAATATGTTTTGAACGAAGCCTGGTTTGCACGCATGAAACTTTATGTTGATGAAAATGTTCTGATTCCAAGGCCTGAAACTGAAGAATTGGTTGAAACGGTAACAAGTGATCTGGAAAAATCTTCTCACCAAAATTTTTCTATACTTGATATCGGAACAGGCAGCGGATGCATAGCTATCAGCATTAAAAAAAAAATAACTACAGCAAAAGTTTATGCTTTGGATATAAGTGAGCAGGCATTAAATGTTGCCAAAAAAAATGCAGCGGATAATAATGTTGATATCAACTTTTTTCATGCCGATATATTGAATAGTCAGTCCTACACAGGTTTTCCATTGTTTGATGTAATAGTAAGCAATCCGCCTTACATACAACAAAGCGAGGCAACAGCAATGCATTCAAACGTCTTAAAGTATGAACCTCACCAGGCTTTGTTTGTGCCGGATAATAACGCCTTGCTTTTTTATGGAGCCATTGCCGGTTTTGGTTTGGAGTATTTAAAAATAAAGGGTAAATTATTTTTCGAGATAAATGAATTAATAGGCGCAAAAGTTGCAGCTTTATTAAGGAAAAATGGATTCGGCGAAGTAAGGATTAAAAAAGATTTACAGGGAAAAGAACGCATTGTTTCAGCAATTATAAAATAAATACCATTATCCGAAAAATCAATTCATAGTTTTAAATTTGCAGGTATGAAAACCGTAACAGTTAGTGCAGAACAGGGGCAGGTGCTTGAGGAGATTGAAACTGATTTACTTTCCACGCTTACTACTTCTTTTAATCTTATAGTATGGAATGATAATGTAAACACTTTTGAGTGGGTTATAGAAACCCTGGTTGAAATATGCGACCATACACCTGAACAGGCCGAACAATGTGCTTATATTATACATTACCATGGAAAATATGCTGTGAAACAGGGAGATTACGAAACGCTGAAACCAATGCGTGAAGCAATCATAGACCGTGGCATAAATGCGACTATTGAAGAAATGGTTGAAAAATAATTTTATAATTCTGATCTGCTCCCCTCCCGTTATGCCTTTATCAATCCTGGATAATAAAATCTGGTTTCCGCCTGCAACCAATGCAACTGAAGATGGCTTATTGGCAATTGGAGGAGATCTGAGTGAAGAGCGTTTATTGCTGGCTTACCGCAAAGGTATATTTCCCTGGTTTGAAGATAGCCTGCCACTTTGGTGGAGCCCTGACCCGCGTTTTATTTTATTGCCACACCAGCTAAAAATAAGCAAAAGCATGCAGCATGTATTACGCAGCAACAGTTTTCAGTTTACAACCAACAGCTCTTTTGAAGAAGTTATTTATCATTGCAAAACAGCAAAACGCAATTCAGAAGGCACATGGATCACAGATGAAGTTGAAAAAGCGTACATCAATCTTTATAAAAAAGGGTATGCTTGCAGTGCGGAAACCTGGCAAAATAATAAGCTTATCGGGGGTTTGTATGGTGTAAGAATGGGGAAAGTTTTCTTTGGTGAAAGTATGTTCAGTCACGTATCCAATGCAAGCAAATTTGCTTTTATAAATTACGTACAACAATTAATATCTGAAGGCGTTGTTTTAATAGATTGCCAGCTATATACCAATCATTTGGAAAGTCTGGGCGCAAGAATGATAAGCCGTAATGATTTTTTGGATTTGCTTAAAACTTATATTCCTTAAATTGAAGTGCTTTATATGGAGTTAAATTTTTTTAACAGCTTTACCGAGTGTGAATTATATCTTTAAATCCACCATAATAATCCTGTTGCTGCTGATTTGTATTTGTGCTGCCGGGCAGGATAAGGACACTATTGAAACAACCGCAAAAAATAATATTTTCAGTTATGCAATGCGCTTTATAACAAAAAAGCACAAAGACACGATAAATAACACGCAGGAAGTTCTTACTACTAAAAGTGAAATAGCTTTTAAAGCATATGAAGGAAAGATCATACGCAACATTATTATAAACAAGTTCAAATTTGAAAAAACATTTACAGATACCTCCAAAACGATAAATTATTTTGGAACAAGGCTTTTAAACAGCCTGCATAATAACTCAAAAGAATGGGTAATACGCAATAATCTTTTCATAAAAGAAAATACACCGGTTGTACCTTATCTGCTTGCTGATAACGAACGTTTCCTGCGTACGCTTGACTATATACAGGATGCACGCATTATCATTCAGCCGAAAACCGGTTCCCCTGACTCTGTAGATATATATGTAATAACAAAAGATCTTTTCAGTATTAATTTTGTGCTTAACCAGGCAACCGCCGACAGGTTTAAAGCTAAAGTTGAAGATGTAAATTTTCTCGGTGCTGCTCAAAGCCTGCAAGCGACAGTTTTAGTAGAGCAAGGCAGGGTACCCACGGTAGGAGTTGGACTTGTATATACAAAATTTAATATCGCCCACAGTTTTATAGACGCTTCTGTTGGTTATTCTACCATCAGCCCTGATCTGTTTAATCGTGCTGCAGATGAACATTCACTTGCATTTTCTTTACAGCGTAATCTTGTTTCTCAATACAAGCATTTTGCTGGCGGATTTACGCTCGGTGATTTTAAAACCTATAATAGTTATAGTGAGTCTGAAGAAAAATTTTATGATTATCATTACCAGCTTGTCGACGGATGGATTGGTTATAACCTGGGAATAAAAAAATATGCTACCAACCATGAACACCTGGATAGGAAGTTTGTTAGTGTGCGTTATTTTAATGCGCATTTTCTTGATACACCACAGCAGGCAATTGATAAACTTATTTTCAGGTTTAATGACAGGCAGGCGATATTGGGCCAGTTTACTTTTTTTAGACAACAATTTTATAAAACGAATTATTTATATGGCTTTGGTAATACCGAGGATGTGCCTTATGGTTATAATGTGGCCTTAACCGGTGGCTGGTATAAACAATCATATCTTTCACGCCCGTATATCGGACTTGATGCCAACTGGTACCGTGTTAATAGCAAGGGAGGAATTGTACAATATTTTTTACGTGCCGGCACTTTTTTTAACGACGTACAGTTCCAGGATGCCGCAATACTTGTAGGCGCATCTGCATTCAGCCGCGCCCTGATATTTAATAATTTTAAGATGCGGCAATATGCGCGGATTTCTTATACACGTCTTTTTAACCGCACCGGTCTTGAACCATTGAGCTTAAACAGTCCTTTTGGTGTAAGGTATTTCAGAACAGATTCTGTATTGGGCGAACAAAGGCTAAGCCTGCAGACTGAAACTATCACCTTTGCAAATTATAAGCTTTTTGGTTTTAAGTTCTCTCCTTTTGCTTCCGTTGGCATTACCGCTATTACGCCTGAAAAAAATGCAATAGAAAAATCAGCTTGGTATTACGGCCTCGGCGGAGGCGTAAGAACAAGAAATGAAAATCTTGTTTTTAAAACAGTTGAATTCAGGTTTATCTACTTTCCGAATACTGCCTATGGTACGCCGCGTTTTCTTGCAAGGATAACTTCAAATATTCAGTTCAGGTATAATACCAATTATGTACATAAACCCGAAATTATTCAGCTTAATACTGATACAGACAATAATATATTTTAGATCCTCTATTTTGAATAAAATACTATGTAATTAAATCTGCAACCTCGTATTAATGCAAAAAGGATTGTCAGGTATCTCCTTTTTTCTTGTTCTCATCTTCCAGTATCAATTTGCCTTTTACCAGCCAGGATGTACCAAATGCCGTTAATGCAACCCATTCAAGCCAGAATACAGGCTTATACCTGTTAAAACGTTGAAACCGCTCATCCCAAAAACTATAAATTGCAAGTAAGGCTACAATTACAAGTATAATTATACCACAAACCCTGTAAACTGTATTTCTTGTTTTTTTCAGTTTTGTTTTAGGGCCCTTGCTTTTAGTGAAAAGAAAAAGTGATATAAAAGCCAGTGTTATAAAAAATAAAGCAGCAAACCAATAGTGTACATCATTGCGCAATTCGTTAAGCGGCAAATCAAATATAGCACAGCTATCAGCACTATTATTGTTTGTGGGAAACATAGCAATACCAAGTGCAAAGCAACCGGCAAGTGTTGTTATAACATTGTCTAACAGTTCAAATCCTTTATATACAATAAGAAATAATGCCACCGCACACACTATGCCTGTAAATAAATTACCTGTTACCGTATAATAATAATGACTAGTGGAATCCTGCAGTACATGGCAGTTTCCAAAAGCAGAATTGCCGGTAATCATTGCCGCAGGAAGCAGGATACCAAGCCAGCCGATCGCTTTGCGCAAAGTATCATAAGAAATTAACCGCGGATCTTTTGTTGGTTGTTGAGTCATGATTTATTCAGTTGTGCTTATAATAAAGAGCATCAACTAAATTAAAAATAAAAATCGTTGGCCATTCAACCTGGTCTATGCTGGTTCTTAAACCAGGATTTATTAATTCTCCTGTCTAGTAAGTATATCTTTTTTAAGGCTTTCCCACATCTGGTCAAAACTGCTATTGTCAGAGTCTCTCCACCGCTGAAGCCTTGCACGCATTTTTTGTTTGCGTTCATTACGTGCCTCATTAAAAAATTCACGAATAAAATCATTGTCCTGTTCAAACGCAATTTGATTATACATTTCTTTCAGTCTTCCTTCATGTTGAATATTGGTTTCTGCAATTTGTTTTTCCATTATTTCTCTGAACTTTACTTTTTCATCGTATGTTCCATCGGGCAATAAAGATTTTGCAATAACAGGCATCAGTTCAATCAAAACCAAAATAATAATTAATAAATAATAGCGAAACTGCGCAGCAGCATTATTTTGTATCAGGTTATTCAATGCTTCAACCTGTGTTAAAAAGCCATCGTTCATTAAGGTGCTGAACAACTGCATTTCATTTTGTTTGGTGTAGGTAATAGCTTTCAGCGAACTATCCAGACTATTTAGTGTTGGTTGTGTAGCAATATATAACTCGTTATAAGCGGCATCAAGTTTCAGGTATTCACTTTGTTTTGCACGGGCAATATTCTTTAAACCAATCTTCCCGCTACCACCAGTACCGTCTGTTTCTGCAATAAATGCATCACGTGCTGTACCAACTTCATTGTACTTTGAATCAAGTTGTTGTTGTAATAAATTTTTTTGTTGTTGTAGTTGGGTAGTTAACGGTGCATATAAGCTATCCAGTTCATGCTGCTTTGCTATTTTGCGATGTTCATTATCTAAAGAAATCTGCACATGTATTTCTTTATTGAATAAATATAACAATGCAGGCTGTGCCATAAATGTACCGATAGTAAGCGCAAGTACCAGTCGAAAAAGTATAGGTCCGGATTTGCGTTTATTAGTTGCTGTAATGCCTTTGATCAGGGCCCGGTCAATACCAAGAATGATCAATCCCATAAATATGCCCAACAATATTATAATGATCATATTGTTTACAACGGTGCTGAAAAAATAACTCCATGCAAGTGTTGCAAATAGCCACGTTCCCAACACAGCCATACCTGTAATAGCATACCGGTTACGGTCAACAGTACAATCCTGTATCAATTCTTTTTCTGTAGTGGAAAGCCACCAGAGAAAGCGTGTAAAATCTGAAGGAGCATAATCTTCCCGCCGGGAAAGCGAATATTTATTCGGTTCCATTAAATAGAATTTAATCAGTAATTTTTTGCTGGTAACGGTGGGGACAATGCAAATAACGCAAAAATGAGATTTTGATTATGTATGCTGAAAGATTTAACCAATAAATAAAAAACTACATGAAAACACTCATGTTTTAAATTCTGTATTTTTCTATGAACCATAGTCTATTAGCTGATGCAACTCTCCCCTGCTCATTTCAACTGCAGGTCTGTTACCAGCATTATATGATCGCTCAGGTTTTCATCAACCATATCAAACTTTTTTATGGTAAAAAAAGTATCCGGCAAAACATAATCAATGCGAAGCATTGGTGCCAACGAGTTATAAGTTGTTCCAACACCTAGTCCATTTTTAAGAAATGCATCCTGCCGGTGGCTGCGAATATTAAAATAAGTATATGATGTAGGCACATCGTTAAAATCGCCACATACAACCGAGGGGTAACCTGCAGAGTCAGTTTGTCTTTGCACAATATCTGCCTGCATGCCGCGGTTAGTAAAAGCGGCCTTCATTTTCATAAAAATATTTTTTGATGCATCAAGCGCTTCTTCATTACGTTGTTTGATTTTATTCATTTCAGCATAATCAGAAGTATTGAAGCCAAAGGATTGCAGATGTGTGGTAAAGATGCGTAACGTATCACTATTTATTTTAAGATCAACATAAATTAAGCTCCCGGTAAAATCTCCCGGAAAATCAGTTTTGCCTGAATCTATGATCGGGTATTTTGAAAAAACAATTGAACCTGATGTATAAAAGCCATTGTCTTTATTAAAATCTTTTGAATAAAAGAAATTCGGGAACTCTTTGCTGAAAAGATTGATATTATCGGCATTCTCTCCCCGTGTATAAGAGTGATTGAATTCCTGCAGGCAGATAATATCAGGTTTAAGATCTAATACAGATAATGCCAGTTGTGTGCGGTTATGCTGCTTTATCTCCTGATTATTGCTTAAGCCATACATATTGGCAACATTCCAGCTTATGATACGTAAGGTGCTATCGGGTTTTTCTGTTACACTTTTATTCGAAAAATGCGTGGCAAAAGTTACGCTTATCTGCTTTAAGCCAAACAGCAAAGTAATCAATGGCACCAAAGAAAGTTTTGGTTTTACTATCAGCCAAAAGAAAAAAACAAAAATCAGCAAAAAGAATAAGTAAGGAAATGTGAGCCCAAGAAAACCAACCGGCCACCACTTTTGAGGATTCAAATAAGGAACCAGCAATGTGAGCAAATACATTATACAAACCACGATGGTGAGAATAAGCAGTGTTTTTTTTATAATGCGCCGTACAAGATTTGCCATCGTTAAAATTAACGAATTGAAGTAGAATTTATTTCCATTGCATATCTGTTATGAGCGGATAATGATCTGCCAGTTTTTCCTTAATAACTGCACAATTGGTTATTTTAAATCTTTTATCTGCAAAGCAATAATCAATCCGTAAACCGGGGAATATTTTATAAAAAGTAGCACCGAGACCTATACCTTTTTCAAGAAATGCATCCTGGAAATCATTTTTTAATAAATGATATGTATACGATGAAGGCACAGTGTTCAAATCGCCGCAATAAACGATCGGCTTATTGGTTTTAGAAAGTTCTTCGTTAATGATCTTAACTTCTTTCTCGTGCAATTGTTCTACTTCGCGCAGTTTATATTGAATACCTCTTTTACGTTCATACGTAATTTCATACACATCTTTCTGTAAATTTTGAGTGTCTCTGTAGAATCCGAACGAGGCAAGATGGGCTGTATAAATTCTTAAAGGCTTCTTATTGAAATTGATATCAACATACATAAGATTTTCATTTATGCGTTTTTTACGGATGTTAATATGCCCACTGTCAGTAAAAGGAAATTTAGAAAATATGGCACATCCCTGAGTTATGACCGCATTGAGCCGGTTAGTAAACACCTCATCATTTGAAAAGAAATAATTTGGATAACCCAACGAATCCATTTTTTTCCTGATTGATATCCTTCGCCTGCCATGTTCAACATTCATAAATTCCTGCAAGCATACAATATCAGGTTTTTTTTGCGCGATGACCTGCAGCATTTTATTACTTATTTCAGACTTTTGAGAAAGGTTAACAAAATACTCCACATTCCATGTAATAATGCGAAGTGTTGAATCCCCTTTTTTATCATTAAATTTTCGGGGACAATTAAAAGCAACGGTATGATAAAGATTAGAAAAACCCGGCAACAGGCATAATAGCATGATCAATGCTAATTTCCTGCTGATAAAAAAGCTAATTATTGAAGCAATTAATATCGCTAAAAAAAAATAAGGGAATGCAATTGCAAACAAAGGCATATAAGAGAAAGACACAGGCGAAACATAAGCACTAAAACATGAAATCAGGAATAACAGGAGAAGAATGATGGATAATATAACCCATGCAGACCTAAAAAAATTTTTCATTTACAGTTACTGCAAATTAAGCAGGTTAAATTAAAGATTTTCCTTGCTGGCCTTCTTTAAAAAATCTTTTTCCTCTTCGGTAAGCAAATGATATCCCTGTTCATTTATCTTATCAAGTATTTCATCAAGTTTTTGCTGGCTGAAATGATGTGATTTTTCATAAGGCTTACGGGTTGCTTTATAATAATGCTGTTGCTGTTTGTATTTTTTTTCCGGGTTAAACAGGTTATTGACCCAGTCAATAAAATTCACAATCCAACTACCCATATCATTGCCACGCTTTAACTGGTAAACAAAGAATAACCCTGTTAAGCCGCCAAAAATATGCGCTGCAGCTACCGCGCCATTGCTTAAGCCTATCGTGCCAAGGCTGATGGCGACAAAAACCAGGGTTAGTACCCATAATGGGATGCCACCGTTTAGCATAGGCAAAATGCGGTATTGCGGCGAGAGGGCTGTTGTTGCAATAGCAACAGCCATTACCGAAGTACCGGCGCCCATTAAAGAAAATGCTGTAGAGCTGGCATGTATTGAAGGAATGAGGTTGGCTGCCACTAAAAAAAATACACCTCCAAACACACCGCCATATAAGTAAATAGGAAAAAGTTTATTGTTGCCGGCAAGATCCTGAAGTATATAACCAAAACACCAAAGCCAAAGCAGGCTGCTGATGAGATACCAGATACTGGTGTGCGCAAACATATATGTAAGGATCGTCCATGGGCGGGTGAGAAACCGGTAACCGTCTGCAGGCAGAGCAACCCAGGTATTAATATCAGAATATGTGGTCTGTGAATGACCTACAGATAGATCATAGATCACTTTAATAAAAAGCACGCATACGAAAACCACGGCATTCAAAATAATAAGCCAGGTAAGTGCATTATGATCTTCACCCAATAAAATTCTTTTACTACTTTTTTGCTGTCTTACAGACATAGGTCAAAAAATTAAGATTGTCAGATTTAATAAAAAGTTCTCCGGTTTGTTTTATTCCAAAAATACACCATTGCTAAACCAAAAATCGCACCACCTAAATGCGCGAAATGTGCAACATTATCACCAGCGCTGTTTTGCAGGGCCATAACCAATTCGAAACCTGCATATATAAGTACGAACCATTTTGCTTTTAGTGGCAGAAAAAAATAAATATAGATATACGTATTGGGAAACAAGTAACCGAAGGCCGCCAGGCACCCGAATACTGCGCCCGAAGCTCCAACTGTGGGTGTATTAAGCTTAAGATTAACAAATTTAAGCGCAAGACCATAAGCTTCTTCCTTGAAATTTTCATTGTTAGGAAGATTCCTCCACTGATTCATAAATTGGGGAACACCCTGGTAATAATTCTCAATTTGATGCTGAGTAAAAAAAATCTGAAAATTCCCGAAAGTGGGACTTTGTTCTAAAGCATGAATGTCTTGTACCAAAGGGTTGATCTCTATGTGCAGTGCAATCATATGCAGGAGTGCAGCGCCCAACCCACATACAATATAAAATGTGAGAAATTTTTTTGGTCCCCAAAGGTTTTCAAGCACAGAACCAAACATCCATAGCGCAAACATATTTGAAAAAAGATGCCCCCAACTACCATGCATAAAAAGATGCGTAACAAACTGCCATGGTTTAAATAAAGGGCTTTGCCATGTGTGTAAAGCAAACAGGTTATCCATTAAATCGGGATTTCCGCTGTTTTCAACGGTTTGCTGTGCTATAAACATTAGCACATTTATAATCAATAAGTTTTTAATTATTATGGGTAAAATCTGGAAACTTCCCGGCCTGAATTCGCTCATTCAATTAAGTTAAACTGTTTTTAATTTCAATTGTACCACATTTTCAATGTGATGCGTATGTGGAAACATATCAACCGGCTGAATTTTTTCAACCGAATATTTTTCATTTAATATATGAATATCCCTTGCCTGTGTTGCAGGGTTACAACTCACATAAACGATCCGGGGTGCCTGGGTTTGTAATAATTTTTCTGCCAGTTTATTATGCATGCCTGCACGCGGAGGGTCAATTATTATAACATCTGCAATTCCTTCGTTTTCAAAAAATTCATCATTACAAACCTCAATCACATCTCCTGTATAAAATGCTGCGTTAGCAATATTATTGAGTGCAGCATTTTCTTTTGCATCGGCGATGGCTTCGCCAATTACCTCCACACCAACTATTTTTCTGGCCTGGGCACTTACAAAAATGCCGATGCTGCCTGTGCCGCAATATAAATCATACACAATTTCATTACCTGTTAATTCTGCAAAATTGCGGACAACAGTATAAAGTTTTTCGGCCTGCAAAGTATTGGTTTGAAAAAAAGATTTCGGACCTATCTTGAATTTATAACCTTCAAGCTGCTCGATAATATATCCTTTGCCATACACAACTTGGGGGCTTAGATCATAAATACTATCGTTGCGCTTGCCATTTATTGTGTATAGCAAGGTTGTAATTTGCGGTAAGCGGTTCAAGATAAAATCAAACAGCAACCGCTTATTTCTCTCATCATTGTAAGCCAATATGATGTTCAGCATTATTTCGCCTGTGGTTGTAATGCGCACCATCATATTTCTAAGCCAGCCTGAATGTTGCCTAAAATCATAAAAGGAAAGATCATTGTGGCGGGCAAACCCGGCTATTTCATTTCTCAGATCGTTGGTGGGTTCAACCTGCAGCCAGCATTTCTGAATGTTAACTACTTTATCAAATACGCCTTTTGCATAAAAGCCTGCAACATCTTGTTGGATAACTGAGGTTACGTCTTCACCATCACGCTTCATTTGCCTGAATACACCTTCAGGAATAAATTCTTTTGCAGAAAAGGAATACTCAAGTTTGTTACGGTAAAACTTTGTTTCGGTTGCACCAATTATAGGAAACATTCCGGGTAGTTCAACTTTACCAATACGCTTTAATACATCGTAAACCTGTTGTTGTTTATACTCAAGCTGCTTGTGATAAGGCAGCATCTGCCACTGGCATCCGCCACATACACCAAAATGCTGGCAAAAAGGTATTACCCTGTCTTCAGAGAACTTTTTTATCTTGAGCGGAAAGCCTTCGGCCCAATCTTTTTTACTCTTATATAATTGGACATCAGCTATATCTCCGGGTACTGTATTTTCTACAAAAATTACTTTACCATCCAACCTGGCCAGCGATTTCCCTTCGGCTGCATAATTTTCAATCAAAAGATCATTAAGGATTATTTTTTGTCTACGCTTCACAACCGCAAAAATAAACGCCCTAAAGTTTTTTTTAATTAAAAGATGATTAGAACTGTTTTACATTCACTTAACAAAATCAAATACATATTGAAATATATTTACGCCAATTTTTGAAGCATGAGAATATTCTTAGCTGTGCTGATTCTTTTTATCACGACAACGCTGAGGGCCCGGCCAGCACAAAACGGCTATGAAATAAAAATTACAGCTAATTATAAAAACGCGCAGATATATCTTGGCAATTATTACGGTAAACGTAAACTGCTTGCAGATTCTGCTATGTGTGATGCCGGGGGTGTTGCGATTTTTCAAGGTTCCAATAAATTGCCACGGGGTATTTATTTTGTGGTATCGCCGCAACGGGTAATACTTTTTGAAATGCTGATGGATGAAAACCAGCATTTTACCGTGGTTTCAGATTCAACAAAACCCGGTGAGATAAAATTTACAGGCTCGCAGGATAATGAAATTTTTGCTGATTATTCAACTTTTCTTGCTAAAATATCACCTGAATTAAATATTCTTCAACAACAATTAAAATCCACAAAAAATGCGACAGATTCTGCTGCGATTGCAGCCAAACTTTCAAAAGCTGCTGCAGAATTAAGCAATTATAGAAATCATGTAATAAATGACCTTCCGAATTCAATGCTTACAATATTGTTACAGGCTGCAAAGATTCCCGAAAGACCGCAAATACCCGTGCGGGCTGATGGAACACCAGATTCACTGTATCCTTTTTATTACGTAAAAGATCATTATTGGGATAATGTTGATTTTAACGATGGCCTGATTTTGCGCACACCCTTTTTTGATTCAAAACTGGAAGATTATTATAAATATTATGTTTCATTAAATCCTGATTCTATAATAAGCGAAGTGAATTATATGTTGCTTGCATCCCGCGAAAGCAGTGATATGCATACTTATTTGCTGGGAAAATTTACCGATAAATACATCAGCCCTGAGTATATGGGCCAGGATAAAGTATTTCTTTTTTTGTTCGAAAACTTTTATGCAAAAGGCGATACAACCTGGCTGAATGAAAAACAACGAAAATATATTTTTGACCGTGCTTATAGTTTAATCGCAAACCAGATAAACGAACAGGCTTCGCCGCTTGAACTTACAGATACAGCAGGCGATTTGATTTCTTTGTATAACATTAAATCCCCGCTTACTTTTATAGCGTTCTGGGATCCGCATTGCGGCCATTGTAAAACAGAAATCCCCCGGCTTGATTCTTTTTACGAAGCAAAATGGAAGCAGCAAGGTGTAAAGATTATGGCTGTATGCGTAAATGAAAATGAGTTGGATGACTGGAAAATTTTTATTGCAGAACATAAATTGAATGGATGGTACCATGCGTATGAAACAAAAGAAAAAAGAATGCAGCTTGCAGCAGCAAACAAGCCTGATTTTCGCCAATTATATGATATTTCGCAAACCCCTGCATTTTTCCTCCTTGATTCAGATAAAAGAATAGTTGCCAAAGGCCTCAGCCTTCAACAATACGATGAACTAATCAATACCAAAATAAAAACTCCTTCTGCCTTACAATAACTGTTTATGAAAACAAGTATTTTTTTTCTAGTTGCTTTATGTACAGTAAGTATTGCGCATGCACAAACACTTTTTACTTATGGAACACACACCGTTTCAAAAGATGAATTTTTGCAGGCATTTAATAAAAACCCTGACACAACCGGCAACAGGCAACACGAACTGAAGGAATATCTTGACCTATATATAAACTTCAGGCTTAAGTTACAGGCCGCTTATGATGAGAAAGCAGATACAAATGCCGATTTAAAAGTAGAAACAGCAAATTTCAAAGCACAGCTTACAGAAAATTATATTAACCAGCAGGCAGATATTAACCAGTTGCTGCATGAAGCTTTTGTAAGAAGCCAGAAAGATATTTTACTGCAACAGGTTTTTGTAAATTCACCTGCGGGTAGCGATACAACTGCAGCTTATACTCAAATTTCAAAAGCCTACAGCGAATTAAAAGCAGGAAAGAATTTTGAAGATGTTTCAGTGGAGTATTCAAATACAGAAAACGTAAAAAAAGTAAAAGGAAACATAGGGTATATAACTGTTTTTACTTTACCCTATTCAATAGAAAGCCTGGTGTATAATCTTAAGGTCGGGGATTTTTCAAATATCTATAAAAGTAAAGCCGGGTATCATATTTTTAAAAATGCCGGCGAAAGAGCCGCTACCGGAAGAAGAAAGTTTGAACAGTTATTGTTCAATATACCTCCATTTTATACGAACCAGCAAGTCGATTCTGTAAAAAATGTGACAGATTCGGTTTATCATCTTTTGCAAACAGGAACTTCATTTGCCTCATTAGTTCCACTTTATAACCAGAACTACAATGATTATGAAAATGCGAGTGCGATTGAAATGAAAGTGGGTGATTACAGCAATGATTTTGAAAAGGAAGTTTTCAACCTGAAAACACCTGGTGAGTTTTCCAAACCGTTTAAAACTGAATATGGTTACAATATTGTAAAGCTTAATGAAATCTTACCGGTTCCATCAGATGAAAATGACGTTAATTTTGCTTCCTACCTTCAAATACAGATACAAAGTGATGGCAGGCTGGATGTTGCAAAGAAAAACCTTGTAGAAGAATGGCTTGGCATTACAGGATTTAAAGAAGTTCAATATAATAAGCCTGACCTGTGGATGTATACGGACAGCAGTTTAAAAAATGCTGAGCAGCTACCTGTTTTATATAAAGGCATAAAACCCTCAACAGTTTTATTCGGGTTTTCCAAAAAACAAGTTACCGTTACAGACTGGATCAATTATTTACAGTCGCTGGAATTACCGGAAGACCAAACAAGCAAAGATTATGAAAAACAAATGCAGGATTACATTCATTTTGCCTGCGAAAATTATTACCGGGAAAATATCGAAGATTTTAATAAAACCGCATCCGAACAAATAAAAGAATTCAGTGAGGCCAATTTACTTTTTTATGTGATGGATAAGCATGTTTGGAGCAAGGCCTCCGAAGATACTGTTGGGTTAAAAAAATATTATGAAGCACATAAAAATGCTTACGCCTGGCAAAAGAGTCTGTCTGCAATTATTATATCGGCGCCAGATAAAGAACTTATTGATTCACTTGCCATTAGAATAAAAAATAATCCAACTGACTGGCGAAGTATTGTTGCTGTTTATAATAATAAGGTTTATGCAGACAGCAGCCGCTTTGAGGTTGGAGAATTGCCTGTAAGGCAGCCAATTTTATTAGAAAAAGATTTTCAAACCGCACCTGAAAATAATGAATCGGGAGATTCATATACTTTCATTCATGTATTACAGGTTTATACACAGACCCAGCAAAAGAGTTTTGAAGAAGCAAAAGGGATTGTAATAAATGATTATCAGCAAGTTCTTGAGCAAGCCTGGATAAATGACCTCAAAAAGGCCTATCCTGTACAAATTGATCAGGCTGTACTGGGCGCATTATAACAAAATATATTAACGAACACTTGTTATACATGCAGATATGTGTTATTTTTTGTAATATTGATAAGTAAAAAGTCTGATTAGCAACGTTTGTTCTACTTTTGCTGTCATAATAACCTAGGCCACACAGTCTAAATGCTTTACATGGTACAAATAGCCGCCGGAATCGTAATTGGATATCTGCTAACCTTTTTTTTGCTGCCTTTGATAATCCAGTTTGCACATGACAAGAAATTGTATGATAAGCCTGATGAACGTAAAACGCATAACCATGGGGTTTCGTCATTAGGGGGTATAGGGATCTTTGCCGGGCTTATAATGAGTGTTTTACTCGTATCTGATTTTACTAATAGTACTGAGTTCCAATATTTTATTGCAGCTTTTTGCATCATTTTTATTTTGGGACTTATAGACGATATCTTTGTTTTAAAGGCTTGGAAGAAATTTTTAGGGCAGCTAATAGTTACAGCCATGCTTACTTTTAAAGCCAATTTATTGATTACGGATCTGCATGGCTTTTTAGGAATACATGAGCTTACCTATATCGAAAGTATTTACGTAAGTTTCTTTACCATTATATTACTTATAAACTCATTTAACCTGATAGATGGAGTTGACGGACTTGCCGGTTCGCTGGGCTTTATTGCCTGTTTACTGTTTGGTGTTTTTTTTCTTATGAACAATATTATTCAGTATGCCATATTATCTTTTTCTATATGTGGTGCTTTGCTTGCGTTTTTGATGTTTAATTTCCCACCTGCAAAAATTTTTATGGGCGATTCCGGTTCTACCATAATTGGGCTTATGAGTGCCATACTTGCCATAAGATTTGTTGAAAATGCATCAATACAAGCCAGCTTTTTTGACCAGGCAACACCTGTAATTGCATTTGGCTTTTTGCTGATCCCTTTATTAGATGTACTTCGTGTTTTTGCTTTACGCATTTATAAGAAAAAGTCGCCATTGGTGCCCGACAGAAATCATCTGCACCATCTTTTACAAAATAAAGGCTTATCTCATACTGAAGTTACCATTACCCTGCTCATAGCCCAATCTTTTTTTGCTGCCTTAACATTATTTATACAGGGTCTTAATTTAAATATGATTATTGCCATACAGTTTACTGCTTATTTTGGTGCAGCTTACATCTTAAAACAGTTTATCCCTGTACGTAAAAAAATGCATATTGTACGCGATGAAATGGCGGATACCCTACTATTACCAGATTCAAAAGTGTATCCAATTTATCCTGCCAATGAAAAAATTTCTGTGCGTAAGGATTCGTAAAAAATTTTTATTGAATGCTTAGCTTTGTGCATTTAAAATAATTAATTATGGAATCAGAAGAACTGGAACTGGTTATGGATGATGCTGAATCATCTATGCAAAAAGCAATTAATCATCTTGAAGCAGAATTAACAAAAATCCGTGCGGGCAAAGCTAACCCAACAATGGTGGATGGAATATTTGTTGAATATTATGGTAGCCCCACCCCCATTACGCAAGTTGCCAATGTAACTGTGCTGGATGGAAGAACAATCAGTATTCAACCCTGGGAAAAAAATATGCTGCAGGCAATTGAAAGAGCAATACTACAGGCAAACATCGGGATAACACCACAAAATGATGGCAACCAGATAAGGCTTTTTCTTCCACCTTTAACTGAAGAGCGTCGAAAAGAATTATTTAAAAGGGCAAGTGCTGAGGGCGAACATTCAAAAGTAGCCATAAGGAATATACGCCGCGAAGCAATTGAAGAAATTAAAAAACTTCAAAAAGACGGATTAAGTAAAGATGTAGCAAGTGATGCTGAGGAGGGAATCCAGGAAACTACAAATAAATATATTGCTCTCATAGAAAAGCATCTTGTTGCAAAAGAAAAGGACATAATGTCTGTGTAACCAATAAATTATTGCATAGTTTATAGGGCTTCATTAAATTGGAAGCCCTTTTAATTTATAACTGCTGACCACTCAGTTTCGCACACATACTTTTGCACCTATAAAATTATTAAGATGTATACGCTTAACTGCAATGGAAAAATGCTTGTTATTGATACCCCCATAGTAATGGGAATCATTAATATTACGCCCGATTCATTTTATGAAAAAACTCGTATACAAGAGGAGGGCCATGCCTTGCAGCATGCTGCAAAAATGCTGGAAGAAGAAGCAACAATATTAGATATTGGCGGCCAGAGTACAAGGCCTGGCAGTACACGATTGCCTGCAAATGAAGAGCAAGACAGGATACTTCCCGTAATTGAAACTATCCATAAAAACTTTCCAGAGGCAGTTATTTCTATAGATACATATTATGCTTCAGTGGCAATAAATGCAATTGCTGCAGGTGCGTCGATCATCAATGACATCAGCGGGGGAACATTAGATGAGGAGATGATTGCAACCGTTGGAAAATTCCCGGTTCCATATATATGTGTGCATATAAAGGGAAAACCTGAAACAATGCAGGAAGATCCTGTATATGAAAATGTAACGCGTGAAGTGCTTGATTTTTTTATTTATCAAACAGAGAAATGCAGACAACAAAATATTGATGATATCATTATTGATCCTGGTTTTGGTTTTGGAAAAAAGATCAGCCATAATTTTCAGTTGCTTAAAGAGATGGCTGTTTTCAAAATACTTGAAAAGCCAATACTAGCCGGACTTTCAAGAAAAGGAACGATCTATAAAACATTAAAAATTACCCCGCAAGAATCGCTTAACGGAACTACTGCACTAAACATGATAGCATTACTAAACGGTGCGAATATATTAAGGGTGCATGATGTAAAGCAAGCAGTAGAAACAATAAAATTGTTTAATGCATACCAATAAATTCACCATTGATCATCACTTTATCAATTAAATTACTACCAAAAGCATAAGGTAGATACGCCAGTGAAGGGATTTGCTTTGTGAAAATAAGATTTGCCTTTTTACCAACCGTTATGCTGCCGACTTCATTTTCCAGTTGCATTGCATAAGCACCGTTTATAGTGGCTGCATTAATAGCTTCTTCAGGCAACATTCGCATCTGAATGCAACTCATTGAAACAACAGTATTCATATTTCCTGAAGGTGATGAACCCGGATTATAATCAGAGGCCAGGGCAACAGCACAATTAGATCCAATCAATTTTCTTGCGGGCGGATATTGCATTCTTAAAAAAAATGCGGCAGTTGGCAGCAAGCTTGCAATGGTTCCGGTGTTGGAAAGCATTGTTATTTCTCCATCGGTCATTGTTTCAAGATGATCTACGCTCAAAGCATTCAATTCAATAGCAGCCTCAATACCGCCTATACTGTTAAGCTGGTTTACATGCAACTTTAGTCTTAAACCATATTTCATTCCTGCTTCACATATATGCTTCATTTCATTTGCAGAAAAAAATCCCTGCTCGCAAAACACATCAATAAAGTCTGCCAGGTTTTCTTTGGCAATGTTGGGCAACATTTCATCAATGATCAGTTTAATATAAGCCTTGTGATCATTTTTATATTCCGGAGGATATGCATGTGCACCAAGAAAACTTGCTTTTACCGGTATAGAACCCACTTGTTTTAATCTTTGAATAATACGCAGCATTTTCAATTCACCTTCAACAGTTAAACCATAGCCACTTTTTATTTCTATAGCACCTGTACCTGTTTGAATTACTTCATTTAATCTTTGTAATGCGAGCTCAAAAAGGTCATCTTGGCTCATGGCGTTCAACTTTCCTGCAGAGTTTAAGATTCCACCTCCTTTAGCAGCTATGTCTGCATAGCTCAGACCTTTTATCTTATCAACAAATTCTTCTTCCCGGCTTGCGGCAAACACAAGGTGTGTATGACTATCGCACCAGCAAGGAAGTATATAAGCGCCATTGGCGTTAATTATTTGAAATTGACTGTTGACAGTCGACATGCTTGAACTGCTACCGTATGCTTTTATTTTTCCATCTTCAATAACCAGGTACGCATTTTTTATACATGGCAGATCTGCTATTGCAGCGCCGAATAAAAGCTGGTTTTGTTCTCTTACATTTACAAGCAAGCCAATATTTGTGATTAATAAAGGCATCAGTATTTTGAATTACTTTTAGTTCTTACACAGCTGATTAAGTGATGAAGATAAAAGTTTAAACTTTGTTGAACAGAATTAAACTGTTAAGAGAGTTACACAACCAGGTTTAATAGATTATATAAGCTGGTTACATAAAGAATTACCAAACAAAATTTTAAACGAAATTGCGTTCATAAGATATAGCATAAATTATAATGGACCGGATTACTTTTAAAATACAGTAATATTTAAATGAAGAAGATTGCGGTAATACCTGCACGATATGCATCAATGCGGTTTCCTGCAAAACTGATGCAAATGCTTGGCGATAAAACAGTGATAAAAACCACGTACGAAAACACTGTTGCAACAGGTTTGTTTGATGATGTATTCGTGGTTACAGACAGCGAGATTATTCTTAAAGAAATGAAGCATGCCAATGTGATGCTGAGCAGGCGTGCGCATCAAAGCGGCAGTGACCGCATTGCAGAAGCAATCGAAAATATTGAGTGTGATGTAGTGCTGAATGTACAGGGCGATGAGCCTTTTGTCGATGCTGATATATTACAACAACTGGTAAATGTTTTTGAAGATAAGCAGGTGATGGTTGCAAGCCTGATGCATAAAATTTTTGAACAGGCAGATATTGAAAACCCGAATAATGTGAAGGTCGTTGTCGACAAAAATTCGGATGCTTTATTGTTTAGCCGCTCAGTTATACCTTTTCCAAGAGATAAAGAAACTGACGTAAATTATTATAAACATATTGGTGATATGCGTATCGCAAAACTGCCTTGCTTCAGTTTACAAAATGGCAGCAAACAAACCTGGAAACAATTGAAAAATTAGAACAACTGCGCTATCTTGAAAACGGTGTTAAAATAAAAATGATATTGACAGATCATATAAGCATTGGTATTGATACACCTGAGGATTTGCAGATAGCAAGACAGTTCCTTTTGCAACAGAAAAAAGAACAAACCTGATGTCGACACTAACTTTCACAATAATTCAAACAAAGTTGTTTTGGGAAGATGCTGCGGCAAACAGGAAAATGTTTGAAGAGAAAATCAATTCAATTGAACAAAAAACAGAAGTTGTCATTCTCCCCGAAATGTTTTCTACAGGGTTTAGTATGCACCCGGAAAAATTTGCTGAAACAATGGATGGCGATACAATTAACTGGATGAAGCGTATTGCTTCAGATAAAAAAATTATCCTTACAGGAAGTTTAATGATTAAAGAAGATGATCGTTATTACAATCGTTTAATATGGATGTTGCCCAATGGTAATTGTGGTTATTATGATAAACGTCATCTGTTTGCTTATGGTGATGAGCACAATCACTATAGTGCAGGAAACAAAAGATTAATTGCATCTGTAAAAGGCTGGAAGATAAATTTGCAGGTTTGTTATGATCTGAGGTTTCCTGTTTGGGCAAGGCAAAACCCATCAGGGTTTTCAAAAATTGAAGATGAGAGTGAATATGATGTTTTGATCTATGTTGCCAACTGGCCAGAGCGCCGTTCGCTTGCATGGAAAACTTTATTGCAGGCGAGGGCAATTGAAAATCAATGTTATGTTATCGGCGTAAATCGTGTGGGTAATGATGGCAACAGTGTTTATCATTCCGGGGACAGTATGGTGATAGATCCGCTTGGCGAAATTTTATATTATAAAAGGGATGAAGAAGATATTTTTACGATTATATTAAACCAAAAGCATCTCGAAGAAATAAGAAAAAAATTTCCTTTCTCGAAAGATGCTGACAGCTTTACTATTTCAAATGAATAATACAAAAATATATTTAGCCGGAAAGATATTTACAGGGAATGAAATGTTGCAACAGCAGGCTGTAGTTGTAAGCAATGAAACGATTATTGATATAGTTCCTTCACGCAAAATAAATACAGAAACTGAAGTTTTTGATTTTAGAAATGCGCTGATAGCCCCCGCATTTATTGATCTTCAATTGTATGGAGCTTATGGAAAATTACTATCTGCACATCCTGGGGCGGAAAGCGTAAAAGCCATTTATGATTATAGTAAGAGAGGTGGCGCATCTCATTGCATGCCTACGGTGGGAACCAGTACTTACACAACAATTTTTAAATGCATTGATGCCATAAAAGATTATTGGAGTACAGGTGGTGAAGGTGTTTTAGGCCTGCATGTTGAAGGCCCATGGATAAGTAAAGAAAAACGCGGAGCACATAATCCCGATTGGATATTTTCACCAACGGTTCAACAGGCAAAAGAATTATTGGAGTATGGAAAAGATGTAGTTAAAATTATTACGATTGCTCCAGAAGAGTGTGATAATGAAATTGTTGAATTGATACATTCATATAAAATTTTAATCTCTGCCGGTCATAGCAATGCAACCTATAGGGACGCATCTCAATCATTCAATGCTATTAAAACAGCAACGCATTTATACAATGCAATGAGTGCTTTGCAGCATCGCGAACCGGGAATGGTTGGTGCTATACTGGATCATAAATCTATTTATAGCAGTATTGTGCCAGATGGTTTTCATGTAAGCTTTCCGGCTATACGCATTGCAAAAAAAATTATGGGTGAAAGATTATTTGCTATTACGGATGCAGTTACAGAAACCCAGGAAGGTTTTTACCGTCATACTTTAAATGGAGATAAGTACATTGCTAACGGCATACTCAGCGGCTCTGCTTTAACCATGAATAAATGCGTAAAAAATTTTGTTGAGTATTGCGATATAGATGTTGATGAGGCATTACGCATGTGTAGTCTATATCCTGCAAAAGTTATTGGAAAAGAAAATGAGCTTGGTTCGATTGCAACCGGCAGAAAAGTGAATATGGTTGTTTTGAATGATGCATTGGATGTGTTAGAAACAATAACAGCCTGAGAAATCAAAGCAATTTCGTTTGAGTGTATTGAACCCCTGGTTTTCACCAGGAAAATATATGTGAAGAGTACTCCGTTATTTCTACACAATTTCCCAAACCTCTCTCCCACGCAACAATTTATCCAGGTTGCCTGCACCCCTGGCAGCAATCGTTTCTTCTATCTGCATTGTTAATACATCTTCATAACAGGCACGGTCTGTTTCATAAAAAACACCAAAGGGCCTTGGTAAATGATTTTCAAGCTTAGGATTATCAAACATGCGCACTAAAATCTGGGCTTTATAAAAATCAGATTCATCATGCACCCATATATCATCAACGGAAGCGTCGGCGCCAATTTCAACAACAACTGGTTTAAAACCATCTAACTTAATGGCTTTATTTTTTGTGGCACCAAACAACAAAGGTTTGCCTTGTTCAAGAAACAAAGTTTCTTCTGTCTTGGTTGATTTTTCGGTAAACATTTCAAAAGCCCCGTCATTAAATATATTACAGTTCTGGTATATTTCCAGAAATGAAGAACCCTTATGCTTATGTGAACGCGTAAGCATCTCCTGCATATGCTTGGGATCCCGATCCATGCTGCGTGCAATAAAAGTTGCATCTGCACCCATTGCCAAAGCTAAAGGATTGAATGGATGATCAATGCTACCTAACGGCGTGCTTTTAGTTACTTTATTTTTTTCTGATGTGGGCGAATATTGTCCCTTTGTTAAACCATATATCTGGTTATTGAACAACAGGATATTTACATCAAAATTTCTTCTTAGTAAATGAATCGTATGATTGCCGCCAATGCTTAGACCGTCTCCATCACCGGTAACGATCCAGACACTCAGTTCAGGCCTGGTTGCTTTTAAACCACTGGCAATTGCTGTTGCACGGCCATGAATGGAATGCATGCCATATGTATTCATATAATATGGAAACCGGCTGCTGCAGCCAATGCCACTGATGATAACAATATTTTCCCTGGGTACACCAATTGTGGGCATTACTTTTTGTACCTGCGCTAAAATGGAATAGTCACCACAACCCGGGCACCAGCGTACTTCCTGGTCGGTAGTAAAATCTTTAGGAGTTAAGGTTGGTGCGCCATTCGCTACAACACTGTTCATATTAAATAGATTATTTACAAAATTAAGGATTGTTTGCGGTTAACTATCAACCGTTAACTGTTAACCGTTTTATATATCTTGCGTGCCTGAAAATTTTTTATGGATAATATTCTATATGATTTTGGAATGGTAGGTCTTGGCGTAATGGGTAGTAATTTTTTGCTGAATATGGCCGACAATGGTTATAAGGTGATTGGTTTTGACCTGGATATAGTAAAAACAAAAAAACTGGAAGATGAGGCAACGCCCGGCACAACTGTAAAAGGTGTTGTTACATTGGAAGAAATGGTGAAACAATTAGATAAACCGCGAAGAATAATGATGCTTGTACCTGCAGGTAAACCGGTTGATACAGTAATAACGAATTTGTTGCCTTTGATAGAAAAAGATGATGTGATAATTGACGGTGGCAACTCCCATTATGTGGATACTATAAAACGCATAAATTTTCTCAATGAAAAAGGCATTCATTTTATGGGTATGGGTGTTAGTGGCGGTGAAGAAGGCGCCCGAAAAGGCCCCAGTATAATGCCTGGCGGTGATCTTGCTGCCTGGGAACGTGTTAGGCCAATGCTTGAAGCCATCTCAGCAAAAGTGGATAATGAACCTTGCGTAGCTTACATGGGTAAGGGCGCAGCTGGCAATTATGTAAAAATGGTGCACAACGGTATTGAATATGCCATCATGCAATTAATAAGTGAAGCATATGATATGTTAAAAAGAGGTTTGGGTTTAAGCAATGAAGAATTGTCATCTGTATTTAAAGCCTGGAATGAAGAAGAGCTGCAATCTTTTTTAATTGAAATTACAGCAGAGATATTTTTAAGAAAAGATGATGAAACAGGAAAACATGTTGTTGATATCATTTCTGATAAAGCAGGGTCAAAAGGCACCGGCAAATGGACATCGCAGGACGCCATGGAATTACCTGTAGCAATACCAACAATAGATGCGGCTGTAGCCATGCGCACAATCTCGGCTTATAAAGATGAACGTGTTGCTGCTGATCAATTTTACCAATTTAAAAGAAAACCATTAAAGGGCAATAGCCATGCGGGTGTAAGAAAAATAAAGGATGCTTTATATTTTTCAATCATCATTGCTTATGCTCAAGGCCTTTCCATGTTGCATAAGGCATCATCTGAGTTAATTATGGATATTCCGCTGGCGGATGTTGTGAGGATCTGGCGTGGAGGCTGCATCATCCGTTCATCACTGCTTGAAGTATTTTATAAAGCCTTTAAAAGAGATAAAACACTTTCAAATATTTTATTAACTAAAAATGTTGCAAGGCTTTTAAAGAAAACAGAAAAAAATGCAAGGGCTGTAATTAAGCTTGCACTCCAAAGCAAAATTCCTGTAACGGGTTTAACCAGCGCCGTTGGATATTTCGATGCGTATTGTTCTGCAAGAATGCCTACCAATCTTATCCAGGCGCAACGCGATTTCTTTGGTGCCCATACATACCAGAGAATAGATAAAGAAGGCATTTTTCATACAGAATGGAATGAAGAAGTGGTACAGGCTCAAAAGCGTCATGCAGAAACAGAAAACCCCCAACCTAGAGAACCTGGGGAAGAAAAAATTAATTCAGATAAGTAACAGGTCAAAAATTTGCTGCCTCAAATAATTGAAAGAGAGGAATGACCGGCTTCAAAATTAATAGACGACTTATCATTGCTGATTTCAGATGATTAAAAACAAAAAAATAAAAATGTCTTCATACAAAAAAAATAAAAAACCACCATCTTCTATACTTTTCATTTTTGGTGGAAGCGGTGATCTTAATCAACGTAAACTAACACCAGCTTTATACAATTTATTTATCGACGGATGGATGCCTGATGAATTTGCAATTATTGGCCTGGGCAGAACGCAATACTCTGATGATAAATTCCGCAAGCATTTGCTTGAAGGTATACAGGAATTCAGCCGCCGTAAAGGAGAACAAAACGGAAAATGGAAAACGTTTTCAGAGAATATCTCTTATATGCAAATGGATGCAGAAGATGATAGTGCGTATAAAAATATTGATGACCGTGTGCAGCAATACGAAAGAGACTGGAAAAAACAGCCTAACATAATTTTTTACCTGGCCGTTGCACCACAACTTGTACCAGATATTGCAAAAAAATTATCCAGGCTAAAATTGTGCAGTGACACACAAACCACGCGCATTGTGGTTGAAAAACCATTTGGCCATGATCTTAAAAGCGCGCATGAATTAAATGTATTACTTAGAGAAATGTTTGATGAAGACCAGATCTACCGCATTGATCATTATCTCGGTAAAGAAACTGTTCAGAATATTCTTGCTTTGCGTTTTGCCAATGCTATGTTTGAACCGATATGGAATCGCAATTATATTGATCATGTACAGATAACAGTTGCGGAGACGGTTGGCGTAGAAGACCGTGGTGGCTATTATGAACAAAGCGGTGCATTAAGGGATATGCTGCAAAATCACATTCTCCAGTTACTGTGCATGGTAGCCATGGAACCGCCAGTAAATTTTGAGGCCAATGAAATTCGCAATAAAAAAGTTGCTGTATTAAATGCTATCCGCAAGTTAAAAAGAGATGAGGTGCGCGACTATGCTGTACGCGGGCAATACAGTGATGGCTGGCTTAAAGGAAAGAAGGTAAAAGGATATCGCGAAGAAGAAAAAGTAAACCCAAATTCAAACGTAGAAACATTTGCCGCAGTAAAATTTTATATCGATAACTGGCGCTGGCACAGGATACCGTTCTATGTGCGTACCGGAAAATACATGCATCAGAAAACATCTGTTATCAATATCCAGTTCAGGCCCGCACCACATTATGCTTTTCCTGCTGAAGCTGCCGAAACATGGCGCCCCAACCGGCTAACCATAAGCATTCAGCCTGAGATGGACATACGTTTGCGCTTCCAGGCAAAGCGCCCTGGACAAAGTATGACGTTAAATCCTGTTGATATGATCTTTAGTTATAAAGATTCTTATCCTGAAGATCATGAACCGGAAGCCTATGAAACGTTATTGCTGGATGTGATGGAAGGTAACCCCGCCCAGTTTATGCGTGCAGACCAGGTGGAAGAAGCATGGGAAGTGGTAATGCCCATTATAGAAGCATGGGAACAACGTGCACCAATTGATTTTCCAAATTATGCACCAGACAGTTGGGGGCCCGAAGATGCAGAAGCACTGATTGCCAGAGATGGGCACAACTGGATAACACTGCCACAGAAAGATGTGTAAATATAAATTTTGGTGGTTTTTTTTATTAGAAGACAATGAAACTAGCTTGTGAACACGTAAACCTGTAAACTATTAAACTATGGAACTGCACGTTTGTAAAAACTACGAGGAATTAAGTGAACACTTAGCGCACTGGATGGTTGAACTGATCTGTAAAACACTTTCAACCAAAGAACGTTTTTCAATTGTATTAACCGGCGGCAGCACGCCAAAAAAATTGTATGAGATCCTGGCCAGCGATGAATACAAAAATAAAATTGACTGGAGCCGTGCCAATGTTTTTATAGGAGACGAACGATTCGTTCCGTTTGATGATGACCGTAACAATGCCAAAATGATCCGGGAAACATTATTGGATAAGGTGGCTGTAAATCCTGCACATGTTCATTTCATGCAAACGGAAAATATGTCGCCTGAAACTGCTGCTAATGCTTATGAAGAAATACTAAGGTATTATTTCGGCCAACGGTTAAAGGTCAATGGTCAACAGGCATTTGATCTCGTACTTTTAGGTATGGGCGATGATGCACATACGCTTTCGCTTTTTCCTGGCAAGGCAGAGGCAATAAACGAACAAACAAGATGGTGTACCTATTTATGGCTGGAACAGCAAAATATGCATCGTATTACCTTAACAGCGCCTGTTGTTAACGCTTCAAAATATGTTGCTTTTTTGATTAGCGGCAGCAATAAAGCCACTGCACTATCGAATGTGTTGCATAAAAAATATGATCCGCTTACCTATCCTTCACAAATAATAAAACCGGTAACCGGAGAACTGCACTGGTTCACAGATGAAGCAGCGATGAATGATTAATTATCAATGCGTTTCCCATATTCGTAAACCTCTTTTCTTATTTCGTAAATGGTTCATACCAGCCGCGATTACATTTGCCGTTTATGAAATTTTGTATAGTAGCAACCTGTTTATTTTTCTTTTCTTTTTTAACAATTTCTTCCACAGCACAATTCAGAACTAATGCCCAAAATCTTGTGTTGACCAATGAAGATTCATTGTATGCAGGAAGCAACAAAAACAAAACTATTATATCGGGTTATGGAAGTGCTGTATATCAAAGGAACTTCAACCTTCAGCAATCAACAGCAAGTTTAGAAAGAGTTGTACTTTTTGTAGGTCACCGCTTCAATGAAAAAATTTCTTTGTTTACAGAAATGGAACTGGAAAATGCATTGGTGGCGAGTAGCGGCGAAGAAGGAAATAACGCCGGTGGGGAAATTGCAATGGAGCAGGCGTTCTTGAAATTCAATCTGAATGCAAGGCAATATATTGTTGCAGGATTATTTCTTCCGCGCATCGGCCTTCTTAATGAAAATCATTTGCCAGTAAATTTTAATGGTGTTGGGAGACCCATCGTTGAACAGCTTGTTATTCCTGCAACATGGCGGGAAATAGGTGTTGGCTTTTATGGCACATTAAACAATCTCCCGTTGAATTATGATATAGCTATAATGAACGGCTTGAACAGTGCAAATTTTCAGCATGGAACAGGCTTCAGGGATGGCCGCGCAGAAGGTAGTAATGCATTAGCAAACAACCTTGCTGTTACAGCAGGTGTTCAATATAATATCTCAGATTTCAGGATACAGGTTACAGGCTATGCCGGAGGCACAGTTGGCTTAAATAAACGTAGTGCTGATAGTTTGGGTTTGAATAACGGTGCATTTGGTACGCCGCTTTATCTCGGCGAAGCTGATATACAATATGCAAGAAATGGCTTAAGTGGTAAGATACTTGGTACTTATGTGGCTTATCCTGAAGCTGATAAAGTAAACGTTGCCTATGCAAAAAACATAGGCAGCGCAATGTATGGAGCTTATGTAGAGATCGGCTTCGACTGGCTTTACCGGAAACAGGGTAATGCCCAGTTTATAACTTTTGTGCGTTGTGAGATGCTCAATCTTAACTCAAAAGTTCCTCCTGCACCAAAAGGTATTTATGATGGCACAGAAAAACAAACCCACATCATCGCGGGGTTTGGTTACCTGCCAATTCCAAATGTAGTTATAAAGGCAGATGTACGCTTATTACATACTGGTCCTCAGAATCCGGCCCTTGTAGTAAATCCGCCACCAAATGTCTTGCCTTACCAGCAAAATAACCAGTTCCTTAATATAGGTATTGGTTATTCATTTTAAAGTTATAACCGGGATTACCAGGTTAGATATCTGTAAAAACCTATTAATTTTTTAATCTTTTAAGATCCCGGGTTCAGACAAATAAAAACTATGCAGCGTAGAAAATTTTTATCATCATCATGCAAAATCTGCCTTCTGGGTGCAGCAGGGTATTCATTGTTGCAGTTTGAAAGTTGTTCACCTGCTTTACCTGTATATAAAACAGCCATTACCAGTGGTGATTTAAATGTCCCTTTAAGCTTGTTTGATAAAAACATTGTGCAGATCGTTCGCCCGGCCGGATGGTATTATGATGTTGCTGTAGAAAAATATACGGATGGTTCTTATACTGCATTGTTATTGCAATGCACGCACCAGGATAATCAGCTAAATACTATCAGCAGCGGGTATCGTTGCAGTTTACACGGCAGCAGTTTTGATAAGCAGGGTAATGTGCGCAAGGGTCCGGCAGAATTACCATTACATCGTTTTGAAACTTCAGTAAACAATAATTTTTTAAACATACACATCAATAATTTCAAACCATGAATAAGCTTACCGCAATAATAGTAGCAGCAACTATTTTTACAGCCTGCAGCAAAGAGAATGATAATGATACGCCCGATACATTTCCTGCAACAGAACAGACTGTTTTAAATGATTTCACGGATGATGTTGCCGTTGCTCAATATTCAGATTTAAAAAATGCAGCCGGCGATCTCAATGCAAAGATCACCGCATTAAATACCGATGCAACAGATGCAAATCTTACTGATGCACAAAATTCATGGAAGTCTTTACGTACTGTTTGGGAAAAATGTGAAGGCTTTTTATTTGGTCCGGTTGAAGACCATGAATATGATCCACAGATGGATACATGGCCAACAGATCAGGCTCAGTTTGATTCTTTACTTGCAAGCAGCAATGCACTTGAAGTTGCAGATATTGTGGCGTTGCCTTATAATTTAAGGGGTTTTCATCCTGTTGAATATTTGGTTTTTGGCGATCACGGAAGCAGAACGGCTGCAAGCTTAACCGCACGTCAGAAGAAATATATGATAAGCGCAACAACCGATCTTGTAAACATTTGCAATTCTCTTTACTCAAGCTGGACAGAAGGGTCTTCTCCTTTTGGACAACAAGTGAAAACAGCAGGCAGCGGCAGTACAGTTTATACATCAAAACAGGAAGTTTTCTTTGCCATTGTTGGTGCTATGCAAGGCATTTGTGAAGAAGTGGGTGATGGCAAAATGAAAGAACCTTTCGACGCAAAAGATCCGGCTATTGTTGAATCGCCTTATAGTGGTAATTCGGCAACAGATTTTAAAAATAATATCATTGGTTTACAAACAGTTTATTCGGGCAACGGCAGCACCGGCATTACAAGCCTTGTTAGCCTGAGAGATAAATCACTTGATAATGATATTAAATCGCAGATAACGGCGGCTATCAATTCTTTTGATCTGATAACAGTACCTTATGAGGATGCAATAATAAATCAGCGTTCCCAGGTACAACAGGTAATGACAGCCATTGGTGATTTGAATGAAACAATTGAAGGAAGATTACTTCCGTTTATTCAACAACAGGTAAAGGATTGACCATAAATGAAAAAGCTGGTTATTATACTTTTTTTCATTTCCGGTGTCGCAATATTATCCCGGTGCAATAAATCAAATGAATTTCCTGATGATGGATATGATAGCCGCTTAAGCGGTGGGGCGGCTACTGTTTTTGATGCTACTTCGAAAGCATTTACGCATCCGGTAGATGGGTTAAATACCCGGGATATGCAGTTTCACGAAGTTGGTGATATTGCTTTTGAGCAAAGTTTTGTATCAGCACCTGCCCCGGTAAACAGCGGCCTTGGTCCTGTTTTTAATAATGTAAGTTGTGTATCATGCCATCATAACGATGGAAAGGGAACACCTACGGCAGGCTTCAATAATTCATCTTTATTAATAAGAGTTAGTCTGCCGGGTGAAGATGAACATAATGCCCCTGTAAGCATCCCCGGTTTTGGTTTCCAGTTACAGGATCGTTCAGTCTTCAGTTCAAAGGCCGAAGCATCTGTTAATATAACTTACACTGATGTCCAGGTAAGCTATCCTGATGGTTCAACCACAACATTAAGAAAGCCTGCTTATACACTTACAAATCCATACCTGCCTTTACCTGCTGTTTATAATGTATCGCCACGCATGGCGCCGCCTGTTTTTGGTTTGGGTTTGCTGGAAGCCATTTCTGAAAATACCATACTTTCTTTAGCAGATGAAGGCGATGTCGATGGCGATGGCATCAGCGGTAAACCAAATTATATTTATGATACATTAAGCAAACGAACAGACCTGGGGAGGTTTGGATTAAAAGCCAATACGATCAATATTTTGCACCAGGTTGCTTTTGCTTACCAGCAGGATATTGGCGTATCAAATTATGTTGCACCGTTAGAAAATTGCAAGGGTCAAACACAGGATGATGGTTTGAAAGATGATGCCGAATTACCCGACAGTATTCTAAATGCTGTGGCTTTTTATATAAAATCACTTGCGGTGCCGGCAAGAAGAAATGTAACCGATCCTGATACAAAAGCTGGCGAGCAATTATTTTCGCAAATACAGTGTGCGAAATGTCATATACCAACCATACAAACGGGGATTGATCTAACCTTGTCTCAGGTCTCCAATCAACGCATTCATCCATATACAGATTTATTATTGCATGATATGGGTGATGGTCTCGCGGATGGCCGTCCTGATTTTTTAGCAAGCGGGAGTGAATGGAGAACAATGCCATTATGGGGAATCGGTTTATTCCCAAAAACGAATGGCACTGCTTATTATTTACATGATGGAAGAGCACGCAGTATTGAAGAAGCCATTCTATGGCATGGCGGTGAGGCTGAAAAAGCAAAGACTCAATTTATGAACCTTGGGAAACAGGAAAGAGAAAAATTGCTGAAATTTTTAAACAGTTTATAACTAATTAAAGTAATGCATCGCCAGGAAAACTCTTTATATCAAGCATTTCATAAACAAATAACCCTTGCTGAACGCCGGGATCACTATCCATAATTTCTTTTACCTTTTCTTTACCGGCGTTAAAAATGCCGATGCCCTGAATGGCGCTTTCTTCTGTTACCGGACAAACAATTGATAACAGGCCTTGCTCACGCAATTCAAAATTCCGGCGGCCATGTTCCCAAATAAGCTGTTGCGCATCAGGCATATCATTATTTGGACCAGATCTAAGTAGTACAAGTGTATACTCTTTTACCTTTTGTAGCATTTCCATCATAAACTCATTGGTAATTGTGCTCATTATTATGCGTTTTAATAATATAAGGTTAAAAATCAGTTTATACCCTGCAACGTCTTACTGTGTTCTATCTTATTCTTACGTATAGAAAGTAGTATGGAAATGGTAATGCAAACTACTATTACACCAAGTGAAATAAATATTTGGACGGTTGGTTCGATCCATTGTTGAAGCCAGTGCGCTATAAGCATTTTAATACCGATAAATACAAGCACTATTGCAATACCTTCATGCAGGTAGTCAAACTTAGCCACGGCGCCTCTTAATAAAAAGAATAAACTTCTTAAACCCAGCACAGCGAAAATATTTGAAGTGTAGATTACAAGTTTATCTCTTGAAATGCCCATTACCGCAGGAATTGAATCCACTGCAAAAATAATATCTATCGAAGCCAGCATCATTACTACAACAAATAAAGTAGTATAAACACGCCTCCCGTTTTCATATAACCAGAACTTCCCATTTGCTTCTGTTACAGTAAGCGGAAATATCCTCTTTACAAATTTATAAGCTTTAGATTTTTCAGGATCGAATTCCTGGTCATCTTTGCTGCTGAACATGTGAATACCTGTATAAACCAGGAAGACACCGAAAATATACAGTATCCATTCAAACTGTTCCACCAATGCCACACCAACCGTTATAAAGATCACGCGAAGTAAGATCGCCATCAGGATCCCTATCAATAAAACACGGGAATAATCTTTTTCATTTACTGAGAAAGATTTAAAGATCAGGATAAATACAAAAATGTTATCAATACTTAAACTCCATTCCATTAAATAAGCGCTGATATATTCCAGTGCGGCTTGCTTGCCGTTTTCCAGCCACATAAAGGCAAAAAAACCAAATGCAAGCGATACCCAGAAAATAGTTTGGAGCAAGGCTTTCTTTATCGTTACTTCTTTATTCTTCTTGCTTAATAAACCGAGATCAAAAATCAGGGCGATTAACAATACGGTGCCAAATACGATATAGCTAATGGTTTCTCTTGACATGAACCTGCAATATTACACTCCAAAACGCTGTTTTCTTCTCCATTGATAAACTAAACCAAATAAAATTATAACGGTGATCGGTATAACTATGTTTATAAGCTGCCATTTTAATTTTTCTTCAGCCACTTTCTTTTTATCTAAAAGCCGCAGGGTAAAATCTTTATTCCGGCTTTCAAATATGCCACTGGTGCTGGTAAGGTAATCCACGCAGTTCAAAAAGAATTCGCGATTGGCAAACCTGTAATTTTCATATGGCAGCTCTCCCATCGGCAACGGACCTGTGGTTTCACTTATTGCATTTGTAACAATATCGGCATCACTCATTACGATCTGCTGTGTTGGATTTATATTGGTTGAAGCAAAAGCCTTGTTTAAAGCCTTGCTTACTGAGTCTTTTATATTTTGTGTTAGCCTGTTCGCATACAGTGAATTAAATTTCCCTTCCAGCAATACGGCCACCGGCACATAATGCTGATTATAGGAATCAAAGTTTTGGGTGCTGATATCGGCCATTATTTTATTAAGGCTCACAATTGCGGGAGAACTGATTAAACGGCTTGAAGTATCGCTTGCAAGTAAAATAGTTTTTGTGATACCCGGCGCTTTTATTGTATCAATAGCCGATGGAAATATTGAGAGCACGCGGTCAAGGTTTTTAGAAACAATATTATTATTTGGCGAAGATAGAAAAGGATAATACGGCCATGGAAAACGTTGCATGCGTGGGCTTCCATCTGCATTATAACCGGTAACCAGGGGAATTTTACTGCAGTTGAGATCCTGTAATAAATTACTGTTAATGCGCACGCCGTAACGAAATAAAATATCATCGATATTCAAATTCCGGTCGTATGCAACAAAATCTGCCTGGCTGCGCATTAAACTGTCAAGTTCGGCATACAATTTATCTATACACCAGATTATTTTTCCTCCATGCATTACGTATTGATCAAGCTTTAATTTGTCTTCATCCGAAAATGGCTGTGTTGGTTTTACAATGAATAATGTGCTGATGAATGCCGGGTCAGGATAAGATTGCTTCAGATCAAATATTGCGAGGTTATAATCATTACGCAGGTTTTGAATAAGGTCATTTACATTTTGCGGCCCCGCTTCCCCGTTGCCGATACAATAAGCAACCGTTGGAATATTTTTTCGCGTGAGCTTATCAATGGCATTGGCAAATTTATATTCAAGCAAGGCCTCAGCAGCATTAAGTGTAGCTTCTTTATCTGCCTGCGGTTCATCATTCACCACGTTATAATTTTTAAAAACAGTGCGGCTGCTGCGCAGGTCAACCCCAATAGGGTGGTAATTATTATACTCAACGATTGCCGAAGGAATAATTAACTGTTGTGTTGATTTTTCATTTGTTGCAGTTATGTCGGTGTTTTGCTCGAATACAACGCCGAGCTGTTGAAGGCTGTCATATAAATGCAAACGTTCAGTGTCAGGCAAATTTTCGCCCGGCTTTTCAAAATGGAAATGAATATTGTTATTGCTGATATCCCTGAATTCTGCAAGCAGATCATTTGTGGCAATGCTGAGTTTTTTATAATCAGCAGGCAGATCGCCTGTGAGGAAAACCGTAATGTTAACAGTTGAATCTATACCGGATAATAATTTTTTTGTGGATTGATTCAGGCTGAAACGTTTTTCAGCAGTAAGATCAACGCGGTATCGTATTAACGTTGAGACATAAATAACTGCGATTAATAAAATCAGCAATGCAAGCCAGTTATTTTTTTTATTCACTATTTTTTTGTTTGAACTCATGCCTGTCGTGCTTCAATATTTCTTTTGGTCAATGCAATAAAAAAAATGATCATGGCAAAAAAATAAATGATATCCCTTATATCAATTACACCTTTGCTGATACTTTTATAGTGAAAATTAATACCAAGCATCTGTATATAATAATCCAAACCATTTGAAAAAAAAGGTAACCGGCTCAGGGCATCAAAACCGCTGTATAAGATCAGGCAAACAAATGCGCCGCTTATAAATGCGACCACTGTATTATTGGTAAAGCCGCTTGCACATAAACCTACCGAAGTAAATACTGCGCCCAGCAGGAACAAGCCAATATAACTGCCGGTTGTGGCGCCAACGTCAATACCGCCGGCAGCACTTAAATGCTGTAATGAAAATGCATAGATAGTGGTAGGAATTAAAGCCAGTAAAATAATGAATAATGCGCCAAAGAATTTTCCCCACACAATTTGCGAAGCGGATAATGGTAAGGTTTTTAAAATTTCAAATGTGCCGGCTTTATATTCATCTGCCAGGCTCCGCATGGTGATTGTTGGAATAAGAAATAACAGGATCCAGGGCGCAAGCGAAAAAAAGCCGTCGAGAGAGGCATAACCAAAATCGAGCAGGCTTGAATCAGGAAACACAAAAAACATCAGTCCGTTCAATAAAAGAAAAACAATCAATGCTATATAACCGGTAAGGCTGCTAAAGAACTGGTTCCATTCTTTTTTACAGATCATCCACATGCCTCAAAACTACTATCTATAAATTCATGGTAAAGAAGATTTTTGTAAGGTTTCATTAAAGTGTCAAAGACTTTTAGCAATACATGGTAGTACATATCGCTCTGACGCTTTTCAGGCTTCTCACTGCTAAGGCAACTTAAATTATTCCATCACAAAACTGCTTTTGTATGACGTATTTTTATCTGTAACAACAATAAAATAAACACCCTTTTCAAAACCTGCTGTAGCAATTTTCATGTTTTCACTATTTGGCGATATAACATTTTTTGCGACAATTAATTTACCGGACTGATTGAATACCCGTAACAAGGCATTGTTTTCTAAACCCGGTAAAGCAATATTTACTGTTGTACCCGGAGCCGCAAAAGATGGATAAATTTTTACAACATTATTACTGGTATTCTTTTGATTGTCATCGACAATAATATTATTTGTATTACAGTTTTTCTTATAAGTTATTCCATTGGTTGATGTAAGTAATTGCTGAAATCTTTGACCGGCCTGTTCATTTAGGTTTAATTTATTATTAAGCCAGGGCAGCAATAAACTGAATGTTGTTGTAATCGTTGCTTTTGGTGACGGTGATGCAGGGCTGCAAAAAAGCTCCCCTGCCCTGCAGGTGCCATCGTTATTTGCCCACTGGCAATGTTTGGCAGCGTTGATTTGTACATAGGTTTTACAAACATTTTGAATATTGTTGTACATGGGCACCTGGTTTGATGATGGAGGAGTTATACAATCTTTTCCACCTGAAAACAATAGCGCCGGAATATCAACCCCGGTGCAGGCAGCAATAGCAGATGGATTGGTTTCAGCCGCTGCAAAATTAAATACCGCCTTAATTTTTGTACTGTATTGTACACTCAGTAATGAACTTCCACCCCCCATTGAATGACCGCCAACAGCATAATTATTTTTTATTCGGTTATAATACCAGCCGGCAGTGTTATTTTTTGTTGCATCAAACCTGTTTATTATAAATGCATAATCTTTTCCAAAATCTGTATGCGAAGGAAAAAGCTGTTCTTCTGTTCTCGGGAAAACAAGAAAAAAACCTTTTGGCACAAGGCTATCTTTTAACCATAAGTAAGCAGAAAAATCAAGCTGGTAGCCATGGCCGAAAATAACGAGCGGGAACTTTTTGCCGTTGTTAACAACAGGTACATTATCTCCTTTTGCATTAGCCGGGTAATATACTTCAAATTTTACAGTACGGTTGCTGCGGGAAGAATCGATCCATGTAAGCAGGCGATGTCCAACAGCATAATTCTGAGCGAATGAAATAAAACTAATAAAGACAAGTAAAATCGATAATATATTTTTTTTCATAGAATTATTTTATCTAATAATCATTAGCCCTAAATATTTAAAATTGAATTTTTGGAATGAAATTTCAATGGTACAAGCTAAGAAATTAACGCAATGTAACAATGCGGTCAATCTTTCAAAAAAGCGCATCGCTTGTATTTATTTATTGCCTGTTCTTTACAGGAATTACCAGTTTCAAACCAGACCAAAACTCATCAACAGCACAAACTTTTATATCAACCAAGCCACTGGCTAATGCTGAACCGCGAATTTTATCCTCGGTAACGTCTGTGGGAATTTTTGATGATCTTTTATACCATGAAACCCAAATGATCCCATCCGGTTTAATTTCATTTTTTATCTCAATAATATTTTTTTCGAGTTCATTTATATCCTTTATAAAAAAATGAATGAAGTCCTTTTTGATTTTTTTATCATTTAAAACCTGGATGCTTTCCGGCATATCGCTAAACAGATCAAAATAATATTCCGGTACATTTATTAAACGCATTTTGAAATTTGGTTTTATACCAAGTTTTTTTGCAAGCGGCGTTGTAGAATAACCGGCCATGATTTAAAAGTATTTAATGCTTACTAAGTGACCTGGTATGGTAAAGCTGCAGGTTAACAAAACTGGTTAACAACAAATCGGCCTTAAGCGTGTTAGCCATATACCGTTTAAAATAACCACCATTCACTTTTTATCCCGAAGTATATTCCCCACGTCCTGGTGCCGGTTTGCTGCAGGTAAGGAGAGTATAAGTTATCCTGTGCAAACCGGTTATACCTTGCTGCGCTAAACACAAGGCGGATATGAGGCCTTGCCCAAGGGTCCCGTTTGGCAGTTGGCACAAAAGTAGGAACTATGGCAAGTTTAAACATTTGAGCAGAAGGCTGGTCTCCATCTTTTCTTAAAGCGAAGCTTGCTTCATTAAGTAAATGAAACCAGTTAGTGATGTAAATAAAACTTCTGAACCCCGTGGCGAAATCCGTCTTCCTGTTGAAAACGGGTCGGCCAAAATAATCAGGTGCCTTGTTCGTATTTTCTGCTGCTCCCCTGCTATGTGTATACAAAGCGTAGCCATTCAGGCTAAAGGTGTTGGAAAGATTTAATAAAAAATGTTCGACGAATGCTATTGAATAAGCATCATTAAATTTTTGGGTGGCAAGATCCGGCGCGCCATAAGTGAGCCAGGTTCTTGACCCGCCGCCATCTCCGCCATTTGCGATTCCATGGCCATACCTCAATGCCAATTGATTAAATGATCCTTCTTTTCTTGTTTTAAAACTGTTATTATACTTTATGCCCAATACCCACCCACCGTCTGGCGGGTAATTAAGCGTGGAATCGCTGCTTTCAGTTGCTGTTGCATCTGCGAGGCGGTGATATTCGCCTAATAATTTTATAACGCCTCCATTCTGTAAAATAAATTCCTGCTCACCTATAGCAACAGTTCTTTGTCTTAATGCAAGCGTGGGTGTTCCATTTACAATATTCAGGTAGAAATAAGGCGGGTAAGAAGCATTGGTATCTACGGAACTCGGAAAAACCATTGCAAAAGTTGAATGGTTCCAGGTTACGCCAAAACCCTGTGAAGAATGATCGTCAAAATAAAAATGATCAGCAATATGAATATCATTTCCCCTGAAAAATTTTGCACCTACCCATGCTGACCATTTTGAACCCATGATATGATTGGCTTCAACATACAATTCAGGCATGCTTATCGTAAGGCCATTGATAGATTTGGAACTTGTATTCCCTATGAACTGGGCTCCTGCATTATAAAATGCTCCTCTTGCCTGCACATTTATTACCGTAGTGTCGTTACGTACATTAGCGGGCCTGAAATGCAAGGCAGCCAACAGCTCAACATAATCCTGTTCTTCCAACCTTCCTCCTATAGAACCTTGCCCCAGTAAATTTAATTGCCGGCTGGTATTACCCTGTATAGCGGGGGAATAGCCGATCCCTACCCTTCCGTAAGATCCAAATGAAAACATTTTATTGACTGTTGTTTGTGCAACACACTTATGTTGAATCACAAATAACAAACACAGCAGCAACATTAAATATTTTAGCTGAATGAATATTTCACTATTCATAATAGGTGAGCTTGGTTTATCCTGAGAATTTTAAAAAGGTAAGAATAAATTTACATTAAATAAATCATGTATAACATAATATATATAACGGTTAAACGGTATTACACCGTTGGTGTATCCAGTATTTATTAAATATGCGGAAAATTTTCCGGAAAAAATAAGCAGGCCCAATCAAATTCTCCAGCAATTATGATTGCATAAATAGGGTTTAAAGCAGGTTGTTAAACGAAAAAGTTTTTTTATCTAAACACCATAACGTTCCCGCAAAATATTCTGGTGATGCAGTAGATGACCATAGATAATAAACGCCAATGCATTAACAGAAACCGGTTTATCAGAAGCTGTGCCCAGGCGCATTATTTGTTCATTATTCAAAGAAAGTAAAAACATATCGGTTGCAGCACGAACCGCATTAAATTCCTGTTTTAAAGAAGACAAACTTCTTTCGTTTGCAAAACCATTTTCGGCATAAGCATTCTCATCAAATGCAGCTAAAGGTGTTTCATCATTGCGGCTTATACGTAGTGCACGATAAGCAAAAACACGTTCTGCGTCTGTAAGATGTTGCAGCAACTGTTTTATAGTCCATTTATTTTCGGCGTAAGCAAAATCAGCTTTTTCATCGGGAAGGCTGTTATAAAATTCCTGCAGAGCAAAAGCATGGTTATGCACAACTTCACTCACAGAATCGCCTAGCGCCATCGCAATATATTTATGATAAAACGGCGCAGATTCATTTTGCTGTGGTCTTGCCATTATTAATTTTTTTCAAGGTTATTCTGCAAACCTTTGCTGTTGTTTTTCTCCTGGTTCTTTTTGTTTTCAGGCTTTAGAGTTGATGCCAGTTCAACTGCTGCGGCTGCGTTGGCAAAACCCGGGTTCAGTGTCAATTCACTCATTTGCGTTTCTTCATCACTGTTATATTCACCGGGTTTATTTACATTATTGTTGTTGTTTTTTACAGATTTGGTGATAGCATATTTTACCTGTTCAGCACTTAACTGCGGGTAATAAGAACGAATCAACGCGGCAATACCCGTTACAACAGGTGATGCCATACTTGTGCCGTCATGATAGGCATAGCTATGCGGAACGGTAGAATAAATTCTCACCCCGGGTGCGAAAACATCCACCGAGTTTTTTCCATAATTACTAAAATAAGCAATAGAATTTCCGTTGTTAACAGATGGAGCGCCATAAGCACCAACTGTAATATAATTATTAGGAACACCTTTTAAATACAGGTAATTCGGGTTAGGGAAATTATCAACCGAATCTATATTCTCCGATTCATTTCCTGCCGCATGTACCAGCAAAACATCATGGTCTTCAGCATATTTCACAGCTTCATCAACCCACTTTTTTTCGGGAGAAAAACCTTTGCCAAAACTCATATTCACAACCTTTGCGCCGTTATCAACAGCATATTTAATTGCAAGTGCAACATCTTTGTCATATTCATCACCATCGGGCACCGCACGTATCATCATTATCTGCACATTATCTGCTATTCCGTTTACACCAATGTTATTATCACGTTGAGCTGCTATTATGCCCGATACATGCGTGCCGTGATCTGCATCGGGACCCATAATATCATTATTACCGTAATATTTATCAGTAATATCGTAGTAATTATCTTTAATGACTAAAGCACGGTAATCGGGTGGTGCAGTCGTTTTATTCTGAATTGAGCTTTTCTTTGCGCTAAGGTATTCTTCAAGATCTGCGAGTATTGCAGTATTGGTGGTTGCGCTGTCAACCTGTTCAATCTTTAAAATATTAATGTAGCTTGTTTTTGCCTGTTTGCCCTGTACGCTAAGGTTTTGACTACTTTCAAGATCGCTTAATGAATATTCTTTTTTCCCAAGTTCCTGCTGCAATACTGCATCTTGCTTGCGCAATGTTTTATCCAGCGCTTCCAGCATCATAACTTCCATTTGCTCGTCGCTCGAGATGGTCATATCGGCAGAGGCTTTTACCCATTCCCTGTATGCCCATTTTTCATCAACGCTTAAAGCACCGGTATCAATCTCCTTTCCTTCATAAAGATCTTTATATTTATAGTAAACCCTTGATCTTTCATCTGAAGCCTTGCCAACATTCTTGCCGTTTTTATTGCCCAGGAAATTCCATCCATGCACATCGTCAATATATCCGTTCTTATCATCATCGATGCCATTACCGGGAATTTCTTTTTTATTTGTCCATAGAATTTTTTCAAGATCTTCATGCGTTGTATCAATACCGGAATCAATTACGGCAATAATGGTCGGTGTTGATTTTTTGCCCTTCAGAAATGCATAAGCTTTGTTAAGGCTTATGCCTTCAATATTATCTGTGGCAGAATCCTGCAGGTACCATGTTTTTGCGTTAACACTTGTTTGTGCTTTTGCTGAAAAAGTGAAGAGAATAAAAACCGGCAATGCAATAGTTCTTAATAAACGCATGATATAATTTTGATTTTTTTGGATGGCAAATATCCGAAATATGCAGGTCGTAAATTTTTTATGAAAGGCAATTTATGAAACAATTAATTAAAGATGCCGGCAGATGTGAATGAATATTAAAAGCCATCCTCTATTTTTAAACAATTACCTATAATAATGAATATAAGTCTTAACAGTTTGCGTAACTTAATTATCGCCTGTATTTCATGCTTTTGCATAAAAGCAACCGCTCGCGGGCAGGAAAAGGTATTAGCGGACTCAGGTTATTTCACATCATTCGACAGTACAAAGATTTATTATGAAACACATGGTAACGGTTTCCCGGTTTTGTTGGTTCATGGGTTTATTGTAAATAGCTCTTCATGGAAGAAAACAGCTTTATTCGACAGCCTGGTTTCAGCCGGAAACAAAGTGATATTGATTGATCTGCGGGGAAACGGCAAGTCAGGAAAGCCGCATAATGAAGAAGCTTATCAATATGATGCAGAAACAAAAGATATAATGCTGTTGATAAAATACCTTAACATTTATAAATACGATGTGGTTGGATATTCACGAGGTTCTATTATAACAGCAAGATTATTGGTTTGGGATAAAAAAATACATAAGGCTGTTTTGGGTGGTATGGGCGCCGATTTCACTGACCCCAACTGGCCGCGGCGCATACAGCTTTACCAGGCCCTGGCGTATGACACAGTTGCGTCATTACATGGCATGATTCAGTATGTACAGCAATCAGGCCTTGACCAGCAGGCGCTCGCATTGCTGCAGAAATATCAGCCGTCAACACCGAAAGAAGTATTGGCAAAAATTAAGGAACCTGTGCTGGTGATCCACGGCGACAGCGATATGGTTAATGGTTCTGCTGATGAACTTGCCATGATATTTCCAAAAGCGCAAAAAGTTGTCATACCTGGTGATCATAATCATGCGTCACAAACACGCGAATTCGCGGCTGCAGTGATGGCGTTTCTTAAGAAGGAAGATTGACGAGTTATAAGCAACCTGGAAACAGGGTTCGATTTTATTTCAGGAGCTATTCTAAAATTGATAGCAACACTGATCTGCGTGGCAATTACTTTTTAATAGAAATCGAGTTGGTAAATTTAATCTTATAATCCTATGGGATGGAAACAATCTTATCGATTTTAGGCGGTTTAGGGCTTTTCCTATACGCCGTGGGCAGCCTTTCTAAAGTACTCACGGGACTGTTATGGGAAAGACCCGGTTGCTGATCGAAAAATTCGTATCCAAATTACTGCCGGGTTACTATATTTCCTGTATTTTTTAAAAATTGTACTACTGATTTCGGCCAATGCAAGCCTGCAACAGCAGATAACTACTTCTCATATTCTTTTTAATGTGTTGGGTATAATATCTTTTCTGCCTTTTATAACAGTAACAGAAAATTATTAAACAATTTATTTCCGGATATTGATGAACAGTCCATGCCAGTAGTGGGACAAGTAAGAATGTGGAATAAGATATATTCCTTATCTTAATCACTATTGATTGCTTTAGGGCTAAACAAATAAATTCAACTGTGTTTCTTCTTAACTTCAGCTTCGTTATCCTACCGGGCTTTTGTGCTTTACCGGACGCAGCAGAAAATCCGTAAACAGAAGCCCTGAACATTATACGTATTTAAAAAATCTTGCCATGCGAAAAGTAATATTAGGGGTTGCCGTAAGCCTGGATGGTCTTATTGAAGGACCAAACGGTGAATATGATTGGTGTTTTACAGACCAGGATTATGGTATGTCTGAGTTTTTTAACCGTATTGACAGTATTTTTATTGGCAGAAAATCATACGAACTTACTTTAACCATGGGTGATGGTTCCATGCCCGGTTTCCCTAAACTCAAAGAGTATGTTTTTTCAAATACCTTAAAAGAATTAAAGCCGGGAGCAATTCTTATACAAGGAGATATCGGGGCCGAAGTAAAGCAAATAAAAAATGAGCCGGGAAAAGACATCTGGCTTTTTGGCGGAGCAAGCCTTACTTCTTCTCTTTTAAATCTCGAGCTTATTGATGAAATATGGTTAGCTGTTCATCCCGTTATTCTTGGCAGCGGCAAACCTTTATTCAGTAACATTCAAGACCGAATCAATCTTACTCTTGTTGACATAAAAACATATTCTACAGGGCTTGTTTCATTGACATATTCTTTAGAACAGAAATAAAGCGGTGCAGAAGCAGCCCAATTGAGCATTAATGGTTGCCAGGATTTTACAACCAGCCATCACTTCTTTTTAAGCAATCCATTATTTTTTAATTCATCCACAAGCGTTGTTGCAAACTGATGGCTTGCCTTATTGATGTCATCAGGATTTACGGCTTTGGTTTGAATTGAAAAAAGTATGCCTTCGGTGGCTACATCATAAAGATTGCTTTCTATATAATATGTGTTATCGGTTACATAATAGCCAGGCGTAGATATGGTATTATAGGTAGAAGCATAATATGCAGGATAGAATCCGTAATAGCCGTAAGAATAAGGATTGTACGTATAGGATGAGCCCTCAATGTATTTTGTTTCATTTTTTGAATCGAGTAAGGAAACGAGTAGTAGCCTGTTACAACCTGATTCATGCAGTTTTCTTGTAAAAGCTCCAATTAATACTGAATCGGGAACCCCTGTTACAGGCGTTAAAACACTCAGGCCTCTTACTGCTTTAATTCCGTTTGCCATAGCCGCTGATGCCAGTTCATTTTCCAACGTCGATCTTACATTCATGTTTTGTGTGAGCACTGTAATAAAAACACTGTTAACCGGAGTGGTGGGAAGAGAATCCTTTTTCACCCACGAACCTATAACAGCTACGGATGCTTTCTTTGATGAACTGCAGCCAGGCAGGCATGCAATAGATACAACTACAAAGCCAATACAAAATATTTTAATTATGCGGTATGATTTATAGATCGTTATTCCAGAATTCATAATTTGTTTTTATTTGATTTAAATGAAAATAATGCAATCTTCTAATAACTTGATTGTTTTTTGATAAATATAAGTTTTGTGAACAAGAGTCTTTGGCCTAAATTAAAACTTAATCATTCTTTCCCGGAATGCTTTAGTTACTTATCATTTATAATTTCTCTCACCAGGAAAACATTCCTGCATAAATTTTCTGATATAGCTTAGTGCCTGTAACAGGGTTTAAAATAATTATTAAAAGCTAACTATGGTAACATTTGAGACCAAGTGTTATGAAAATGACTGGGAATTTGTTTTATTGGGTAACTATCTGAAACGAATGATAGAAACATGCAATTTTAAGTTTTCAAAAAGAGTGTTGCTTATTAATAACGTTGAAGATATAGAAAAAGTAAGCTACCATGCGGTTAAGAAAATTAAAGCCGGCGTTATAGATGAATTTCACGTGATAGAAGAACATGCATCTTCGGTGCTGAATTTTTTTAATATTGACATCAACTCCTTTAATGGTGGTTATTACTATTCCATTGCCGAGCTTACCGGCATTTACCTGTGTACGACAAAATACCTGCTTCATTTTTCAAGTGATTCTTTATTGGAAAAAACCGGTAAAAGCTGGATCAACGAAGCGATCGAAATATTTAAAACCAGGAGCGATGTTTTTGTTGCCAACCCCACATGGGATTTCAGATATGAGCATGCAAAAGAAGAATCCTTTGATAGTATTGGTGATTTTTATTTAGGATATGGTTTTTCTGACCAATGTTACCTCGTGGAAGCGGAGCGATACAGGAAACCAATTTATAATGAGCAGCATCCTGCTTCAGAAAGATATCCCAAATATGGTGGCGAATTATTTGAAAAACGCATCGACAGCTATATGCATAATCATGATCTCCTTAGGATAACCAGCAAACACCTAAGTTATTTTCACCGGAATTTTCCTAAAACCGGCAGGGAAAGATTATATAAAAAGCTACAGATCCTGTTCAACCGAATATAAATGATGTTTTCCTTCTTTAAGAAACGTAAAAGATCGCTGATCTATCTTACCCGCAGAAATGCAATGGGGGATGTTCTATGGCTGGAGCCATTGATACGCCAACTTGCCAAAGACTACCTAAAGGTTATTGTACTTACTCCTTATTTTAAATTATTTGAAAATTATCCTTTGCCCAACGTGGCATTTAAGGAGGAGCCTGGCAAATTAGACACCTGGTTTATCCAACACATTGCCCCCAAATGGCTAAAGCGCAAAGGATTAATTGACCTGGATATGGCTTATGAAAAAAAGCCTAAAATGCATATGCTTGAAGCTTACTTCGAAACAGCAGGGTATGCAGGCTCTCCGCTCTCTTATCCGCAGCTATACCTGTCGCAGGCCGAACAGCAGGCAACATATAAATACGCTTATGTTTTGTTGCATATAGATCCTGGTTCTGTGTCTTTGAATTATCGCAACGCACATAATATTAACTGGCAGGTGGTAACACAATATATAACTGAAAAAGGGTTTGTACCCATCTTTATCTCAGAGCATAATATCGGTTCAAACTTTGGTGCAAAAACCATTGCTCCATCCATACGCGGGTTGGTTTCGTGGATAAATGGTTGCAGTTTTTTTATAGGGCTTGATTCCGGGCCAAGCCATATTGCAGCAGCGCTGCGAAAACCCTGTATTATTTTCTTCGGTTCTGTTAATCCCTGGTTCAGGCATTTAAAAAAGCAATTTCATGGCATTATTATGCAACATTCCTGTGTTTATGCAGGCTGTTATCATGAAGTGCACGATACCAATGGACCTGAATGCCGGATCGCAGGTAAAGAAGGCCTTCCCCCCTGTTGCACTTTTTCAACAGGAGAAACCCTTGAAGCCATTCATATGATCCTGCAAAAATGATTGCAGGCTGCAGCATAACTACGGCAACCTGGTTACACTTTTTTATAATGTTATGGCTTGATCATTTAAACACTTATCCTATATAACAGTGTTTATTAACCTGCGAGATGGTATGAAAATATGACTAAATAAATCCCTTCCTATCTTATCACAGGAGGGCCGGGCGGTATCATAGCTTTCCACTCCTCTTTTCCTTTCTTCATTATAAATTCATTCCTGATTGCCGTAATTGCCCCGGGATCCTGGTATAGATCGGTGGTAATGCTCCTTCATTTTCTGCTATCAATATAAATTCATGATGAAGGCTTGTATTATGATCCTCGTGTGGGAGCAAACAAGGGCACAGAAAGGGTTTACTTACAAATGTATTGACGGAATTTTTAAATCGTGACTTTATCGGAGGCCATAGAGGCAGTCATCCACTCATCATACCTTTTACAAATAGCATAGCAGTAATACCAGGAACTTTAAATTCCCGCTATAAAAATTTAATGCGCAATTTATAGGCGCTGATCCTGATAGCGATACTTCTGAAGATCTCTGTTTTTGAAAATGTTTCGCTTATTTCAAACGTTTCGATGGCCTCATTTTTAAACTCATTTTTCGTGCTGTCCGCAAATTGCTCAATGGTTATAACACGAGCACCGGGAGATATTAATAATGCTGTCTAATTTGTTTTGATCTAAGCTTTTAAATGAAAAGAACCGATAAAAATTATTTGTCAGCTTACTGATCTGTATTCTGTCGGTTACTTGTGTAAAAGATTGCCTTGGTCTGGAGTCTGAGATTCCGCGTTAACTGTAAGCCAGGTTCAAAGCAATATCAAAGACAGTTTTTGTAGATACTGATCATTTGACCGGTGTTTAAAGATTCAAGGAACATTTATAAGCAATTTGCATCTTTTACGTTTGTAAAGCGGATTGAACCGCCGACAAGGATCCTTCAATTTCCAGGTAAACGGTTCAATACACTTATTTTTCTAAAAAGTTTTCCCGGGTTAAGGCTGACTTTGGTATTTCCTGGTATTATTTCGATGACCCCAAATAATACCTGAATAAAGAACATGAGAAAAATGATTATCCTGATCCATAATCCTGCTAGCGCACTATAACTACTTTAGCTGTTTTAATTTCATTGTTAATTTGACACTTTAATAAGTAGACACCTGGTGCAAAGCCGGATATGTCAATCTCTGTTTTAAATAGACCAGCTGATTTATTCCCCGCCCTTCGCTGATAAATTTTAGTTCCTGCCAGGTTATATAGCTCAACGGTTACAAGCGACTCAAAGGGTACATAACAACGGGCAGTTATTTTCTTGTTAGCAGGATTTGGAAATACAGCTAAGGAGTTTCCGGGTGAAATAATATCCTTCTTACTCGCACCCTCACTATTTATAGCACTAATTTTTTTGCTTTTAGCAAATTGAGTAGAAGAAACAGTTTTACCACAACCATCAATATAGGCCCGAAATACTGACCCCTTAAAGGCTTTGAAACCATTAATTAAATCTACTCTGATAGCTGCATCGAATATAACATGGGAACCATCATAAATAACATTTGCCGATGTAATAGTGCCTGAAGATTCCGTTTTTGGAACAGCGTATACGCCAGCTAAACCAATAGAAGGATTACACTTGATAGCGAGTTCAACGGCCCGGAAAGCATTAATTCTGCCTGTGCCTAATTGTCCGGCAAACCCGGGATTTTTTGCGTTGATATTATCAGTACTGCTAACAATAATATTTACAACTTCGTCGTACGTTAAAAATGGATTTAATGAGACAACCAGGCCGCAAAGACCTGCAACCAACGGAGCTGCCATTGAAGTGCCACTTAACTGCCCGTAGGAGTTATTAGGAAGCGTACTCAAAATATTTACTCCCGGGGCTGCCACATCAACCCATGTTCCAAAACTTGATCCGCCTGTACCAGATGATTTTGTATCATTAATATCTACAGAAGCAACGGCTACAACATGATTGTATCCTGCCGGGTATTGTATTACGTTGCTATTATTGTTTCCTGCACAAGCAATAACGACTGCATTCCAGCTAAAAGCATTATCAATAACGTTTTGTTGTGTTTGGCTAAATCCGGGCCCGTAAAACGAGCAACTTATTACATCTGCACCGTGTGATGCCGCCCAGGAAATTCCTTCATATGCATGATCAATCTCACCAGTAGTTGTCCCATCCCTGGTTGCTTTTATCGCCATTAAAACAGAATGGAAGCCTATAGAGGAGATCCCGATGCCATTGTCTGTAGTAGCACAGGCAATGCCGGCGGTATGTGTACCATGATTCCATGAAGCATTTGCGTTGGGCGGGCGGGGATCATCATCATTATCCGAAACATCCCTACTTGAAAATATGCTGTTGGAAAGATCGGGATGACCGATATCTATCGCGTTATCAACAATTGCAACAACAACCTGGTTATTGCCACGGCTAACATCCCATGCCTCCCGCGCTTTTACATTGTATAAGGCATATTGACCATTCTCATTATTTGGCTGCAGATCATTGGGCACGTAAGCCCTGCGCATTATCGGAATTCTTTCCGCATATTCAATTTGGTTAAGTTTCCCTAATTCCGCCAGCAACAGGTCGACCAATTCACTTTTGCCAAAATGTATCCTGAAGATTCTTTGTAGTTTATCTGATTTGGAAAAATAAAAAGAAGCTTCAGCTTTTGTGATTTTGTACTTATCTCTTAATGGAAGCAGGAATGAAAGCCGGGAGCTGATATCAACGGTGTTATGGAGTGTGTCGAATACAAAAGACACTTCCTTTTTTATCTTGATGTACACTTCCCCATCAATAAAGTCCTTATGCACTTTCTGGCCAAAAGTCAGAGGAGTGTTTAGAAAAATGAGGTATATGATCAGCCAGATTATCTTTTTCATAAATGTTCATTTTAAAATAATTTGGAATATTATTAATCCAGCTTTATGTTATCTGCCTTTTGCTTTTTCCACTTGTTCAATTTTTTCCTGCAATTTCAATATGAGTGTATTTTGTTCAATAAGATATAATGTCAGTTCTTCAATCTTTTCCATCATCCTGGCTTGTGTTTCGCCCACTGCAAGGCCATTTTCCTGTATTTCTTTTGCTGAGAGAATGCCGGGCAGGTGTTTATTTTGCTTGATATATGTTGCAACATCATCCAGCGAGCGCAGTTTGTAATCTTTTTCAAACACATAATCAGCCCAGCCAGTAATTTCTACCAGTATCTCCTGCGAACGGATGGTGCCTGCCACGGATAATTTGTGAGTGGGATTTGTAGTACCAATGCCTACATTTCCGGCAAATGAATTCCCGAATGGACCAGTGGTTCCTGTTTGTAATATAAGATTGCCGGCAGCACCCGGGTTGCCTGTTGTGGCGCCATTTATAAATAAATTCTTCCCGCTGCCATAGATATTACCCGAAGTAACTCCGTTTTGATTGAAATAAATTTGCGGTACTGATCCCTTAATTGTAAATGAACCCGTGCGGGTGAATATATAATTATCTGCGCAATTCAATTGAAGAACTATCCTTCCGGTCGTATTGGTACAGGATGTACCTAATATCATATCATTGGTGGTATTTTTCCATACAAAACCCTGGTACTTACCCGTACTGTCATAAAAGCCTATGTAAGGCGAGGCGGATTGCAACCGTAATAATTCAGACTGGCTGGTTTTGATGATTCGGACAGGCCCTGAAAATCGCCATGTGCCTGTATAGAATAACCGTGCCCCCTCTGCATTGTTTGCTTTAAACACCAGGTCCCGCCCATCCTTTGTACCTAAGAAATTGGTTGTACTGATTCCTGAATTACCATTGAGCAACCAGTTTTGTGCATGCAGGGAATTTGTAATTATCAATGTGACTGCACCTAATAACAATAATAGATATATCTTTTTCATGATGATAAGTTTTTAAAAGTGAAAAAGCGATTTTCCTCTTGTTCAATAATTAAGAATTGAAATAAAATTTTCTGAGAAATACAGGATCCCGGCAGATTAAATTGATTACCAGGTATTGGGGGTGCGCTGCACCATTGAAACACCGCTACTTCTTATAGACCTTTACTTTGTTGTCGAAGGCATCGGCTACTAAAATATAGTTTTGATAAGATGCGACACCCCATGCTGTATTTAAAGGAGAGGTGGAGGAGCACACCTGGGTTAAGAATGTAGTGGTGGGAAGTGACGTTGAAGTTGAATAAAGTCTGCCGCCTTGGCCGCCAAAATTAAAGGTTGTGTAATAAAGAATGTCGTCGTTACCCGTAGCCACATCCATTCCCCACCCGGTCAATGGCAACTGTCTGCCGCTTGTGGTTGCTATAGATGGCCCATTAGGCAAATAGGTGTATTCATATAAAGCACCATTACCGCTATTTTTGCTCAATTGAGTTATATACATTTTCATGGATGTCAGGCTCGCTTTTCTTAAGCTTACACCCATAAGCTGCCCATTCTTAAAGTATAATGGATGTTTAGAATCGCTGGTATTGGATAGCAGTACATGTGCAGGCTGAGTGCCGGGAGAAGCCAACGGGTTCTTAAACATATAAATGGCCGACAAACCATTTTGCACTCCTTCATATATGGCGACCAGGTTGTTCTTAGTATCAAAAGCAATTCCGCGGGGATTACCAATTGATGAGGGTGGTTCAATGTAATTAGCTGCAGCAGGGGCGATTATAGGGTTTTTAGTATAATAGATCAAGTCGCCTGTAGTACTGGAGATGAAGAGTGCTTCATTATTATCAAAGGCTACTGATTCAGGGTCTTTGATAAAATAACTCGCAGTACCCGGTACATTATTAATAAAATCCTGGAAACTGTTCCATATTAAAACTTTGCCAGGTGCGTCGTCTCCTTCATAAGTGCTTACCGCCACTTTACCGCTTTTACTCACAGCTACACCGCAGGGATGCAGGCCTGGAAAGTTTACCGAAATTGGTGTTCCCAGCGCAGTAATATTATCTGTTGACTGCTGTGTATTATTTAGCTGTTCAACTGATGGAGTTGTTTCCGTTTTTGTACAGGCAAAAAGTACTGTTGCCAGGGCAATGCTGATGATTGGTGTCTTTTTCATAACTTTTATTTTAGAATTAATTTGAATCCTCTTAGGCGAGGTTCTAAAACGAACTTACGATCACCTTTCGCCGGAAATTTATAGTTGAGGGCGAAGCAACAGTTCTGATGAGTGGAAGGGCTCTTTTGATGAGGGAATGAAAAAGCAGTAAAAATGTATGCTTGCCACGTAAGATATCATTCACTCAATAAAACCGTTGTTGACACTACCTCCGGAAGCAGCTCACCATAAAAGAACCTCCACGGGTAGAAATTTTAATAACTTTAAAGAGCAGTAAAACATGCCAACCATGAAAAGTAAACCATGTGCCCTTATTTTATTATTGCTCTTATATGCTACAATGCTTTACAGCCAGCAAAAGATTGATTCATTGTTAAAGGAATTGGATAAACATACAACGGAAGACACCGTAAGGTTATACTTACTTATTGCTACGGGCACGGCTTACCAAAGAATTAATCCTGATAAGGGAATAGAGATTTCAGATTCGGCAATCAGCCTGGCAGAAGCCCTGCACGAAACAGCAAAACTTGCAGATGCATCCCTTACCAAAGCCAATAATTACTTTGCGAAGGCAGAGAATTCAGAAGCGTTGAAATGGTATCAACATGCATTTCAACTGTACCAGCAGGAGGGGATAAAAAAAGGAATGGCAAGCACTACAAGTAATATCGGTGCTATATATAGTAAATGGGGTGATTATTATAAGGCAATTGATAATTTTGAATTTGCTTTAAAAATATATAAAGAGCTAAATCTTAAAAGTTATGAATTAATTCCTTTGAGTAATATATCAACAAACTACAGCCTTTTATCAAACCTGTCTAAATCATTAGAATATGCACAAAAAGCCCTGGAAATAGCAGAGGATATTAACGACATAAATAGTTTGCCAACGTGCTATAGTAATATTGGTAATATCTATTTGGATTTATCCGAGTTTAATACGTCAATGGCATATTACACAAAAGCACACACCATAAGCAAACAATCTAATAACAAAATAGCAGAGTCAGCTGCGTTGCAACGCCTGGGAAGTGTATTTTTTGCGATGGAAGATTATTATAAAGCACTTGAATATTATGAGCGGTCTATGGAAATAAGCGACCCTTCAGGTTTTAAGTCACTAACTCTTTACAATTTAGTAAACATAGGAGGCGTATATAGCAGGTTAAAGGACTATGAAAATGCAATAAAATATCATAATAAGGCATTGCCCATAGCAACTATGCAAGGGAGTAAGAGGATGGAGTCGGCTATTCAATTGAAAATCGGTGAGTGCCTGGTATATGCTTCTGATTCGGCACTTATAAAAAATGGCATACAAGTTTCTGAACGGTATGATAAGGCGTATGAACTGGTTAATAAAAGTATTAAACAAGGTAAGGAAATAAATAGTGTTGAATTACAGCGTGATGCCTATGACGTATTTACCCAGCTTGACTCTGCAAAAAAAGATTACACAAAAGCACTGCAGGACTATAAAGACTACATTATATTTCGCGACAGCATTATTAATGATAAAAAAAGAAGAGAGATTGAACATATTTTCCAGCACATTGGGATCCTAAGCTTAGAATTCCACGTGGACAAGTTGTCGCG
>JADMIO010703109.1_pt1 | contig 102323 bp, 83 predicted proteins | sample 8958161 | NCBI WGS metagenome assembly JADMIO01 (sample SAMN16585339, study PRJNA669376) | soil metagenome | isolation source: Crop rotation soil | place: USA: Cullars Rotation, Alabama | collected 2011 | reverse complement strand
CCGCGACAACTTGTCCACGTGGAATTCTAAGCTTAGGATCCCAATGTGCTGGAAAGGGCGACGTCTACTCGCCCTTCGTGAAGCAGGACGAGCCGCTCAAGACCGAGTGCCAGCATTTCCTCGATTGCATCAAGAGCGGATCGATCCCGATCACCGGCGGCGAAGCCGGCCTCGAGGTCGTGCAGCTGCTGGAAGCTTCCACCGAGTCGCTCAAGCAGAACGGCGCCCCGGTTGATCTCACCCCCGCGCGCTACGGCCGCAACACCGCCGTCCCGTTCTCCCACATGGGCACGCAGACCGTCTCGTCCGCCCGCGCCAGCGCCGCCGCCGGCAACCCCGTCCGCCGCTAGCGTGGCGTTTGTTCGCGGATATTTGGTGCTTCTTGCGGCTTTTTGCGCCCAACGATCGGACCTTAGCCTCAGATTTTTTGCGTCTTTTGCGCCTTTTCGCGGCAAACCCCGCCACTGATGCCCGAATCCAATCAACTAATCGCAGCTAGCGTTAAGCTCGGCAAGGACGTCAAAATCTACGCTTTCACGAATCTTTACGGCTGCGAGATTGGGGACGAGTCGAAGATTGGCACCTTCGTCGAAGTCCAGAAAGGCGCGAAGATCGGCCGCCGCTGCAAGATTTCCAGCCACACGTTCATCTGCGAGGGCGTGACGATTGAGGACGAAGTGTTCATCGGCCACGGGGTGATGTTCATCAACGATCTCAACCCCCGCGCGGCCAATCTCGACGGCTCGCTTCAGACCGACGCCGACTGGAAGGTGATCCCGACCCTGATCAAGAAAGGCGCTGCCATCGGCTCCAACGCGACTATTCTCTGCGGCATCACGATCGGCGAACGCGCTACCGTCGGCGCCGGCAGCGTCGTGACGAAAGACGTCCCCCCCGGCGTGACCGTCGCCGGAAACCCCGCGCGCGTTATGCCGCCGCGGAAGAAGAGTTAGGATTGCCGCAAAAAGGCGCAAAAGACGCAAAAAGCCCCCCCCCCAAGCCTACTGAGCCTTTTCGCGGCTATCCCAAATCATCCCCTTTTGCGACTTTTGCGTCTTTTTGCGGCAATTCCACGCCCACCCTTCGTCTTTTTGACCTTTCGACTCCTCGACTGATGGACCGCCCTTCTGCGCCTTATCGTGGCAATCCCCAACCCCAAAAGTTTTTTGCGGCTGAAATCCGATTCATGAAAGATTAGCTCAAAAACCACCGTTACTGGTGGTGATGAACAATACCAATCCCACGACCGCTGAAATCTTCGCTCTCTGCGACATCATCCGCCAAACGAGCTTTGAGCTCCACCGATACCACCGTCACGGCCACCTTGAAAAAGTCTACGAAAACGGTCTTTCCCATCGCCTGCCCAAAATCGGCCTTACCGTCCGTCAGCAGCATCCATTGCCGGTTTTCGACGAAGACGGCACGCCGTTAGGCGATTACTTCGCCGATCTTCTTGTTAGCTTGAAACTGATCGTCGAAATCAAAGCGGGCCGGAAACTAAGCGACGAAAACACCGCCCAGCTTCTCGGCTATCTGCGATCGTCCCGTCTGGAGCACGGCCTCCTGATTAACTTTGGCGCCCCGAGGATCGAGATTCGGAAATACGTATTGTCATCCTCTTGCGACGACTTGCCGCAACCAGACATCCTCTCCTAAATCTCACCCTCACTTTTTGCGACTTTTGCGCCTTTTTGCGGCAATCAATCCGACTGAATCCCATCTTTTTTGCGTCTTCTGCGCCTTTTTGCGGCAATTAATCCCACCACCCTTCCCTTCACCTTTTCGCGGCAACTAATCCATCTGAACCCACCTACCTTTTGCGACTTTTGCGCCTTTTTGCGGCAATCAATTCGACCACCCTTCCTTTCACCTTTTCGCGGCAATTAATCCATCTGAACCCGACTTAACTTTTGCGCCTTTTCGCGGCAATCAATTCGACCACCCTTCCTTTCACCTTTTCGCGGCAATGAACGTACCATTTCTAGATCTTAAGGCCCAACATGCTCCGCTTCGCGCGGAACTCCTCACCGCCTTCGGTGAGGTCATCGACACCTGCGCGTTTGCCGGCGGGCCCTTTGTCGCGAAGTTTGAGGCCGAGTTCGCCCAGTTCGCGGGCGCCGCCCACGCGATTGCCCTGGGCAACGGCACCGACGCCCTCTGGCTCGCCCTTCTCGCGCGCGGCGTCGGGCCGGGCGACGAGGTCATCACCGTTCCCAACACCTTCATCGCCACCGCCGAGGCCATTTCCTACACCGGCGCGACTCCCGTTTTCGTCGATGTCGACGAAAAGACCTACACGATGGATCCGGCGCTCCTCGAACGCGCCATCACCCCGCGGACCAAGGCGATCATCCCGGTTCATCTGTACGGCCAGATGGCGGACATGGACCCCATCATGGAGATTGCCCGTCGCCACAAGCTGATCGTCATCGAGGACGCCTGCCAGGCCCACGGCGCCGAGTACAAGGGGCGCAAGGCCGGTACGATCGGCGACTCCGGGTGCTTCAGCTTTTATCCTGGGAAGAACCTGGGCGCCTGCGGCGAAGGCGGCGCGGTTGTCACCAACGACGCCGCCCTCGCGGCCAGGATCAAGATCTTCCGCGACCACGGCCAGGAGAAGAAATATTTCCACTCCAACATCGGCTGGAACTGCCGGATGGACGGAATCCAGGCCGTCGCCCTCTCGATCAAGCTCAAGAAACTAGCCGCCGGCAACGAAGCCCGCCGCAAGCACGCCGCCCAATACACCGCGCTGCTGTCCGACGCCTCGACAAAATCGAAAATTACGCTGCCGCACGCGGCGCCGCACGCGCTGCACGTCTGGCACCTTTACGTCGTCCGCGTCCCCAACCGCGATGCCGTCATGAAGAGCCTCGAGGAGCGCGGAATTCACTGCGCCATCCACTACCCCAAACCGGTCCATCTCCAGCAGGCGTACTCCTTCCTGGGTCTCAAGGCGGGTTCCTTTCCCGTGGCCGAGCGCACCGCCCCCGATCTCCTCTCCCTGCCGATGTATCCCGAGCTCAAGCCCGAACAGATCGAGTACGTCGTCAAGGAGCTGAAAGCCGTCCTCGCCCAGCCCGCCGCCCGCGTCGCATAGTTAGGACGGACGGGAAGACGGGAATTGGGATTGCCGCAAGAAGGCGCAAAAGACGCAAAAGGTACTGCGGTTTAGATCGACCTACCTCGAGAGATTTTGCGACTTTTGTGCCTTTTGGCGGCAACCTCTAAACTGGTTTAGCCCAAACCTGCCCCGGAAGATTTTTGCGACTTTTCGCGGCAAATACGCAGTCCGACTCGTCCGCCGACTTTCTTGCCGCTTTTGCGCCTGTTAGCGGCCAACCTTCAGTGATAGCGACCTCCGAAAAACCGCCTGCCCGCCAGTCCGCGCCGTCTGCCTTTCACGGCCTGCCCCCGACCATGGCTATCCGGATCGTCAACCCGCTGGAAATCGCAGATTGGGACCGACAGATCGCCGCGTTTCCCTCCGCGACCATCTTCCACACAGCGGCATGGGCCCGGGTCCTCGTCGATACCTACAATTTCAAGCCCTGCTACTTCGTCCGAACAGAGGCCAGCCCACTGCTTACCGCCGAAAAACCGCCCACAGCCGAAGACTCAGCGTCCGGCCCAATCGAGAATCAAAAATCCAAAATCGAAAATCTCGCGGCAATATTGCCGCTAATGTCGATTAACAGCTGGCTCACCGGCCGGCGCGGGGTCGGGCTCCCCTTTACCGATGACTGCGAGCCGCTGGCGGGCGACAAGCCGGCGGTGACGGATCTGTTCGACGCCGCCGCCGACTACGGACGGGAGCAGGGCTGGAAATCGCTCGAATTGCGCGGCGGCCACAACTGTTTCCCGATCGCTCCAGCGTCCACCTCCTTCTACGGCCACCAGATCGACCTCCAGCCAGGCGAGTGGGATCTGTTCCTCCGCTTCGATCCGTCCGCCCGCCGGGCCATCCGCAAAGCGGAGGCGTCCAAGGTCACGATCGAAACCGGCACCGACCTCGCCACGGTCGAGCGGTATTACGCCCTGCACTGTCGCACCCGCCGCCGGCACGGCCAGCCGCCGCAGTCCTGGGCCTTCTTCGCCAACATCCAGCGCCACATCCTGCAGCCCGGCCTGGGCCGCGTCCTCCTCGCCCTCCACGCCGGCCGCCCCATCGCCGGCGGCGTCTTTTTCCATTTCGGCCCCAAGGCCCTCTACAAATTCGGCGCCTCCGACGCCTCCCACCAGCACCTCCGCGGCAACGACCTCCTCTTCTGGCACGCCATCCGCGACTTCTCCCGCGAAGGCTTCCGCACCTTCGACCTCGGCCGCACCTCCCTCCCCAACCAGGGCCTCCGCCACTTCAAGCTCAAGTGGGCCTCCGACGAACTGCCACTTAGTTACATCAAATACCACCCCACCAAGCGCTGCTGGTTGAATGCTCCGGACAAGGCCGCCGGGGCCCACACCCACCTTTTCCGCGCCTTTCCCCTGCCGCTCTCGCGACTGGTCGGCAGACTTATGTATCCACATGTTGGGTAATAGGTTTTCAATCCAGCTGGCTATTGTCGCACTCTCGCATTATCAATCCTCCATCGCCGTTCTCGGCCCTCTGTTGAGATGACTTCACAACCACCCGATTCCTCCGGTTTCGACCTCGGCGACATCTATTTCGCCCTCTTTCGGCACAAGTGGAAGGTGTTGGGTTGCGCGATCGCCGGCCTGATTGCTGCTGGTGCATACTACAAGCTCAAGCCACCTCCGGCGCAATCGGTTGCGAAGTTGCTCGTTCTTTACGTTTTCAACGGGGAGAAAACGGTCGGGCCGGCCGCCGGGGACCAGAGCCTGACAAAATCGCCCGATATGCGCGGCGAAACAATCATGGAGTCGGAGCAGGAGATTATCACCAGTCTCGACTTGGCAAAACAGGTCGCGGAGCAAATTGGGCCGGAGAGAATCCTGGCCAAGCTCGGGGGCGGTAAAGATTTGATGACGGCGGCGATCGCGGTGCGGGACAGAATACGCGTCGAGGTTGTCCCAAGAAGCTCGGTGATTTGGATCACATTCTCGCACCCTGACGTTAACATTGTTCAGCCTGTGCTTAAGGAACTGGTCACGCGGTACCAGACCATGCACAAGGAAATCCACGAGCCGGGTGGGTTCGTCGGAGATTTCCTGTCCCAGGAACGGGACCACTACCGGCAGCTCCTTCTGAACACTGAACAGGAGCTCGCGACGCTCCAAAGCAAGGCGGGCGTCGTTTCGGTTAATGACGCCAAAACCACCCTGAGCACCCACCTTGAGAAGATTCGCGAGGAGATCTTGAACACGGAAGCTGACATCGCCGACCGGGCCACGGTGCTGTCGCAGCTGTCCAAGGCCGCGCCCCGCAACGACGCGCCGGGCGACAAGCCATCGGATGTGTCGCCAGCCAAGGTCGCGGAATATGCCGCTGCGGTCGCAAAAACCGAACGCGCGCGGACGTATGAGCAGGAGCTTTTGAAGGATTTTACCCCGGAGGTTCCGAGGGTGCGCGCCGCCCACGAGCAGCTGGTGGAAGCGCAGGCCGCGCAAGCCAAACTCGAGCAGGAAAATCCCAGCCTCGGCCGGACTCCCTCTCCCGCCAGCCCCGACTCATCCACGGGGCCAAATAGCCAGCAATCGGTGGCCCGGGATCTCCTGCTCCAATCGGCTACCCTTGCGGGGCTGCAGGACCGGGTAAAAATCCTGAACGCGCAACAGGACGGGCTTCGGAACCAAATCAACGATCTCGAGCAACTCTCGCTCCGGATCAACGACCTTAACCGGGAAAAGGAACGCGAACAAACGAGCTACACCTATTACGCCAATCAAGTGGAGCAGAACCTGGTGAACGAGGCGCTGACTGGCGGTAAGATTCAAAATATCAACCCCGTCCAAAATGCGACTCCCGCCTACGTGGATTATAGCAAGAGCTACAAAGTGGTGGCAATGATTGCCGTGGGCGGCGTCGCCGCCGGCTTGGCTTGGGCTTTCCTCATCGAGTTTTACCTCGACCGGTCAATTCGCCGGCCAAAGGACGTCGAGCGCCTGCTGGGCATCCCTTTGTTTCTCGCCATTCCGGAAATGAATCGCCGGAAAGCGCTGCTCGCCCGGAAAAAACGCGAAGAGCTCGACCAGCCCGTCGATCATCCGCTCGCCAATGCGACCATCGTCCCCTGGGATAACAAGAGCGAGCTGCATCAGTTCCACGAAACCCTCCGGGATCGTTTGATCGGCTATTTCGAGAGCCGGAATTTAACCCATAAGCCGAAGCTCGTGGCGGTGACCGGGCTGGCGAAAAAGTCGGGAGTCTCGACGACGGCGGCTGGGCTCGCCAGTTGCCTGTCCGACACCGGGCAGGGAAATGTCCTGTTGGTCGACCTCACGCCCGGCGGCAGCTCCTCGCATCAATTCTATCGCGGCAAACCGGTTTGTGACATCGACGAGCTTCTCTCGACGCGCGATAACGCGCAGGTGCAGGCGAACCTGTACGTTGTCACGGAAACGGGCGGCACGGAGAAGCTTTCGCGCGTGCTTCCGCAACGGTTTTCGAAGCTGGTGCCCCAGCTCAAGGCGAGTGATTTCGACTACATTATTTTCGACATGCCGCCGGTCAGCCAAATCAGCATTACCCCACGACTGGCGGGCTTCATGGACATGGTCTTGATGGTGATAGAATCTGAGCACAACCATCGCGATGTCGTCCAACGCGCGGTCGCCCTCCTCGCCGAATCCAAGGCGCACGTCGGCGCCGTCCTGAACAAGACGAAAACCTACGTTCCAACCCGGCTCCATCAGGAGTACCTCGGTAACGCGTAGCGTCTTTTCGATTCTTGATTCTCGATTCTCGAGGAAAGAGGGTGTTCTGCCGTGCTTAAGCATCGGTTCTATTACGCCCTTAAACCCTATCTTCCCTGGCACATGCGGATGGGACTCCGACGTGTCACGGCCCAGCGGTTACGGCGAAAACGCGCCGCCGATTGGCCGGTAAACCCCGCTGCCGGCAGAATTCCCGACAATTGGCGGGGATGGCCCGAAGGCAAAAAATTTGCTTTCGTTATCACCCACGACGTGGAGGGGCCGGAAGGGCTGGAAAAATGCCGCCAGCTGGCCGAGCTGGAGATGAAGCTCGGCTTCCGCTCGTCCTTCAATTTCATCCCGGAGGGCTCCTACACCGTCCCGCCCAGCCTTCGGCAGTGGCTGGTGGCGAATGGCTTCGAAGTCGGCGTGCATGACCTGCAGCATGACGGACGGCTTTTCACCTCCCAGGCCGGCTTCGAGCGAAAGGCCCGCCGGATAAATCAATTCATCCGGGAGTGGGGGGCAAAAGGGTTCCGGGCTGCGTTCATGCTTCGCAACCTGGATTGGATCCGCCAACTCGAGATCGAGTATGACTCGTCGACGTTCGACACGGATCCTTTTGAGCTTCAGTCCCAGGGCGCCGGAACGATTTTCCCGTTCGTGGTGCCGGACGGCGAGTCCGGCAGTGCGGCCCCGGGCAAGGGCTATGCGGAGCTGCCGTACACCATGGCGCAGGACTCCACCCTTTTCCTCGTCCTGGGCGAAACCACTCCCGCCATCTGGACCTCAAAGCTCGATTGGATCGCCGCGCGCGGGGGCATGGCCCTGGTCAATGTGCATCCGGATTATATCAGATTCGATGGGGATGCGGCTTCCGCCCGAACCTATTCCGTCTCGAACTATATCGCCCTGCTTAATTACATTTCCGAACGGCACCCCGGCGCCTACTGGCATGCCCTGCCGAGGCAAGTCGCGGCTTTCGTGCGCGGGATGCAGGCGCCCCCTACACTGCGGCGGGCCCAGCGGGTGTGCATGATCACCCACTCATTTTATGAGACGGATAATCGCGTCACGCGCTATGCCGAAGCGCTGGCGGCCCGCGGCGACCATGTGGATATCATTTCCCTGCGCCGCTCGGCGCAAACGCCCCATGAGCAAACCATCGAAGGTGTCCACGTTCATCGGATCCTGGACCGCTTCAGCAAGGCGGAACAAACCCAGCTGGCCTACCTCTGGCCCGTTCTGAAATTCCTCTTTGGCGCGACGCGGTGGCTAATGCGCAACAACGCCGTCGCCCGGTATGATCTGATCCATGTCCACAACATGCCCGATTTCCTCGTCTTCGCGGCCTTGTGGCCGAAGCTCTCCGGCGCGCGCATCATCCTCGACATCCACGATATCGTGCCGGAGCTTTACGGGAGCAAATTTGCCGCGCGCAAGCGCAGCACCACCGTGTCGCTTCTAAAGTGGGTGGAGCGACGCTCCGCGCGGTTCGCCGATCATGTCATCGTTTCCAACGATCTCTGGTTCGAAAAGTTTGCGGAGCGCACGGGTACGCGGGGCAAATGCTCGGTGTTCATCAACAATGTCGACTCGAATGTTTTCCGGCCCGGGCTCCGCAACCGGCCGCCCGATCGGAAGAAAATTATCCTGTTTCCGGGGGGCCTCCAATGGCACCAGGGCTTGGACATTGCGTTGCGCGCCTTTACCCGGGTAAGCCGTGAAATGCCCGAGGCGGAGTTCCACATTTACGGCGACGGGATCATGAAACCGTCGCTTGTCGCGCTTTCCCAGGAGCTGGGCTTCAATGGCAATGTGCGGTTCTTTGAGCCGGTGCGCATCAAGGAAATCGCGCAGGTCATGGCGAATGCCGACCTGGGAGTGGTGCCCAAACGCGCCGATTCCTTTGGCAACGAGGCCTACAGCACGAAGATCATGGAATTCATGTCGCTCGGGGTCCCGGTGGTCGTCTCGCGCACCAAGATCGATCAGTTCTATTTCAACGACCGGGTCGTCCGCTTTTTTGACTCCGGCGACTCGGACGCCCTGGCGACGGCGATGCTGGAGGTGCTCCGGAGCCCGTCGATCCGCGAGGGCCTGATCGCGAATGCGTCAAAGTATTCCGACGCGAACAGCTGGGAGTCGCGGCGCGGGGAATACCTCCGCCTGGTCGATTCCCTGTCGCCCTCCCGGCCCGTTTGGCATGACGCCATTTGATACCACCGCGGCCGAGCGGATTCCAAAAGGAGAAATCGCGTCAAGCCTCGACGCGGTGCAGCGCTATGTCGAAAGCCGTCACTACCGAGGCTACGACCCCGGCGATGGGCTGACCTCTTTTCTTCGGCCTCTGACGTTGGGCGGCCTGTTCGCGGAGCGCCTCCTGCAACAGGCGATTTGGAAGTCTCCCGTCAACATCCGGCCTTTTGTCGGCGTCGCGCCGCTCGAATCCACCAAGGGCCGCGGTTTCATGGCTTGGGGCTATCTTTTTCGATACAAGGCGGATGGTTCGCCGGTGCATTTGGACAAGGCCGTCCTTTGCCTTGACTGGCTCGATCGCAACCGGGAGTCAGGCCGGGTCGGACATTGCTGGGGAAACCATTTCGATTTCACGACCCGCTCGGGGCGGATGAAAGCGCACACGCCGACCATCGTGTGGTCGGGCTTGATCGGCCAGGCCTTCCTGGAGGCGTTCGAGCAGACCCAGGACGAACGCTGGCTGGCGATCGCCGCTAGCATCTGCCGCTGGGTCCTGACCCTCCCCCGGGAAGTCACGTCCACGGGCAGTTGCCTCAGCTACGTGCCCGACTGGCAGAACTCAGTGCACAATTCCAACCTCCTGGGCGCGGCTTTGCTCGCGCGCACCGCTCGTCATACCCGGAGCGCGGAATTGGCGGACGTAGCCCGGGAGGCGGTTCGCTACACCTGCGCCCGGCAGCTGGCGGACGGAGCGTGGTGGTACGGCGAGGAGCCAAAATACCACTGGATCGACAACTTTCACACCGCCTACAATCTGGATAGCATCAAGCGGTACACCGAGTATTCGCGGGATGAGTCCTTTCGCAGCGCACTCCAAACCGGCTACGAATATTTCAAGCGGACCTTCTTCGAGCCGTCGGGCCGGCCCCGATACTATCATAATCGCACCTTTCCGATTGATATCCAATGCGCGGCCCAAGCGATTGATACGTTCAGTTATTTTTCCGACGTCGATCCCGACGCGCTCGATCATGCCTCTCTGGTCGCGCGCTGGACCATCGCGAACATGCAGGACCGGAGCGGGTATTTCTATTACCGGCGGTATCCCGCGATGGTGGCGCGGACCCCCTATTTTCACTGGGGGCAGGCGACCACCTTCAAGGGCCTCGCCCACCTGGCCTTGAAACTTTCCTCCTGAGTGCGCCCCAGACTCCCCAGTTACTGCTTGGTGACGCCGGCGCGGAATGAGGAGGCGTTGATTGGGGCTACGATCAAATCCGTCGCCCGCCAGACGCGCCTGCCGCTGAAATGGGTCATTGTCAGCGACGGCTCGACCGACGGAACCGATGACATCGTGCGGCAACATGCCGCGGAGTTGCCCTGGATTGAACTGGTCCGCATGCCGGAACGGCGGGACCGCCAGTTTGCGGCGAAGGCCAACTGCTTTAATGCCGGATGCGAGCGCCTGAAGGGCCTGCCCTACGATATTATCGGTAATCTGGACGCGGACATCACCTTCGAATCCGGATATTTTGAGTTTCTGCTGGAGAAATTTGCATCGATGCCCGAGCTGGGCGTGGCCGGGACGCCGTTCGTGGAGGACGCGAGCCGGCCGGGGGCGCATAGCTACGCCCATGGCAACGCGAACCTCTCCCACGTTTCCGGAGCTTGCCAACTTTTCCGCCGCAAATGTTTTGAGGAGGTAGGCGGCTATATTCCGGTCAAGGGCGGAGCCATCGACTGGATCGCCGTTACCACGGCCCGCATGAAGGGCTGGAAGACGAGGACTTTCACCGAGAAGGTTTGCTTCCATCATCGAAAGCTCGGAACCGGCAATCACAGCCCCCTGCGCGTCCGATACCATTACGGGACGAAGGCCTACTATGTCGGCGGCCACCCCCTCTGGGAGCTGGTCCGTGGCGTGGGTCAAATGCGTGAAACACCGTACGTGGCCGGAGGGGTCTATTTCCTGGCGGGCTATCTGATCTCGGCACTTAAGCGTACGCCGCGGGTGGTCAGTCCTGACCTGATCGCCTTTCATCGGTCCGAGCAACTGGCGCGTCTGCGACGGATTTTTGCTCGACGCGGGGGCCAACGCACAGCGGCCAATGCTGATAGTTAACGCCGACGATCTCGGGCGAAACCGTCTGGCCACAGATCGGATTCTCGCCTGCTACGCTCGCCGCCGGATCACCTCCGCCAGTGCGATGGTCCACATGGCTGATTCCGCCCGTGCGGCCAGCCTGGCGGCCGCCGCCGGATTGGAAACCGGCCTGCACATCAACTTTTCCGAAGCTTTTTCCGGGCCGGCGGTGCCCGAAGGACTGCGCCGGGATCAGGAAGTGCTTCAGCGGTTTCTTCGCCGCAGCAAATACTCCCTGGTTGTTTTTCAGCCACTCTTATCGGACCGCTTTCGCAGCGTTTACCAGGCTCAGGCTGAGGAATACCTGCGCTTGTATGGACGGACTCCGGCCCATTTTGACGGCCACCAGCATCTCCACCTCGCCACCAATGTGCTCCTGCAGCGGCTGATCCCCCCGGGAACTCGGACGCGCCGGAGTTTCACCTTTGCGGCCGGGGAGAGGAATCTCTTCAACCGCGCGTATCGCGTCGCGGTCGATGGCCTGCTCGCCCGCCGCCACCTGCTGACGGATTCTTTCTTCTCCATCACCCACTATTTTTCCCCCGAGCGCCTCGAGCCGATCCTGCGGCGAGCCCGTTCCGAGGACGTCGAGTTGATGGTGCACCCCGAGATCGACCGGGAATTCGAGTTCCTGATGAGCGAAAGCTTTGCCGCCGCGATTGCGGGCGTCGCCCTCGGGCGCCACGCCGATCGAGCCAATTCGATCCCGGTCAATGGCGGTCCATGAGCGATCGAAAACCGCACATTACCGTTTGTCTTTGCACCTTCCGTCGACCGCGGATGCTCCGGCGGCTGCTGGAAGCGATCGAGCAGCAGGACACAAAAGGCGGCTTCACGGTATCGGCGACCGTAGTCGACAACGACGCGCAGGAATCGGCCCGCGCGACCGTCGAGGAATTCGCCCGCGGTTCCCGCCTGAAAACGGTTTACCGCGTTGAACCGCGCATGAACATCGCCTTGGCGAGGAATCGATCGCTGGCCGACGCCGATGGCCAGTTCGTGGCGTTTATCGACGATGACGAATTTCCCGTGCCGGAGTGGCTGCAGTGCATGCTTGCCGCCTGCGAGAGCCTCGGATGCGCGGGGGTGCTCGGACCGGTGCGTCCGCACTTCGAGGAACCCCCGCCCGCCTGGATCATCAAGGGTGGATTCTGCGACCGGCCGGAACACCCCACCGGACGGGTCATGCACTGGGAGGAATGCCGAACCGGGAACGTGCTCGTTCGCCGGGACATTATCGGCCCGGCCGACAGCGCTTTCGATCCCTTTTTCGGAAATGGCGGTGAAGACAAGGATTTCTTCATGCGGATGGCGCACAAAGGTCACGTCTTCCGGTGGTGCAACGAAGGGGTCGCCTACGAAACCGTGCCGCCGGAACGCTGGACCCGTCAATTCATGGTCCGGCGCGCCCTGCTTCGGGGAAAAAACATCCTTAAGCACCCCGAAGGCCGTGGTCGCCTGATCGCGCAATCGGTGGTGGCGGTCCCGCTCTACGGGCTGGTCCTCCCCTTCACTGCTGTCGCCGGGCAGCATGTCTTCATGAAGTACTGCATCAAGTTCTGCGACCATGCCGGTCGCCTGCTCGCGTTGGTCGGACTGAACAAGGTCGCTGCCCGCTAGAGCTGCCTCCCCTGATGACCGAAAAGTCCTCCGCCGCGCCGCTGGTCGTTTTCGGGTTCGCGGAGGCGCAATCCGCCCCGGAAGTCGCTTGGAGCCTGGCCGACGCCGGCTGCACGCTGGTTTCATTCTCGCGCCGGGGACGTCAGCCCGCGCTGCGACACAGTCGTCGGGTGAAGATCCATGAGATAACGGCCCCGGAGGTCGATGCCGCCGCGGCCGCGTCCGAATTGAAGCGGATTCTGCAGTCCTATCAGGACGGCGGAAACCCTCGCGTGTTGTTTCCACTCGATGACGCCGCGGTCTGGCTCACCTCGACCTCTGCCGCCCCGGGCTGGATCAACGCCGGACCACGGGATGGCGCGGCGGAGTTTGCGTTGGACAAGGAAAAGCAGATACGGGCGGCCCGCCTGGCGGGCTTCCAGGTTCCCCCGACCCTTATCGCCAGCGCCGTGGAAGAGGTGCGGCAAAAAGCTCCGGAGTTACCGCTGATCATCAGACCGGCTAGAGCCGTCACGTTGGAGAGTGGGCGCCTGCGCAAGGGGAAGAACTGGATTTGCGCAAATTCCGCCGAGTTAAATCGCGCCCTGGACGATCCTGGCACGCGGGGGCCCATGCTCGTTCAGCCCTATATTCAGGGCCGGGGGGAAGGCGTCTTCGGCCTGGCGGGTAAGGCCGGGGTGACGTGCTGGAGCGCCCACTACCGTCTCCGCATGATGAATCCTCACGGATCGGGTTCGAGCGCCTGTGCCTCTCAGCCCGTAACGGAGGACATTCGCGTCGCGGCGACACGATTGATCGAGCTCTCGCAGTGGCGCGGACTTTTCATGATCGAGCTGCTCTCAGATGCGTCCGGCAATAAATGGTTCGTCGAGTTCAATGGGCGACCGTGGGGGAGCATGGCGTTGTCGCGTCGCCAAGGTCTGGAGTATCCGGCGTGGGCGATTGCCCAAGCGCTGGGGCGCGCAACCCCGACCCCTCTGGCTCGCCCCTCGCACCACCCGCTCGTTTGCCGGAATCTCGGGCGGGAGCTGGTCCATTTTTTGTTCGTTCTGCGCGGGCCCAAATCCCAGGCGCTGGCGGGCTGGCCCTCGGCCTGGCGCACCGCCTTTGACCTGCTGCGCGTTCGGCGGGGTGATTCGCTCTACAACTGGCGCCCGGGCGAACTGAGGGTATTCTTTTCCGACGCGTGGAAAACAGTCCGTGACAATCTCCGCAAGGCCCGGACCTGAGCCATGATCCCGGCAATTTGTCATGTCCACTCCACTTGGTCATACGACGGGAAGTGGACCCTGCCCGATCTCGCGGCGCTTTTTGCCGAACGGGGAACTCGGATCTTGCTGCTGAGTGACCACGACCGCGGTTTCGATCCGGCTCGCTGGCGCGCCCATCGCGACGCCTGCCGGGCGGCCTCGACCAATGGAATCACCATTGTCCCGGGCATGGAATACAGCGATGTTGCAAACCGCGTTCATGTCCTGGTCTGGGGAGTGGATCGCTTCCTCGGTGAAAATCAGCCGACCGGCCGGCTGCTCCAACAGGTCAGGGAAAACAACGGCGTCGCCGTCTTGGCTCACCCGACGCGCCGTGGGGCCTGGAAGGTGTTCGAGCGTGAGTGGGCCACCGGGCTTTGCGGCGTGGAGATTTGGAACCGCAAGACGGACGGGTGGGCGCCCAGCCCGGACGCCGCGCGAGTCCTCGAAGGAACCGACCTGGTGCCCTTTGTCGGGTTGGACTTTCATGACCGCAACCAGCTGTTCCCGCTCGCTATGGAACTCGACCTATCCGGACCGATAACCGAAGGGACGGTGCTCGACGCCGTGCGGCAGCGGCGGTGCCGCGCGACCGCCTTTGGCCTGCCCGCGGCCCGGCTGGCAAATGCGCCGGCGCGGACGCTCTTTCGCTCCGCCGAATCGCTCCGGCGCGTGGCACGGGCGGTCCTTAAAGTCGGGCGGAGCCAGGGATCAAAGCCAGTCGCCCCTTAAGACCATGCCTGAACCAATGAAGCGCAGCAGCGTTGGCGTGAGCGTCAAGGGCCGGCGGATTGAAGTTCCGGCCTATATGATCGGAGACCAGCGGGTGGTCGTCACCGGCCAGGCGCTCAAGATCGCGTCAATCCACGACGAGGATTGGTCTGAGAGCCCCGTCGATCCCGAGACGATTCTGGCCGCGCTGCGGGCAGCACCGACCGGCGCTGACTTGTTCACCTTCGCCCAGGAGATCACCCAGCCGCAGCCGAAGTATCAGTTCAGATGCGAAATGGACAATGCGGCGGCGATTCCGCTTGGAACTTTCGAAGCCTGGTGGGAAGCGCTACCGCAGGAAACCCGGAAGAATGTGCGGCGCGGCGAGAAGCGAGGAGTTACTTCGCGGATAGCCCGGTTCGACGCCGAATTCATCCGCGGCATCAAGGCGATCTACGATGAAACCCCGGTGCGCCAGGGGCGAAAATTCTGGCATTTCGGCAAGGACCTCAAGGCCATCGAGGACGAGAACCGGACTTACCTCGAGCGGAGCGATTTCGTCGCCGCCTACTTTGGGGACGAACTCATTGGTTTCATCAAGATCGTGTATGTCGGGCGGATCGGACGGATCATGCAGATTATCTCGAAGAACGCCCATGCGGACAAACGACCCCCCAATATCCTCCTGGCGAAGGCGGTGGAAGCGTGTATCCGCCGCGGGATGACGCATTTTGTATACGGCAAGTACCATTATGGCAACAAAGGCGACACCTCGATTACCGAGTTCAAACGCCGCAACGGCTTCCAGCGCCTCGATTTTCCGCGGTACTATGTGCCGCTGACGATGAAAGGCCGCGCCGCCGTGGCCTTGCGCCTGCACCGTGGAATCAAGGAAATGCTTCCCGCGGGCGTTACCCGCGCGCTGCTTGACCTCCGGGCGCGGATGATTCGTCCCGCGGGGAAAACGGCACCGGAAAACAAGCCGCCGAAAGCCGCGGCGGATGACGCCGGCGAGCGGAATAGCTGAACCACCGGGGAAAATGTCAATTCATGTTGCCAACTCGGGGCGCGCCCGCACGATTCGCCCCCGGTCTCTTCCCGGTCTGACAGGCCCGGGAGCAGAGGCCTCCTGCCGGTATAGCTCAACGTTAGAGCGTCCAAATAGTCTTTGGAAGGTGGAGCGTTCAATTCCTTCTACCGGCTCCAATTTCGACCCTGCGGGGTTCGTCCACGCGGCCGAAGCGTAGAATGCCCGCATTCCAAGGCATCATCAGAATGCTGCGGTCCCCGACCTCCGGTGCCCCGGAGCCCGCCGGATTCTGGCAGACGGCCGGGCCGCGGGGTCCCGATCTGGGCGTCCGTGAGGTCGCCGGCGCCACCCCGATGCAGTTGCGTTGGAACACGAGGCAGGAGATCGGGATAGCGATTGCCGCCGACGATCCCACGCTCGAGTCAGCCGCCTGGGAGGCGGAGACTTTGCTAGCCCAGTATGAACAGGAGGACCTCAGTTTTCTCCGCCGGCTTAACGGAATCTTTTCCGGTGTCGTGGTTGATCGGCGCCAGGAGCGCATTGTCCTGTTCAATGACCGCTATGGCCTGGGGCGGACGTATTATGGCATCGCCGCGGGCGAGTTTCATTTTGCCTCAAGCGCCCGCGCGTTGCTTCGGAACTTTCCCGGCTCGAGACAAATCGACCCGCACGCATTGGCGGAGTTTCTCTCGATCGGTTGCGTGCTCCAGGACCGCTCGTTGTTTCCGGGTATCTCCCTGCTGCCTGGGGCGTCATGTTGGATCTTCGCGCCGGGCGGGAGCTTGGAGAGGCGAAGCTATTTTGAGCGTGCGGCTTGGGAGGGTCTCGCCCCGCTTCCCCCGCGCGATTACGCGGATCGAATGGCCGACGTCCTCGCCCGCGCTGGGCCCCGGCAGTTGGCGGGCGGGCCGGTCGGCATGTCGCTTACCGGCGGATTGGACAGCCGCCTCGTGCTCGCCTGGGCCAAGCCCACACCTAATTCTCTACCGTGTTACACCTTCAACGGACCGTACCGTCATTGCGCGGATTTCCGGCTCGCCCAGCGCCTGGCGGAGCTTTCGCGGCAGCCTCATCAGGCCCTGGGAATTGGCGAAGATTTTTTTGAGGACTTTCCCGCCTTGGCCCAGCGGACCGTGGAGGCGTCCGACGGGACAATGGATGTCTCCGGCGCGGTCGAGCTCTACGTGAATCGACTGGCCGCCCGGATTGCCCCGATTCGCCTCACCGGAAACTACGGGTCGGAAATCCTGCGCCGCTACGTCGCCTTTCGCCCCCGGGCCTTGGACCCAGGCGTTTTTTCCGCCGAAATGGTCGCCTTGGGAACGGCGGCCGCGGAGACCTACCGCCGCGAAGCAAACTGCCACCCACTCAGCTTCATCGCGTTCAAGCAGGTTCCCTGGCACCACTATGCCCGGCGTTCGATCGAGAAGACCGCGATCGTCCCGCGCTCCCCCTTTCTCGATAACGATCTGGTTGAACTCGCCTACCAGGCCCCGCCCAGCCTGGTCCACGACCCCGCGTTTTCGCTTCGGCTGGTCGCCCGCGGAGATCAACGGCTGGACGTGGTTCAAACCGATCGTGGCCTGCGCCAGGAGAAAAAGGGCCTGTTGTCGGGCGTGGAGCACGCGTGGCAGGAATTTGCCGCCCGGGCGGAATATGCCTACGACTACGGCATGCCCCGCTGGCTCGCCCGTGCCGACTCTGCGGTGCGGCCGCTGCACCTCGAGCGGCTCTTTCTCGGCTGGCAGAAATTCTACCATTTTCGCATCTGGTATCGCGATCGACTTGCCGGATACCTGCGCGACGCGGCAACCTCCTGGGACGCTCCCTGCTGTCCCCCCGGCACCTTTCGGCGCCTTGTGTCCGAGCATGTTTCGGGCCGGGACAATCACACGCTGTTGCTCCACAAGCTTAACACGATTCGCCTGGTCGAACAGCACGTCCTCCGCGGTTCATGGGCTACCTGATAGAATACGGCTTTTTCGCCTTCACCTTCTGGCTCGTCCGGCGCGACATGAAGCGACGGGACGGCGTTTCCGGTGCGATCTGGATCCCTACACTCTGGCTGGGTATCCTGGCGTCCCGGCCGCTGTCAACCTGGGTTGGTTTCGGCGGCGGAACCGATACCTTGGAAGGAAGTCCGCTCGACCGCCTTTTTTTCTTTGGTTCGATCTTCGCCGCGTTCCTGGTGATCTCCCGTCGGGCGGTCAACTGGCCGCGGATCGTTTCGGCGAATTGGCAGATCTTCTTTTTTTACGGGTATCTGCTCGTGAGCGTCCTGTGGGCCGATTCACCAATCGTTTCGTTTAAACGCTGGTTCAAGGATTTCGGCAATATCAGCGTCGCCTTGGTTGTCCTCAGCGAGGTCAACCCGATCCAGGCCTTCCGCGCGATATTCGTGCGTTGCGGGTATCTGCTGATTCCACTGTCCTACATTTTCGTCCGCTACTTCCCGGGGCTGGGGAGGCGATACAGCATCTTCTCGGGGGAAATGGAGGCAACCGGCGTCACCTTCCAAAAGAACTCGTTGGGGGCGATGATTCTCATCACGAGCCTGGTCATTATTTGGGACCTCCTCGAACGGACACCGGAGGAAAAGGCGAAGATGGGTTTCGTCGACAAAATCTGGCCCTATGTGGTTCTTCTGACCGGCTTTTATCTGCTGAAGGTTTGCGACAGCAAAACCTCGATGGCCTGCCTGGCGCTCGGGGCGTCGATTATTGCCTCCGCCAAGGTCCCGTTCATCCGCAAGCGGGTCGGCGCGTTTGGGGCCTATGCGCTGATTGGGGGTGCCGCCTACTACGCCTTGGACAGTGCGCTCGGCCTGACCGAGACCGTGGTGACGGGCTTGGGGCGGGACATGACGTTTACCGGGCGCACCGATGTTTGGCGCGAGCTTCTCGCGTTGAAGACCGATCCTATTATCGGGACCGGTTTCTGCAGCTTCTGGTCGGATATCTCCTACCAGTCGCGGCTGCCCGAGTGGATCGCCTTCTCCGCCCATAACGGCTATCTGGAGATGTTCATTGACGGTGGCTACATCTGCATCGGCTTCCTGGTCCTGATGCTGCTGGCGACGGGTTTCAAAATAAACCGCGGGTTGGCCACCGGCAATACCTACCAGCTCATGCGGTTCGCCGTGCTGGTGGCCGTGATTATCGGCGACATGTCCGAGTCGCATTACGCGCGGATGACACCGTTGTGGTTCATGTTTCTGCTTACGGCCCTCCAGCCCGTCCCGTCCAAGAATTCCGCGGTGAGCGCGAGCCCGGGCCGGAACCAGGAGGGCGAGCCGTCGAATGATCCGGTCGTGACGCCGTCGCTCGGATTGTCAATGTCGCCGCCGTGAGCATACCGAAGCGGATCATGCAAACCGGCCGCAGCCGCGAACTGGGCCGCGTGGCCCGGGCCTCGGTCGCGACCTTAAAGCTCCTCCATCCCGGCTGGGAATATGTGTACTACGACGATGCGGATATTCGCGAGTTCATGGCGGCAGAGTCCAAGGAAGTGCAAGCGACCTTTGCCGCCTTCCCGCGCGCGATCCAGCGTATCGATTTCTTCCGCTACCTCGAGGTGCGCCGGCATGGCGGTTTCTATTTCGATCTCGACGTACTCCTCTCGGAATCGCTCGACCCGCTGCTCGCCGAGCAGAATGTCTTCCCGTTTGAAGAGTTGACGCTCAACCGTCATCTGCGCGAAACGCACGGGATGGATTGGGAGATTGGCAACTACGCCTTCGGCGCCGCGCCGGACACGCCATTCCTCCGGGCCGTCGTCGAGAACTGCATCCGCGCGCAGCGCGAGCCCGGCTGGAGCGCGCCGATGCTGCGCGGGGTGCCGCGGCCGTTCAAAAGCGAGTTTAACGTCCTGAACACGACCGGGCCTGGTCTGCTGACCAGGACTTACGTGGAAAACCCGCACCTCGCGGAAACGGTCAGGGTGCTCTTTCCCCATGATGTGCGCAACGAGGAGGAATGGCACCTCTTCGGCGAGTATGGGGTGCATCTGATGGAAGGTTCCTGGCGCACCAAGGGCAGTTTCCTGAAGCGGCGATTCGCGAATTATTGGGAATCCGCCGTGCGGCGGAGTTACCGCGGCGACGACACCCGTCGTGGACCGGTCCGTTCCCCCCCGGCTCCACGACCGCAGCAATCGGTCCGATGAAGCGATCCCTTCCCAGCCGGATTCGGGGAAAATATCACCGGTTGGTCGCCGAGCATCTCGGCCGGCGGAATTGGCGCCTCGCCAATCGGGAGCCGCTAATCTCCTTCACCTTCGACGATTTCCCTTCTTCGGCCTTGCACGTCGGGGGCAAGCTGTTGGAGCGATTCGGCGCCGTCGGCACCTATTACGTGTCCCTCGGCTTGGCCGGGCAGGACTCCCCAACCGGCCCAATCATGACCGTCGCGGATTTGCATGCTGCGTTGCAACGGGGTCATGAACTCGGCTGCCATACGTTTTCGCACTGTGATGCCGCGCTGACGCCGGTCGACCAATTTGCCCGCTCGATCGCGGAAAACACGAAAGCCATGGCCGTCATCGACCGGTCGGTCCGGTTCGAGAGCTTCTCCTATCCCATCGGCGTGCCGAGCGCCGCGGCCAAGCGCCAAGCCGGCCGCCTTTTTCGCGCCTGCCGTGGCGGGGGCCAGACGCACAATCAAGGGACGGTCGACCTGAATTACTTGCGGGCCCTCTTCCTGGAGCAATGTGGCGGGGACCGGGAGATCATCCGACAGGCGATCGAATTGAACCGGGCGCACAATGGCTGGCTGATTTTTGCGACGCACGACGTTGCCCCTGCTCCGACGCGGTTTGGTTGCACGCCGGATTTTTTTGCCTGGACGGTCGAGTGTGCGGTCGATTCGGGCGCCAAGCTCCTGCCGGTCTCCGCCGCTCTCTCCGCGGCCGGCGTGCCATGAATGGCCGCCCGCCACCGGCCGCCGACCGGGATGTCGCGCTCGACGCCACCAAGGGGGTGCTCGTGGTTCTCATGGTCGCCTATCACACGCTAAACTATTCGACCCAATACTATCTCGCGTTCCGCTACCTGTCATTTTTGCCGCCGTCATTCATCTTTTTAACGGGGTATTTGTTGACGAAAGTTTACGCGTCGCGGGCATCGTCTGACGACTGGGGCCCGACGAAGCGGACGCTGGCGCGCGGAGCACGTCTGGTCCTGGTCTTTACGTTCTTGAACGTTGTTGCCCACCTCTTCGTGCGTCGAAACCGGCTCGGGGAGCGCGTCGACCTGTCTGCGTTCTTCGGCCACTGGCGTGAAGTCTATTTGAGTGGTTCGGGCCGTGCCGCCGTCTTCGAGGTGCTCTTGCCCATTGGCTACCTGCTGCTCTGTGCGCCGGTCATCCTGTGGTTGGCCAAGCGGGGGCGTCCGGCCCTGGCGATCCTGGCGGGCTCGCTCGCCATCGCCTGCGCCTGGCTCGAGTGGGAAGGCTACACCTTGGGCAACCTCAATCTGCTCAGCGCCGGCATCCTCGGGACCTTGGCGGGACAACTTCCCTCCGCGCGGACCAGGGTTCTGGGCCGGTGGTGGGTGCTGGCCGCGGTGGCGTACGGCGCCACTGCCTGGTACGCGGTGTCTGATGGGGTAACCTATCCCGTGCAGGTCGCGGGCACGATATCGGCGCTTGGGGTGATCTATGGCTTGTGCCTGAATTTGCGCACTTCTTCGCGCGTTCAGGCACTCTTCGTCCGGCTGGGCCAATACTCGCTCGTTGCCTACATTGCCCAGATTGCCATTTTGCAGGCCCTGTCGAGAGTAGCCGGTCGCCCCGACCCGTTCTCGCTGCCATCGGCGGGATTATTCGCCGCCACGGCGCTGGCCACGACCGCCATTGTCGAGGTTCTGGGCTGGGCGCGCCGTCGGTCGCGGCCCGTTGACTTTTGCTATCGAGTCCTTTTCGCGTAGGCCCACCGGAACATGCTCTTCAACTCCCTGGAGTTCGCCGTCTTCTTTCCTGTTGTCTGCGCGCTCTATTTCGCCCTCCCGCCGAGGCACCGGACCCTGCTGCTGCTTGTTTCCAGCTGTGTCTTCTACATGGCTTTCATCCCGGCGTATATCCTCATTCTATTAATAACTATCTTAATAGACTATTTCGCGGGAATATATCTGGAGCGTCGTGATGGTTCGATGCGGCGCTGGCTCCTGGGCACGAGCATTGCGGCGACCTGCCTCGTTCTTTTTGTCTTCAAATACTTCAACTTCTTTCTCGATTCGGCGGTCGCGGTCGCCGCGCTGGGGGGATGGAGCATCTCCACCCCCGTCCTCTCGATCATCCTGCCCATCGGTCTTTCGTTTCATACCTTCCAGAGCTTGAGCTATGTGATCGAGGTTTATCGCGGCCACCAGAAGGCGGAACGCGACTTTGTCACCTATGCGACCTATGTGATGTTTTTTCCCCAATTGGTCGCAGGGCCGATTGAACGCCCCCAAAATCTGCTGCACCAGTTCAAGGAAGTTCACCCGTTCGATTACGAGCGGATCACGGAGGGCGCGAGGCGGATGGCCTGGGGCTTCTTCAAGAAGCTCGTGGTGGCTGATCGACTGGCCCTTTACGTCAACGACGTCTATTCGGCCCCGTCCGCCTACAACGGGCTGCAGCTGACGATCGCGACCTTCTTTTTTGCCTACCAGATCTATTGTGATTTCTCCGGGTATTCCGACATTGCCTTGGGCGCCGCGCGGATCCTGGGCTTCCGATTGATGGAAAATTTCCAGAGCCCGTATCATGCCCTGTCGGTTTCGGAATTTTGGCGGCGCTGGCACATTTCCCTTTCCACCTGGTTCCGGGACTATGTGTACGTGCCGCTCGGTGGGAGCCGGGTTCCGCGCCCCCGGTGGATGGCCAACATCCTGATCACCTTTGGGCTCAGCGGGCTGTGGCACGGGGCGAACTGGACCTATGTCGTCTGGGGTCTGCTCAACGGATCCTATCTTATTTGCGGGGCTCTTACCCAGCCGGCGCGCGACCGGCTCTACATCCGTCTTGGGATCAACCCGTCCGGCATCCCGCGCCGCCTCGTCCAGTTGCTGTCTACTTTCGTCCTGACGTGCGCGGCTTGGGTGGTGTTTAGGGCACGCTCCGTGACGGATGCCGGCTATGTTCTGACTCACTTCTGGCGGAATTGGGACCTCGGCTCCATCCGAACCGAGCAGTTTCTCCTCCGGCAAATGCCGGTGGCGCTGGGCGCGATCGTCCTGCTGGAAGTTTGTGAATGGCTGATGCGGAGCCGACCCGGGCTGCTCCGCGCTCAAGGGGTGCCGACAATTCTGCGGTGGCCCGCCTACGCGGCCGTTCTCCTCGCGATCACGCTGTTCGGCGTTTATCAAAGAGCGCAGTTTATATACTTCCAGTTCTGATATGCCGAAGCCGCGAACGCAGCTGAACACCCGGCAAGCCGTTCTCCGGGTCGCGGCTTTCTGCGCCTTTGTGCTGGCCGTTCTTTACACGGCGGACTGGCTGATCAACTCCGGCCTGCGCCGCATCCAGACCGCGGAATTCGGCGTGGTGAACCGCGCGATGCAAGGACGGGCCAATGCGGAAATCGTGATCAGCGGGTCCTCGCGGGCCCTCACGCATTATGATTCCCGGATCATTGCCCAAGGCACGGGCCACCCGACGTTTAATATTGGCCGCAATGGCTCCCAAACCGACATGCAACTGGCTTTTCTCCAGGCCTATCTGCGCAACAACCGCAAACCACGCTTGGTGATCCACAATCTCGATCTGTTTTCGTTCGTCACCTCGCGGGAAATCTACGACCCGGCCCAATACCTGCCCTATTTGCGGGAACCCTCGATCTACGCCGGCATCTCGAGGGTTTACCGCGACGCATGGAAATGGCGGGCGCTTCCATTGTATGGATACGTCGTTGAGGACATGCGTTTCACCTGGCTCCTCGGCCTTCAGGCTCTGCTGGGTCGGCAGCCTGCTGAAGATCGATACGACGGATTCCTGCCCCGCGACACCCCTTGGACCGGCGATTTCGAAAAATTCCGGGACGCTAATCCCAAGGGGGTCCGGTTCGAGATCGAGCCGCAGGGCATCCGGGATCTGACAGCGATAATCGAGACCTGTCAGCGGGCGGGCGTGGCGCTCGTGTTTGTGTACTCCCCCGAATATGCGGAGATGCAGGCAATTGAAGCCAATCGGGCGGAGATTTTTGCCAAGTTTCGTGAGCTTTGCGATCGGTACCAGGTGCCCCTCTGGGACTTCAGCGCGTCCGAGATCTGCCGGTCGCGGGATAATTTCTACAACTCACAGCACCTGAACGCGAAGGGCGCCTCTTTGTTTTCCGCCGACCTGACCCGACGCTTGGCCGGACTGCGTTACTAGTTTGCTCCGTTGGCTTAGCGACGTTTTCTGACGTCATAGGTGAGGGCCCCGGTCGTGGATCGGGAAAAACCACAAAACGATTGTCACCCTCTCCTACCCCGGCCATTCAATTGAAATGAAGATTTTCCGGCTTCTTCCCTTGGCCTGCGCTCTTGCCGTTGCCTCTCCTGAAGCGTTCGCCGTGGTGCTACCCGCCGCTCGCGCGGTGTCGTGGCAGCCGGGAGTCTCGGTGGGTGTTCCCGGCGGCATCCCCGTCACGAGGACAAATCGCATCGACGTCACCCAGGCCCCATATAACGCGGACAACACGGGCGCCACGGATGCGGCTCCCGCGATTCAGGCGGCGATCAATGCCTCGGCGGCAAACGACATCATCTACCTTCCGGCCGGGACCTACCGGCTGAATTCCCAGCTTACGATCGATTTCAACAAAGATAACCGGACGCTGCGGGGCGCCGGCGCGGATTTGACCATTCTCGACACCCGCGCCGGTTCCGTCGGGATCTATGTCGGCTCGGGGTCGTTTGCGGCGCAAAGCACCGTCACCGGTGGTTTGGCCAAAGGCAGCACGCAGCTTACCCTCGCGGATACTTCGGCCTACAGCGTCGGCCAAATGGTCAACGTCGCCGGGACGAACGACCCGACCCTCCCGGTCATTCATGTCAGCGGTTATGACAACACTCGGACGCAGATGGTGCGAATTACGGCCAAGACCGCCACGACGCTCACGATCTCGCCGGGTCTGTACACCGATTATTCGGCCGCCACCACCACGACGGTGACGCAAATGCTTTTTCAGTCGGACGGCGTCGGAATCGAGGATCTGACGTTGGATTGCACCAACGGGGGCACGCCCTTCGGTATTGAATTCGAGCAATGCTACGCGAGCTGGATCAAGAACGTCCACGTCAAGAAAGCCGGGAATTATTTGGTCTTCCTCCTTAACTCGCTTCAGTGCGAACTCCGGCACTCTTTCCTGGATCAGCTCCTGACGGCTGGAACCAACGGTGCCGGCCTGCTGATGAACGGAAGCTGCGGTGACCTGATCGAGGACAACATCATCTATCGGGCATTTCCGCTCATGGAGATCAACTTCGGCAGTTCCGGGAACGTGTTTGCCTACAATTTCCTGGAGGACAGCACCGTGTTCGGGGTCGTCGGGGCGGCCATCAACGCGAACCACGCGCCGCACAATGCCTTCAATCTTTATGAGGGAAACATCACCCCAAATATCCAGGTGGACGGGTTCTTTGGCGGCTCCTCCGAAGGCACGATCTTCCGCAATTGGCTTCATGGTACCGGGCCGGGTGGACTGAAACGCGAGCCGATCCTCTTCAACCGCTTTACGCGCAACCATTCGATCATCGGCAACCTGCTTGGTAAATTTGGCGTCAACTACGCCGATATTTCCGGCGCCGCCGTTTCCGGCCCGTACAGCTTCGGCCTCCCGAACTTGGGCAACAACGTCTTCTCCGGAACCGTTCAGCCCAGCCTCGGAACCGTGTGGGCCGACTTTAATATCAGCGGCGGCCTGACCACTCGCACGGATAACACCACCGGAGTTATCACGGTCGCGGGCGGCACCGGCAGCATAACAACCTCATCCGCCCAGGTGGGCCTGACTTGGACCGGCGGCCAGAGGACGAACGTCGTGATCTCGTCGGTGGTCGGCGGGGTGGTCTCCTTCACGGGTGGTGCGGGGACCAATCTTCCGGCCGGCGGGACAACGATCCGGATCTGGGCGGGACCAGGCGGCTTCCAGGAGAAGGACTTGGACGTTCAAGCGACCACGATTCTCAAGGCGAACTATGACGTTCGCGCGGGGAGCATTCCGGCCGCTGAGGTCACCGCATTGGCCCCGGATACGTTGCCAACCTCCTTTTACCTTAGCACCAAGCCCAAGTGGTTTGGCGCGTCAATGACCTGGCCGGCGTTCGATCCAAATTCCCCCGACGCAAGTGTCACCACTGGCGCAGTTGGCGCGGGGAGCTATCCGACCGCCTACCAGCTGATCCCCGCCGGTTACCGCTTTGTGTTCGGATTCGATCCGCCGATCGCGCCTTACGTCATCGCCGATCCATCCGACCAAATCGTGGTGATCGGGAACAATACGACGTTCTCGGTCGTCGCGGACGGAGCGCCCACCCCTACCTATCAATGGGAAACGAGCTCCGATGGCGGCGGCACTTGGACCAGCCTGACGAATGCCGGCCAGTTTTCCGGCGTGACGACGCCGACCCTGACCATCACGGGGGCGACTTCTCCGCTTGATACCCATAAGTTCAGGGCGGTAATCCACAATTCCACGGGCCCCGACGCGACCAGCGCCGCCGCTACGTTAACCGTCATCGGCGGTGCCGCGCCATCGTTTACGACCCAACCTGCCACGCAAAGCGTAACGATCGGCGCGACGGTGACCTTCACCGCCGCTGCGGTGGGCGCGCCCGCTCCGACGCTCAAATGGCAAAAGAACGGCATCGATATCCCCGGCCAAACGTCGACGTCCCTCGTCTTGAATAACGTCACCACGCTCGACTCGGCCATTTATCGTGCAGTGGCGACGAACATCGTCAGCACGACGAATAGCAATGACGCGACCCTTACCGTTAACGTGCCTCCCGCCTTCACCTCCCAGCCGCAGTCCCAGGGAGTGGTGCCCGGAGCCAACTTCAATCTGACGGCGGTCGTGACAGGCTCCCCCGCTCCTTCGCTGCAATGGCAGAAGAACGGCACTCCCATCGGCGGGGCCACCTCCGCGACCCTGAATTTTCCATCTTTCAGCAGCGCGGATGAAGCGAGCTACACCTTGGTCGCCTCCAACGTTGCCGGCACCGTGACCAGCAACGCCGCCGTTTTGACCGCGGGCACGCCCCCGGTGATCACCCAGCAGCCGATCGGCTCGCAACTGATCACCGTCGGCCAGATTGCCACCTTTCGGGTGCACTTCACGGGAGTCCCCGCGCCATCCGTTCAGTGGAAGAAAAACGGCGTGAACGTGCCCGGCGCCACTTCTTTCGAATATGTTTTCGCGGTGAAATCCGGCGACGACGGCATCTACACCGCGGTAATCACGAACTCGATCGGGACCGTCACCTCTGCCAACGCCCTGTTGACGATTGGCAGCCCTCCGTCCCCGACCACCATCCAGCCGGCTTCCCAGACCGCTATGGCGGGGTCGACGGTCACCTTGACCTTCGCCCTCACCGGCAGCCCCACTCCCAGCATTCAGTGGCGCAAGAACGGGGTCGATATCCCGGGGGCGACGAGCCCAACGCTGACGCTCTCGAATATCAGCAAAGCCGACGCCGGCAGCTACACCGCCCTGGTGACCAATGGCCTCGCGAGCATCTTGTCTTCAACTTCTGTTCTCTCCGTCCAAAACCCCGGGAGACTCACCAATGTCTCGCTTCGTGCGATCGGTGGAAGTGGTTCCGATACGATCATCGCGGGGTTCATCATCCAGGGAGCTTCGAAATCGATCCTGATCCGTGGCGTTGGACCAACGCTCAAGAGTCTGGGGATCACCGATCCGATGGCGGATCCCAATATTACCGTTTATGACGGAACCCAGGCGATCCTGAACAACGACAATTGGGGCGGAACCGCCGCCTTGACTTCCGCCTTTAATAGCGTGGGGGCATACCCCTTCACCTCATCGACGAGTCTCGATTCCGCGCTTATTTCGACCCTCGCCCCGAAGACCTACACTTCCCTGCTCAACGGCACGGGCATGGCATTGCTCGAGGTGTACGATACCGATTCGGCCACTCTGCCCCCGGGAAAGCTCATCAACATCTCCGGCCGGGCTCGGGTTGGGACGGGCAATGGCGTGCTGATCGTTGGCTTTGTGGTTAATGGAGATGTCAGCAAACGCGTCCTGGTTCGCGCCATCGGTCCGAGCCTGAATCAAATCGGGTTGAGCACTGGCCTTCTGGCGGACCCAAAGATCGATCTCTATAATTCCTCGAGCACCATTCTCCAGTCGAACGACAATTGGGGCGGCGGGGCCGATCTGACCACGGCCTTTTCCCAAAGCGGCGCGTTCAATTTGACGGATCCGAATAGCAAGGATTCCGCCCTGATCGCCACCTTGGCGCCCGGTTCCTACACCGTGATTGTTTCCGGGGTTGGGGGCGCGACCGGCATCGGTCTTGTCGAGGTGTACGAGCTGCCTTAACTCACAAATTGCGTTCACGCCGTCTGCTCCCTGGCGGCACCGCGAATTGGCGCCGCGGCGGCGCGGCCGGGACCACGCCGCGCGCCGCCGGTCGATTTCTTCCGCTGGCTAGCGGCGGGATGCCTAAATGACATCATTTAACCTGCGGGCGCTCCCCTCGGTGCATCGCGCGGTCGAACGCGTCCGTGCGTCCTCCATTGGCACGCGGCTGGTCCGCGGCCTCTCCTGGTCGATGGGAGGCTCCGTTGCCTCCCGCCTGGCGGCGATGGCCGCGGCGGTCATCGCCGCCCGGGTCCTGGGTAAGCTCTCGTATGGAAAACTGGGGATAATCCAGAGCACGGTCGCCCTCTTCGGCACGCTCGCGGGTTTTGGACTGGGGACGACCGCCGCGAAATATGTCGCCGAATTTCGGACGCAGGACCCGGCCAAGGCCGGACGGATCATTGCCATGTGCAGCGCGGTGTCGTGGATAACCAGCTGCCTGCTGGCCGGCACCCTTTACGTGCTGGCGCCGTGGCTGTGCCTGCACAGTCTGGCGGCCCCGGAGTTGACCGGGCCGTTGCGCATCAGCAGCGCACTCCTGCTTTTTACCGCGGTCAATGGGGCCCAGTTGGGGGCGCTTTCGGGATTTGAATCGTTCAAGAAGGTGGCGGTGACGAATACGGTCAGCGCCATTCTCACCCTTGTTTTGGTGACGGCCGGAGCGGGGTTCTTCGGCCTCGCCGGGACCCTTTGGGGGATGGCCGCGGCCCAGGCCGGCGGGTGTGCGCTGAACTACTTTTTTCTCCGCGCGGAAGCCGCGCGGTTCCAGACGCCGGTCAATTACCTGGAGGCGAGACGCGAGGTTTCAATCCTCTGGAATTTTGCCGTGCCCGCCGTTCTCGGCAGCTTGGTCTTGGTGCCGGCCAACTGGGTGACAGGCACGGTGCTGGTCCAACGACCGAATGGATACGAGCAGATGGGGGCGTACAACGCTTCCAACCAATGGTTCAATGCGCTGATGTGGCTTCCGTATATGCTGGGGAATGTCCTTCTGCCGATAATGTCGGACAGCATCGCCGCCAACTCATCGGGCCGGAAACAAACGTCCCGCCTGCTCAAACTTTCCATCGCCATCAACGCCGGCGCCACCCTGCCGCTGGTGCTTCTCGGATCGGCTCTCAGCATGCTGATCATGCGCCTTTATGGGCCAAGCTTTGCCCGCGACTGGCCCACCTTGGTGGTCGCCTTGGCGACGGCGGCGGTCCTGGCGGTGCAGATCCCGGTCGCCGAACTGATCGCGGCCTCGGGCCGGATGTGGATCGGATTGCTCATGAATGCGGGATGGGCCCTCGCCTTCCTGGTGGCAACGTGGCTCCTGCTGGACTGGGGCGCCTTCGGCCTCGCTTGCGCGCGCCTGGCCGCTTACTTGCTCCACGCCACCTGGACTTTCGGCTACGCCTTCAAGGTCGTGCGGGAGAAGGAGGCGGCCGAGGGATAGAAGGACTCCGTTTCGGCGTTCTCCTTGAACTTTAACCCCTTTTCGGCCAGCAAACATCCACCTTTGACCGCGTTGATCCCATCCCGAACCTGCGTGGCCCGCCACCCTGTTTAGGGCTTCTCCTTCGATGAGCGAATCTATCTCCCCGCGTCGCAAGCTGCAGAAGCTGCTCCGATTCATTCCGACTCCCGGCTGGATTCGCCATTATCCCCGCCTGTCGCGGCTGGAGTACTGCAAGAAGGCTTACCTCTGTGACACGTTGCTCGAGCAGACGGGCAACATGGTCTTTGGCGGGCCTTTTTCGACGATGCGGCTCGAGCGCAGCCTATCGATCGCCAGCGACCCCCGCATGATCCTCGGATCTTACGAGCAGGAAATCCACCCCGTCATCAACGCCGCGATCCTGAATTCGCCTCCGGCGATTATCGATATCGGCGCCGCATTCGGGTATTATGCGGTGGGTTTCGCACGCAAGACGCGGTCGCCTATCTTTGCCTTTGAAGCGGTTGAACACCCCCACTGGGGTGAATTGGCCCGGCTGGCTCAGATCAACGAAGTGAGTTCGCAGATCACCCAGCGGGGTCTCTGCACGCCCGAGGAATTGCGTTCCGTCTGCCAGAATGGCTCATTTATCCTATCGGATTGCGAAGGCGCGGAAGAGGACCTCCTCGATCCCGACAAGGTGCCCGCCCTCAAGACCTGCACCATGCTGGTCGAGCTGCACGAATTCATCCGACCCTACGTGTTGCGGAATCTGGTGCCCCGATTTCGATCGACCCATCGCCTTTCGCTCTTCGAGGAGCAACCCCGCGATCCCACTACCTACCGCGTTCTGAAACACTTGCCGGAAAGGTGGCGACCGATCGCCATCGAAGAAGGAAAATGGATACCGGCTGGTGATGGCATTGCCAATACCTGGCTGCGGTTCATGCTGCTGGAGCCACGAGGTGCCGGCACAGCGGTTGCTTGAGGCATGACTAATAATATGGACACAAATACGATCGCGGTAATTGGCCTGGGATACGTAGGCCTTCCCTTGTCGCTGCAATTCGCCCGGTGCGGGGCGCATGTCATTGGATTGGACATCGACCAGACCAAAGTGGACGCATTGGCCGCCGGGCGCAGTTACATCAAGCACATCACGCCCGAGTCCATCGCCGCGGAGCGGCAATCCAAGCGCTTCGAGGCCAGCACCGATTTTTCGCGGATCAAGGGAGTCACGGCCGTCATCATCTGCGTTCCCACGCCGCTGAACAAGAATCGGGAGCCTGATATCTCCTACATCGTCGACACCGGCAAGGCGATCGCGCCGCACCTGCAGCGGGGGACGCTCGTCGTCCTGGAGTCGACCACCTACCCCGGCACGACCGACGAGGACCTCCGGGCGGTGCTGGAGAAAGGCTCGGGGCTCAAGGCGGGCACGGACTTCCACCTCGCCTTCTCGCCCGAGCGCGAGGATCCGGGCAATCCGAGCAGCGTGGTGGCCACTATTCCCAAGATTGTCGGAGGCTACACCCCGGCCTGCCTTGAGAAGGCCAAGGCCGTCTACTCCATCGCGATCAAGACGCTCGTACCGGTTTCGTCCTGCCGGGTGGCGGAGGCGGCCAAGCTGCTCGAGAACACCTTTCGCGGGGTCAACATCGCGCTGGTGAACGAGCTAAAGGTCGTCTACTCCGCGATGGGCATCGACGTGTGGGAGGTGATCAATGCCGCCAAGACGAAGCCCTTCGGCTTCATGGCCTTTTATCCCGGTCCCGGGCTGGGCGGACACTGCATCCCGATCGACCCGTTTTACCTGACGTGGAAAGCGCGGGAATACGGCCAGCATACGCGTTTCATCGAGCTCGCCGGGGAGATCAATACGGCGATGCCGGACTACGTTGTCCACCGTGTGGGCGACGCCCTGAACGAGCGGGCCAAGGCGGTCAAGGGCAGCCGCATCCTGATCGTCGGGCTGGCCTACAAGCCGAACGTCGATGACGAGCGCGAGTCGCCCAGTTATGTGCTGATGGAAATGCTGCACGCCCGGGGGGCGAATGTGGCCTACTACGATCCCTACGTCCCGGTCATAAAGCCGACCCGCGAGCACGCGCACTGGGCCGGCACAAAATCGGTGGAATGGTCCCGGCAGACCATCCAGGCGTACGATCTCGTTCTCATCGCGACCAATCACGCCAATATCAACTACGCCGAGCTGGCCGAGTGGGCGCCTTGCATCGTCGATACGCGAAACGCGATGGCCGCCCTTCGCGTCAAGCCGGGCCAGGTTTGGAAGGCCTAGCGGTCGCCGCTGCAATCTCCTGCCTACTCCCCCCCTGCTCCACCGGTTTGTCCGACGACGCCAGATGCTCTGGCCGACGCTGCTCGGCTGGCTCTGCATTCTGCTCCTGCTCCTCGTCCCGAGCCTTCTCTGGGTCTTCCGCGGAGAGAGCTTCCTGTCCCAAACGGCGCGGGTCCCGGCCAGGATTCTTGTCGTTGAGGGGTGGATATCCGCCGAGGGGCTGGACGCAGCTGCCCAGGAGTTCAAGACCGGAGGGTACAGTACGCTTGTTGCGACGGGCTCCCTCACCGGGGCGAAGTGGGAGGCGAAACGCTGGGACTACACGCAGGCGGCCTACGAGCAATTCGTGAAGGATGGGATCGCCCCTGAGCGCATCATCCTGGCGTCAGCCGGCGACCCCGAAGTGCGCCGAACATACTCCATGGCGCTCGCCACGCGGAATGCCCTGCTCGCCCACCACCTGCTGGGCGAAGACGTGAACATCTTCACGCGGGGGCCTCACGCGAGACGAAGCCGGCTGATCTATGCCCGCGTTCTCGGATCTCCTTCCCACGTCGGCTCCATCGCGTGGATACCTCCCGGGTTTCTCGACTTGCCCTGGTGGCGGTCCAGCGAGCGCACGAAGGATATGCTGACCGAAACTCCGGGATATTTTGTGGAGTTGATCTTTGGGCCGCGCCGTGCGCCGCCGGCACCCAGCCACGATAAATAACCAGGCTCGAAACCGAGCGGGATCGAGATAGAACAACGGAATGACGGCCCCAAGGATTGCCTCATGCGCCATTCTCGCCTGCGCCCTTTCCACCCCGGCGCTTTCCAGCGATTCCCTGTCCCAGGCGTCTCTTCCTGCTGCCGGCATCCCGAGCCAAGCCAAGCCGAGGACGCGTTCCGTCTGGCAAGTCGGCGAGGCGACATTTCATCCTCATGCGGGGTACGCGCTGAGCTATTCCGACGGGTTGTTGTCCCGCCCGGGACATCCGACCAACACCTACTCGTATGTCTACTCAGGCGGGGTCGGACTGGACCTTGGAGACAATTGGGTGTTCGACTACACGCGAACCTGGACGGATTACTCCAATCGCGCGTTTCATCGTGCCAATGGCCAGGATTTTACCGCCTCGGACAAGTTTGCGCTTGGCGAGGCGTCCGTCCGCTTCTCCGAGGAATACCACTATTCGACGGAAGTCCTCTTTGAAACCGGACGTCAGACAATACATGAAGTCTCCACCACAGCGCTGGGGGCTTCCTATCGTCTCGGCTCGAAAAGCCTCATCGATCTATCCGCGGTGGGGAATGTCGAATTCTTGCGGGCGGCGGCCGACCCGGTGGACTATCTTTTTTCCGGTTTCCTGCGCTACTCCCTGACCCGGCGGCTGGTTGCGTCGGCAGGCGCCGGCCTTGGCTACCTCGCCGTCCATCCAGGCCCGGACATGACGTACTTTCGGCCGAGCGCCCAGCTGAACTGGCAACCAACCGAAAAGTTTGGGCTGGGCCTGAGTGCGGGAACCGAGAATCGGAAATTCTACGCCCACCAGGGCGCCACGATATTGAACAGCCCGACGCTGGGGGCCTCCTGGGATTACAAGCCATTTGAGCAAACCAGATTCTCCGCGACTGCGCGGCAGGATATATCTACGTCCTATTTTTCGAACCAGCTGGTTCGCGGGCAGCGCTGGAGCCTGGCGCTGCAGCAACGATTGCTGGGACATGTGAACCTGACCGCGACCTATTCCGGCGGAGCCACCCGGTTCGTTGAATCGCAACCGGTCTTCACTCCTTTCACGGTGGTCGAGGAAGTCGTGGATGAAGAGGGCAATGTCGGGGAGATAACCTCCACCGGGTTCACCGTCAGCGGCGTTCGCATCAAGCGGAAGGATTCGGTCCATAGCCTCGAGGTCGGATTGTCGAGTACCTTGCGGAACCGACTCGTCTTATCGGCGGGTTTTCGGCGCAGCCGGAATATTTCCAATGCGGTCGGCTTTGGGAGCACCGTAAAACAGTACACGCTTTCGGTCAGCGCCAAGCTTTAGTTTCCCTTTATGCCGCTTTCGACGGAAAAACACGGTTTCGGCCCCCTGGCCGGCGCTGGGCTTCTCTTCCTTGCGCTTTTTTCTCTTCCGTTGGTGCGACTGATTGCGTTCGCCGCGACCAGCGAACTGTACTCCCATATCCTGCTCATTCCGTTTGTCAGCGCGTATTTCATCTGGTTGCGGAAGGATCGCCTCGTCCGCGATCGGCCAGACCTCACCGCCGCGGCTTTGCTCTTGGTCGCGTCGCTCCTGCTCCTCGGCTTCTACGCCACATCCCGGCCCCAAATCCCGTCCGATAATCTTTATCTCGGGGCGGCGGGCGCGGTCTTTTTTGTCGCGGCCGTGGCGGCGTACTTCTTCGGCCGCGCCGGACTGCGCGCCTTCGCCTTCCCGCTCGCTTTTCTGATTTTCATCGTGCCATTGCCGACCGCCGGGGTCGCAAATGTGGAAACCGCGTTGCAGCATGGTTCGGCGACGGTCGCGTATTGGCTGTTTGGCCTCGTTCGCACCCCCGTCTTTCTCCAGGATCTGGTCTTCGTGCTGCCCGGTTTTAGCATGGAGGTGGCTCCGGAGTGCAGCGGAATCCACTCCACGCTGGCCCTGTTCATCACCAGCGTGGTCGCGAGCCAGCTTTTTCTGCGCTCGGTCTGGGCGCGAACGGCCCTCGTCTGCGCCGTTATCCCCCTCGGATTGCTTCGGAACGGCGTGCGGATTGTCACGGTTGGCGAGTTATGCGTCCACATTGGCCCCGAGATGATCGAGTCCTACATTCATCGCCACGGGGGACCGGTGTTTTTTGCCGCCTCGCTCGTCCCGTTTGGGGCGCTGATATGGCTTTTATCCAAATATGACCGGAGTTAGACTAGGTCGGAATTTCCCTATTCTTATGCGGATACGAACGACGTTATTGAGCGCGCTTTTGGTGGGCTTGTGCTGGCTGGCGGCCGGTTGCGGCAGCGCAGCAAAGATCAACCGGGCCAACAAGCGGGGCGACGCGGCCATGGCGGCGGGACGGTACGATGACGCGGAAATTGAGTACCGCAGTGTCTTGCTTTTGCAGCCGCTGGAGCCTCACGCGATCAGCCGGCTCGGACTGCTGTTCTTTGACGAGGGGCGTTTCGGGCAAGCTTACCCGTTTCTGCTCAAGGGCTTGGATCTTCAGCCGCAGGACATCGACCTGCATCTGAAGATGGCTTCGATGAGTTTTCTGATCAACAAGCCGGATGAGGCGCGGGAGCATGCCACCTTTGTTCTGGATCATCGCCCCGCGGACCCCGATGCCCCGATCACTCTGGTGAACGCGGCCCGCGAGCCGGCGGAGCTGAAAGCCGTCCGCGCTAAATTGCAAAGTCTCCCCCCGCCCGCGAACACGGGCGTCCCCGTCATGGTCGCGCTGGGCGCCCTGGATTTCCGCGATGGGAAACTCGCGGAAGCGGAAGCGGCCTTTGTGCGGGCCGAGGCGGCGGACCCGAAATCGGCCCTCGCCGCCTCTGCGCTGGCGAATTTTTATATTGCCCAAAAGGATCTGCCGAAAGGTGAAGCCAAGCTGAAGAAGGCGGCGGATCTTTCTCCTCCCCGATCGACGATCAGGATCCAGTACGCGGCGTTTGAGCTGCAAAAAGGCGATCGCGACGGTGCACGCCGCATTCTCGAGCAGGTCCTGAAGGAAGCCCCCGATCGCATCCCTGCCGCGTTGAACCTGGCTGAAATGGCCCTGACCGAAAAGCGCTATTCCGATGGCCTCGCCATCATCGATAAGGTCCTCGCGCGCGATTCCGGGATGCTGGAAGCGCTCGTCCTGGCCGGGCGGCTCAATCTGGCCAAGGGCGACCTCGACAAGGCGGTTTCAATTCTGGAACGGGCGCAGTCCTTCTATCCTGATTCGCCCCAGGCTAATTTGACCCTGGGTCAGGCTTATCTGGCGGTCGGGAAAACGGATAGCGCCAGCAGCAGCTTCAACCGCGTGCTGCGAGCCATTCCCAGCACGCCGGAAGCAATTCTCCCGCTGGCGGCCATCGACATCCAGTCGGGGAATCCGAACAACGCCATTGTTCGCCTGAAGCCTTTTCTGGAGAATCAGCCCGACGTGTATCAGGGGTGGATCCTGTTGGCGGACGCCTACCGTTCCCAGCGCCGGTTTGCCGAGGCGCTCGCAAGCTATACCGAGCTGGAAAAAAACTTCTCCGCCAATCCGCAGGTTCCTTTGCTCCGCGGGGTGCTGCTGCGCGAGATGAACCGGGTTCCGGAAGCCTACGCGGCTTTCGAGAAGGCGAAGACAATCGATCCCCAGTACATGCCGGCGCTCGAGCAGCTCGTGGACCTGGACATAGCGCAAAAAAACTTCCCGGCTGCCCTCGCCCGGATCGAGCCCCGCCTGGCGGAAAAGCCCAACGACGTCGGCCTCAACGTCCTGTCCGCAAAATTGCAGCTGGCGCAAAAGAACTGGACGGCGGCGGAGACGGCGCTGCGCAAGGCCATTTCCCTGCAGCCCGACGCGTTGACCCCCTACGTCATGCTCGCCGAGATCTACATTATTACGCACCAGGACGAGAAGGCGTTGGCGGACTTGCGCGAGGCTTCGACCAAGGACCCGAAGGATTTTGTGACCCCGATGCTCACCGCCATCCTGTACGATCGGAAAAAGAATTATCCCGAGGCCCGGGCCGCGTATGAGCGGACGGTGGAGATCAACCCGCAATTTGCGGACGCGCTCAACAACCTGGCCTACCTCTATTCCACCGAGTTCAGTCAGTTGGACAAGGCCCTGCCGCTCGCCGAAAGGGCCCGGACGATTCGGCCCCAGGATCCCCGGATCGCCGATACGCTCGGGTGGATCCTGTTTAATAAGCACGACTATCCCCGGGCCCTTTCCCTCCTGCAGGAGGCGGCCGATAAATTGCCCAATGACGCTGAAACCCAATACCATCTCGGAATCGCCCGCTACGAAACTGGCGATCAGGCCCGGGCGACGGGCGCTTTGCAGCGCGCGGTCGCGGCGGGAACGGACTTCCGCGGTTTAAATGACGCCAAGGCGCGGCTGGCCGTCTTGGTCAAAGGGAGCGGGGAAATGTCGATCGCTGACCTGGAAAAGTTGAGGTCAGAGAAAAAGGACGATCCTGTCGTCATGGCGCGGCTGGGGTCGGCGTATCGCGCGAGCGGCGCCGCCGCCAAGGCGATCGCCGTTTATGAGGCCGCATTGAAACTGGTTCCGACGAACACCGCGGTGCTGCGGGCCCTGGCGGAGCTTTATGAGACGGACAATCCCGCCAAGGCTCTTGATTACGCCAGCACCGCCCGGAAGAATGCCCCCGACGATCCCGACATCGCCTACCTGCTCGGGAGACTGACCGCGAAGTCCGGGGATTTCCGGCGCGCCCTCGCTCTTTTCCAAGAGGCCGCCCGGAATCGGCCCGCCGATCCGGATATCACCTACGAACTGGCGCGGGCCTATTTTGGAAACGGCCAAATCCCGGAGGCGGAGGCGGCGGCCCAAAAGGCGCTCGGGGCTTCGGCGTTTTCCAGGGCGACCGACGCGCGCGGCTTCCTCAAGCTCGTCTCCTACTCGAAACAACCCGATCTTGCGGCCAAGGCCGCGGCGGAGATTGAGGAGGCGGCAAGTCGGAATCCCGATGACCTCGCCGCGTTAATGGCCTTGGGAACGCTGCAGGAAAAGACCGGCGATACCAAACTGGCGATGGCAACCTACACGCGAATCGGAAAGCTGTATCCGGGCTTTGATCCGGCCCGACGGCGCCTCGCCGCCTTGACGGACGCGAAAAATGCCGCCGAAAAGCGGGGAGCCGACATTGGAATCCGCCGCACGCCCTGAGGCCAAATCGAACGAATTTACCATGCGCTTAATCCAACAAATCGCCTGTTTTCTTTGCCTGGTCGCTCTCGTCGGCTGCTCGGCTGAAGCGCGAAAAGAGAAGTATCTTTCCCAAGCCGACAAGGCTTATTCCGCCGGTCAATACGACCAGGCCGAAATCGACTATCTGAACGTTTTGAAATTTGACGCCGCCAATGCGCACGCCATGGCCCGCCTGGGGACAATCTACTTCGATCAAGGTAGTCCGGTGCGGGGCATACCCTATTTGCTGCGGGCCAAGGAGCTGGACTCGGACGACCGCAACGTACGGATCCGGATCGCCTCGTTTCGTCTCGCCACGCGGCAACTGCCGGAAGCGCGGGCCGAGGCTAGTTTCGTCCTGGAACGCAATCCGAAGGATCCGGAGGCTCCGGCGATTCTTTCCGCGAGCATCGTCCAGGCCCGCGACGTGGATGAGATCAAAAAGATCTTCGACGCGCTGCCCGCCGACGCCCAAGGGGGAATTCCCGTGCTCATCGCCCGCGGCAACCTCGCCCTGCAAGGCAACAACTTGAAGGAGGCCGAGGCTTTCTATCGGAAGGCGGTCGGAGTCGATCCGAAGTCCCCGCAGGCCCAATTGGCGCTGGGACTGTTCCTCTGGAACCAGAAGGACATGGCCGGCGCGGAGAAGGCGTTGAGCACGGCCGCGGAATTTGCGCCGCCCCGCTCGGCGACGACCCTGCAATACCTGCAGTTCAAGATTCGAAACGGGGACGCCGCGGCCGCGCGAAAAGCCTTGGAGGACATCGTCAAGAAAACGCCCGATTTTATCGGGGCGCAGATGATGTTGGCCGAACTGGCGGCGAGCGAAAACAAACCCGAGGAAACGTCGGCAATTCTCGAAAAGATCCTCGCGCGCGACGGGTCGTTGCCGGAGGCGCTCATGCTGCGCGCCAAGCTCAAGCTGGCCCAAGGCCAGACCGCGAAGGCCCTCGAAGAGCTTGAGCGGATTCAAAAGATGTACCCTCAGTCGCCGCAGGTGCTTTATACGCTGGCCCAGGCGTCGATCGCCAATGGCGACAGCGATCGCGCCCTGAGCCTGCTGGCGCAGGCGACGGCGCTTGCTCCGGACTACGCGGATGCCTTGCTCATGCAGGCGGCGACCAACCTGAACCGGGGCGAATTGAACCCCGCCATTGTCACCCTCAAGCGCCTCGTCGCGCTCCGACCCGACATCGTCCAGGCGAAACTGCTTTTGGCGGAGGCGTACCGGGCGCAAGGAAACTACGCGCTCGCTACCCCGATTTATGACGAGGTGCAAAAGGCCACCCCCACGAACCCCGAACCGGCATACCTGTCGGGGGTGGCTTATTTTCAGGCGAACAAGCTGGCTGAAGCCCGCCAGTCATTCCGGAAAGCTCTGCAGCTTTCGCCCAAATTCTTTCCGGCTCTCAACGCCTTGGTCGACCTGGAGGTTTCAGACGGCCAGGTTCCGGTCGCCCGAAAACTGGCTGATGATTTCCTCGCCCAGAACCCGCAAAATATTGACGCCCTCGCCCTGGTTGGGCGGGTGCAGATGCAGCAAGGGGACAACGCGGGGGCTGAAGCCACCTTGCTGAAGGCGATCTCGATGAAGCCGGATATGACCACGCCATACTATCTCCTGGCCCGCCTCTATCTCGCCACCAATCAGCAGGATAAGGCCATGTCCAACATTCAGGAGGCGGTGGCGAAGAAGCCGACGGATACCGGCGGGCAGATTCTGATCGGGATTCTTCAGGAGCAGAAAAAGGACTATGCGGCCGCCAAGAGCTCGTATGAAAAAGTCCTGGCCATCGATCCCAAGTCCGGGATTGCCCTGAACAACCTCGCCTTCCTCTACGCCGACCAGCTGGGCGACTTGAATCGCGGCTTCGACCTGGCCCAAAAGGCCCGGGATTTGCTGCCGAAGGAGTCGCACGTGGCCGACACCTATGGGTGGATCCTCTTCAAGAAAAAGGAATTTGCCAAGGCTCTGACGCCCCTGAAGGAAGCCGCCGCTGGCCTCAAGGACTCGCCCGATGTTCAATACCATCTCGGCATGGATTTCTACATGCTGGGCGACGAGGCTCCCGCGAAGGCGGCATTTGAAAGCGCGCTCAAAGCGTCGCCGACCTTCCCCGGGAGCGAGGACGCAAAACGTCGGCTGGCGGTACTCAATTCCGCCCCTGACCGGGCGACCGTCGCCGAATTGGAGAAAGCCGCCGCCGACCAAAACGACGATCCCATTATTCTTTCGCGACTCGCGGCTCGCTACGTGCGGGCCGGCACGCCGGAAAAAGCGGTTTCGGCTTACGAGGGCGCGCTGCGCGTGAATCCGAACAATTCCGCCGCTGTCGTGGCGCTATCTAAGTTGTACCGGCAGCGAAAAGACAGCGCAAAGGCCACAGCCCTCCTCGACGCGGCAAGGAAAGCGGCCCCGGATGATCCTTCCATCGCCGCGGAGCTTGCGCGGATCCGCTTCGATGCCGCGGATTACGATCGGGCGTATACCCTTTTGCAGGAAGCGGTCAGAAAGGCACCGGACGACCCCGAAATCCAGTTGGATTTCGCCAGGGCGGCATTGAGCATCGGAAGGTTCGCGGATGCGGAAAATGCCGCCCGGGAAGCGCAAAAAGGGGGTATTGAGGCCGCGCGCGTGGCCGACGCGCGTCAAATTGCGGAGATTGCGGGTTACAGTTCTAACCCTGCAACCATTGCCCCGAACGCCGCGCGGATCCAGGAGGCGGCGCGATCCGATCCGGCCAGCATCCCGCTAAAGTTTTTGCAGGGAATGATGCAGGAACAGCGGGGCGATATCCCCGCGGCTCGAGCGACGTATGAAGCCGTTTTGGAGCGCAGTCCAAAGTTCTTCCCTGCGCAAAAGCGGTTGGCGGTAATTTTAGCTGCCTTGCCTGAGGCCAGCCAGCAGGGCTTCGAAATTGCCTCGAAGGCACGCGAGGCTCTTCCGAACGACGCCGAACTGGCGCGGGCCTTTGGCATCCTGGTTTATCGGCGGGGCGATTATTCCCGCGCCGCCAGCCTCCTCCAGGAGTCGGTCACGCAATTTCCGAATGACGCCGAGGCCCAATACTATCTCGGCATGGCGCTGCTGCAGCAAAAGCAGGACGCTCGAGCGAAGCCTTATCTCGAGAAGGCCATAAGTTTGGGATTGAAACCCGACCTCGATGCCGCGGCAAAGAAAAGCGCGGCTGCGCTGACGAAGTAGACAGTGTCGGAGTAGTTTACACTGCAGCGTCAGGTCCGCAGCGGGTCGGGCGTAATGGCATTTTTAACGCACTAACTTCAAGTTACTTAGGTAAAGTCACAATTTAATGGCATCAGGAGTGCTAAAGGCCGGTGCAATGTCCCTCTTTCGTAAGCTTCTCGCCCTCGCCAGCGTCACGTTTGCCATCAGTGTCGCTCAGGCCAACCCCATCGGCGGCGAGATCTCCTTCAAAGGCGTCATCACGCTGAACGGGACGATTGCGAACGCCACGAGCCTGACGTTTTGGACCGGACTCGACGGAATGAAAGTATCGGGCGCGACCGCTTCCGGTTCGTATGCGGGAGTTTCAAACCAGTCCGTCACGGGAGGTTTGGGCGGGACTGGTGGAACGCTCACGTTTGCGCCATTCCTCTCCCCCGATCCCGCAACGATCTGGAGCTTCACCGACGCTGGCACCGGCCTGACCTACGACTTTATTCTTGCAGGGACGATTAACGTTCAACGCGGCATTGGCCTGACCTTAAGCGGATGGGGAACTGCCCAGATCACGGGTTACGACGATACCCCCGGATTTTGGTCGCTGACCACCCAGGGCACGAACAGCACGGTGACGTTCTCTTCGTCCACGACCGTGCCTGACACCGCCGCCACCCTTATCCTTCTCGGCGCCGGCTTGCTCTTGGTTGGTTTCGCTGGTTACCGGCGCAACTGCGCGGTCTAGCTGCCCGGCGCGGGGCGAAAATCCGGTCATTCGGTCGTAGCCCCGGCGCATCCTTCGAAAACAGAGCGAACAAAGCCTTTATGCCATGCGGGCAGGCTTTGACGATCTGGCGATGATCACTCCCACCCTTTTCCCTCAGGCTGGGCGCAAACTGGAAACTGGGGCGACAATCGGAGCTGAAGAGCTCGGGGCCGCAGTTCCATCTGGAAGTCCCGCCGGCAGCTCTGGCCAGGCAACCTATTGGAACAAAGCGCGGGGCTCAACGTCGCTCAGTTCGAGAATCGCTGGTTTGAACCCCGGGGCTTGGTTCGACCGTCCAGCGATGCAGTCGAAAGCCGCCTACCCGTTTCCGGCACGCGTTGAGGGCTCGCCCGCCGCGTCGATGGATTCGAAAGATTTTGTCGGAAACGCTTACAAATTGGGTTCGGACGGCGAACGCCAACTTCTTACAGAATCTCCTAAATATCCTATTAATCAGTCACTTATCAATCTCGCGTCGGAGTTGGCATAGGCGCTGCTTAATGTCTCGCATCTCCAAGATCGATTTCACCACTAAACTTCAAATGCTCATGAGAACATCAGTCCTTAAGTTCCTCGGCGCGGCTATTGCTGCTCTGACGGTCAGCACACTAGCTCACGCCACTCCAATTGGTGGTGAGGTTTCGTTCAGCGGCGTTGTCAGCTGGAACACGGGCAATATCACGACGGCGACGGCGCTATCCTTCGGCACTGGTGCCAACACGGCGACCGTTTCCGGTGCGACCGCGAGCGGTTCTTATGCTGGTGTCGTGACTCAGAACGTTACGGGCGGCATCATGTCCGGCACCGCTGGCTCCCTGACCTTCGACCCGGTCCTCATTCCCGACCCGGCGACGATCTGGAGCTTCACCCAGGCTGGGATCACCTACTCGTTCAAGCTCGGCGGCCCGATCGATATCGCGCGTGACACGACCACTCCGTCCCTGACGCTGAGCGGTTGGGGCACTGCCTCGATCACCGGCTACACCGACACCGCCGGTTTCTGGTCCCTGACCTCCCAGGGCACGAACGCCACCGTCACCTTCTCGTCCAGCACCTCGGTGCCTGACAATGGTATGACCGCCCTCCTGCTGGGTTCCGGCCTGGTCCTTATCGGGATCGTCGCCTTCAACCAGCGCAAGCGGATCGCGGCTTAATTCGACAAGTTTCAATCAAAGGGCTGCACGAGAATTCTCGTGCAGCCCTTTTTGTTTTCACCGATTACTACGGCTGCATCGACCAATCGCGCTAGCTGGAAATTGGATCGGGCAAGAATGACATTTTCTGATCTTTTGATTTTTGCCGGCGCCGCTTCCGCGGTGATCGTGGGCATTTCGGTCCTTTTTCGATCCAACCGCTCGACTGCTGAATGGTCCTTGTTTGGGTTGTTGGTCCTTCAAGGGGCGGAGGCCTTCTGCTGCGGCCAATTTTCCCGGGCCGCGACCCTCCCGTCCGCTGTATTTTGGGAGCGTTGGCAGCTTTTCGCAGCGATCCCTCTGCCAGGCTGCCTCTATTTGTTTAGCCTGGTTTATGCGCGGGGGGACGCCCCTGCGCTTCTGCGGAAACGACGCTGGTGGATCGCCGGGCTTTTTTTGGCGCCGATCATAGTGATTGCGGCTGCTTGGCGTTCCGCTCTCGCGTTCCAAATCCCCGCGCAAAATGAGCCCCATATCGTACTTAAACTTGGGCTTGCAGGGGTTGGCTTTCATCTCGTCCTGCTTGCGGTGTCGATTGCGGCCCTGATGAATCTCGAGCGGACATTTCGCTCATCTGTCGGGACATTGAGGTGGCGAATCAAATTCATGCTCATTGGAGCCGGAGTGCTCGCGGTCGTGCGCCTGTACACCAGCAGCCAGGCGGTCCTCCTGCGTACCGTCGATCCCTCACTGGGGATGATCAATGCCATCGCACTTCTGGTTTCGACTCCACTCCTTGCGGGCGCCTTGGTCCGGACTTGGGCGATCACGACAGATCTTTATCCCTCGCAATCGGTGCTCAAAGGATCAGTCGCCCTGACCTTGGCGGGCTTATACCTTCTCGGTGTCGCGGGCTTTGCCAAACTTGCCGCCTCCCTCGGAGGCGATGCCAATTTCGCGCTCAAGGCGTTCCTCTTCCTTCTCTCACTCGTTGCCTTGGCGGTCCTGTTCCAGTCGGACCGTTTGCGACTGCGAGTGCGCCAGTTCGTAAGCCGGCATTTTCAACGGCCGCTATATGACTACCGAACTGTTTGGCAGCGGTTTACCGATGCCACCACATCGCGGGTGGATCAGGGTGAGCTTTGCCGTTCACTCGTAAAACTCGTTTCCGACATGTTCGATGCGCTATCCGTCGCCATCTGGGTCATGGACGACAGGGAGAACATCCTGGTTTGCGCGGCTTCGACGTCCCTCCCGGAAGCGAGATGGCTCGAGCTTCGTCCCACGGTGCAGGAAACAGCGGCCCTCGCCGCGTATTTTCAGACAGATTCAAATGTGAGTGATATCGAGACCGCATCCGGCACCGCCGCGGACATTCTGCGACGGCTGCATCCCTCCGAGTTTCCCAACGGCGGGCACCGCATTTGTGTGCCATTGATCCGGCGGGGCCAGCTCGTCGGTATTTTGATCGTTGGTGACCGTGTCGCCGGACAGCCTATTAGCCTTCAGGATTTTGACGTTTTGAAATGTGCCGCCGAGCACATCACCGCGAGCCTCCTGAACGTACAGTTGTCACGCAAGCTTCTGCAATCCAAGGAAATGGAGGCATTTCAGACGATGGCGACGTTTTTCGTGCACGATCTGAAAAATGCCGCCTCAACGCTCAACCTCACGTTAAAGAATCTCCCGGTGCACTTTGACGACCCGGAATTCCGGGAGGATGCGCTCCGGGGAATTGGAAAATCGGTAGCGCACATTAATCGCTTGATCGCTCGGCTCGGAACGATCCGTAGCGAACTGAAAATTCACCCCGCTCCGGCTGACATCAACGAAGTCGTCAACCGATCGTTGGCTGGACTTGAAGGAGCCACTCAGGGAGTTATTTCCCGCAATTTTTCGCCTATCCCGCCCGTTCAAGTCGATCAGGAGCAAATCCTAAAGGTCTTTGTGAACCTCGTCATGAATGCGATCGAGGCGCTTCCGAAATCTGGGGGGAAAATTAAGATTTCGAGTGTGCAAAACAATGGCTGGGCCGTCGTTTCCTTTGAGGATAACGGTTCGGGGATGACCCCGGAATTTCTTGAGCGTTCGCTCTTCAAGCCGTTTCAGACCACCAAGCAGACGGGGCTCGGGATCGGGATGTTTCAAAGCAAGATGATCCTCGAGGCCCACGGGGGACGCTTTGCGGTGGCGAGCCAGCCCGGCAAAGGGACGACGTTCCAAGTCTTCCTCCCCATCGCCAAGTAATTCTCGATTTTGGATTCTTGATTTTCGATTGGGCCGGAACCCTCTGCGAATCCTTGCGATGGAGTGCAGATTCGCTCGCGGTAGACAGCAATCCCGACGAATCTCACTTGGCCCGTCCCCAATCGAAAATCGAGAATCCAAAAACCAATATCACAGCCCCGTGAAAGCTGCCAGCACTTCAACCAAGCCCAAGCTGTTGATCGTCGACGACGACGAGGAGATCCGCACGCAGATGAAGTGGGCGCTGGCGACGGATTACGACGTCGCGCAGGCGGGGGATCGGGCGGCGGCAATCGAGACATTTCGAAAGAATGCGCCCGCGGTGGTGCTGCTTGACCTGGGGCTTCCGCCTTCGCCGGGGACGCCGGACGAAGGGCTCGCCACGCTGGCGGAGATCACCGGGCTGGATCCGCTGACCAAGGTGGTCATCGTCAGCGGCCAGGGCGAAAAGGAGGTGGCCCTCCGGGCGGTCGGCGGTGGGGCATACGATTTCCTGAACAAGCCGGTGGACATGGACGAGCTGAAGCTCCTCCTGAAGCGCTGCTTTCATGTCGCGCAGCTGGAGCGGGAGTACCGGCAAATGCAGCAACAGCTGCAGGCGGAGTCGTTCGAGGGGCTGCTGGGGTCGGGGCCGCGGATGCAGACGGTGTTTGATTCGATCCGCAAGGTGGCCACGTCGGATGCCTCGGTGCTGATCCTGGGGGAGAGCGGGACGGGCAAGGAGATGACCGCCCGGGCCATCCACCAGCGGAGCTCGCGGAAGGACGGGCCTTTCGTCGCCATCAATTGCAGCGCGATTCCCGAGACGCTGATCGAGGGCGAGCTTTTTGGCCACGAGAAGGGGTCTTTCACCGGCGCCCACGCCCAGCGCAAGGGGCGGATCGAGTCGGCCAACGGCGGGACGCTGTTCCTGGACGAAATCGGCGAGGTGCCGCTGCCGATCCAGGTGAAGCTGCTCCGCTTCCTGCAGGAGCAGCGCATCGAGCGCATTGGCGGCCGCCAGGAGATCGAGGTCGACTCGCGCGTCCTGGCCGCGACCAACGCCGATCTCAAGAAGGGGCTGGCGGACGGGAGCTTTCGCGAGGATCTGTTTTACCGCCTGGCCGTGATCCAGATCGTGCTGCCGCCGCTGCGGGAACGCGATGACGACAGTCTGCTCCTCGCCCGCACATTCCTGCAGCGCTTCTCCGCCGAGAATGGCAAGTCCGGCCTCAGCTTCGGACCGGACGCCGTCCGCGCCATCCGCCAGTACGAATGGCCGGGCAATGTCCGCGAGCTGCAGAACCGCGTGAAGCGCGCGGTCATCATGAGCGACAGCAAGAAGCTCAGCGCCCAGGACCTTGAGCTCGGCGGCACCGGCTCGACCGGGCTTTCGTTGAAGGAGGCCCGCGAAGCGCTCGAGAAGGAATTTGTCGAGCGCGCCCTCCGCAAAAACGGCGGCAAGATCTCCGGAGCCGCCAACGATCTCGGCATCAGCCGGCCCACGCTGTACGAGATGATGGAAAAGCTCGGCATCGCCCGGGCCGAGTAAGTAGCGGAACGCGCCAGCGTTTCGTCCCAAGATCCGTCGCGCGACGCACCCAGCGTTTTGGACCGAAACCCGCAGCGGAGCGCGCCAAGCGCTTCGTGCTCCCATTCCGGATCAAAAACGCGCCGCGTTTCGCCGGTTGAGCCTACGGATTTCTACCCACGATTCTCGTCGGAAAGGCTTACACTTTATGGGACCCGGGAACGACGCCCAAAAAAAGTGCCGAATTTATGGCGAGCTAGCTATCTGATAGTCACCTACTTAGAATGATTACACCCAAACTTACCTATCGCTGGCAAGCGGGATGCTTAAGGGAGGCAAGTCCATGAACAAGCTTTCCACCAAACTCGCCCTCTCCGCCGCCTTTGCCCTGTTCACCAGCACGATGCTGGCCGGTCCCGGCAACCTCGGCACCAACATCACGATCTTTGACAACCGGTCGACGGCAAATTCGTGGGAAGGCACGAATGAAGACAACGAGACCGAGCCCGGCACGGTTCACACCCAGGTGTGGGACCTCGAGGGCATGTTCCTGAACTCGGGCACGAAGCAGCTCGGCATCATCGGCGGGTTCAATTTCGGTACCGGCGTGAGCGTGAGCGGCAATCCGAACAGCCCGTTCACCACGGGTGATATCTTCGTCGACGTGAACGGCGACGCGAAGTACGGCACCGGCACGGTCGCCTCCGACGGCTACAAGTACGACTACGTCATCCACATTTCCAGCATCGGTGCGAGCTCGGGTATCTACTCGGTATACTCGGTCCTGGCGACGGGCACCCTGAACCAGCCGACGGACATCTCGACCTCGACTCCCTGGACCTACACGCCGGCGTCCGGCCAGAACGCGATCACGGGCTTTTCCGGCAAGACGTTCAACGTCGGCGACGTCGGGACCGACAACTCGGCCTTCTACAATTTCAAGGACGACGCTGGCAACGTGACCAACACCGCCGGGGTCCACTACTACATGTCCGGTTTCGACCTGAGCTTCCTCACCTCCACGCAGCTCTCGACCGCGCTCTTCCACTACACGATCGAGTGCGGCAACGACAACCTGATCGGCAAGACCCCCTCCGTTCCCGAGGGTGGCGCGACGATCCTGACCCTCGGCGCCGCCATGGCCGCCCTGGCGGGTGCCCGCCGGCGGTTCGGACGGAAGGTTTAACTTGAGAATTCACCAGCCCGGCGGAAACGCCGGGCTTTTTTGTTCCCCCATCCCAATTTTTCGCAAATGAGTAACACCCTATTCCGCAGTCTATTCGGTCTGGCCGCTGCCGCCTTGCTGACGGTTCCGGTCATGGCCGACCCCGTCAATCTGGGCCCCAGCCAGGGCTTCATTCCGGAAGTGGTGAACAGCGCATTGGGTGGAACCGTCGGAACCGATATCGAGGATACCTTCAGTGTGGGTGGGATCGGCGGCAAGGTGCACTCCTACGTCATCAGCGGCGTCGATTCGGGCCTGACCAGCCGCACCGGCCTGACCTTCGTGTACGAGATCAGCAATACCTCGGGTTCTTTCGAGTCCCCCGACGACGTTACTCGCGGGGTGACGTCTCTCTCCGTTGCCGGCTGGAAGGGCGTGGATCTCGATATCGCGACCAGGAACGATTCCACCTATTCCAGCGGAAGCGACTTCGTCGTCCCCGATGCCTATACGCGCAGCGCGGATGGAGATGTCATTACCTTCACCTTCCCTCCCGACATCGCCAGCGCTCCCCCCATCTGGGGCGGGGAAGTCAGCTGGCAGTTGATCCTGTTCACCGATCTCTCCAACGCTTATAGCAACCTGGGAATCATCGGGAGCGACGATTTCGAAACGCGGAAGAGTGACGCCTTCCCCGGCACTTACATGGAGAGCCCGACCTTCAACGTTCTGTCGGCTAGTACGGCCACGGTGCCGGACACGTCTTCTACCCTCGCCTTGGTCGCGGTTGCCCTTGGGACCGTCGGCTTCCTTTCCCGTCGGCGTCGGTGAAGAGGTAGTTTTGGAGGGTTTTGCGGGACCGGGAACCTCCCGATCCCGCGTTGGAAATCCTTACACTGCAAATGAAAAGCAGTAGGCCCATTCGACTGGAAACCAAAAAGTTTCCGTTTCTTCTCGTTGGTTGGATGAGACTTAAGCGACTTGTCGACTTTGGGCACACAATTTGCTTTTATGCGGATGCTGTAATGAATTTCCGTCGTCCCCTTACCCTCCTCGCGTTGGCGGCTTCGTTCCTCGGAGCGCGAAGCGCGTGGGCGATTCCCACCCTCCAGCTCGATATCGTGGGTGGAATTTATAATACAACCACGGAGACGACGGTCGCGACGGGACCGATCTTCACCCTGCGGGCGCTCCTCAACACGACCTCGCCGAACTTTTCCCGCGTTTATTCGATCTCTGCCGCAATTGAGCCTCAACTCGCGCAATTACCGGTCCCGAACTTTGGGAACTTCACGGTCGACGGCGTCCTCTTCTCGGCCACGAACAACACCCAGTGGGGCCGCCCGCCGGTCGATGTCCTGGACACAAGCAGCGGCAACCTCCCCATGCATGGGATGTTTCCGACGTATTACGGCGAGATCGATTTCACCTTCGATTCGGCGCACACCGTGGCGTCGTACAATACCGCTGATCACACCTCCTCGCCCGGGACGCTTTATTATCACGACTTCGTGATCAACGCGACGGGCCTCCTAAACCCCTACGACGTGCACTTCGACCTGTACGACGAGGCGGTGAAAAAGGGCGTGGCGACGATGGACGACTTCGCCCCTTTCAGCCACGACGCCGAAAGCGGCCACTACAACCAGGTCCCTGACAGCAGCGCCACCATGGTGCTCGTCGGCCTCGGTCTCGGCGCGCTGATCTACGGCCGCCACCTCAGCCGCTCCCGCCGCTAACCCCTACCGGAAGCCCCCAGGCTTCAGCAGGTCTTGGTTTCGCCCTAGCGGAAGCCGCCAGGCTTTCGGATCGGTCACAGGTGAGTTGAAAGTTGAATGTTGAAAGTTGAAAGACACCTGGCTCTCGCCGTAGCGGAAGCCGCCAAGGCTTTCGCCGCTTTTCGCCCCTTCCATCCGGCCCTCGACTCTTCGACCTTTCGACCCCCAAGCCCCCGTAGCGGCGAGCGTGAGCGAGCCGACCCCCTCCCCACTTAGTTGAAAGTTGAATGTTGAAAGTTGAAAGACACCTGGCTCCGGCGCCACCGCACTGCTTTCAACTTTCAACTTCGCTTGGTGAAAGACATCCACCATGCAATCCTCCGCGGCCTCTGCGCCTCTGCGTGAACCAATTTCAAATCGATTCTCACGCGGAGGCGCAGGGGCCGCAGAGACCGTCTTCTGCGCCTTATCGCGGCAATTCCCGTATCAGTTACTCCTAGTCTGGAATCTTGAATCTGGAATTCTGCCACCGCTGCCATTGGACATTGGTCATTCGCTCCTTGGTCATTGGCGCCCGGCCCCTCGACCTTTCGACCCCTTCCGCCATTTACATCCGCGCCTCCCCGCTGTAATTCTCAGCCGATGAATTTCCGGCTGCTTTTGCTCGCGGGGTTGATTGCCGTAGGGTTTTCCGGTTGCCAGTCGCCGGCGTCGATGGCGGGACCGGACAAGCCCGCGCCCGCGGCCGATACGGAAGTCCTTCGGCTCCGTCCGGGCGACTCGCTCAAGATCAGCTTCCCGGGCGCGCCCAACCTCGACACCTCGCAGCAGATCCGGCCCGACGGCCGGATCACGATGCAGATCATCGGTGAGATCTACGCCGCCGGGCTGACCCCGGCCGACCTGAAGACGATGCTGCTCGAGCGCTACGCCTCGCAGCTCGTCACCAAGGAGGTCGACGTCCAGGTCGTCTCCTCCACCTTCTTCGTCTACGTCTCCGGCGCCGTCATGAAGCCGGGCAAGGTCGATTCCACCCGCCCGCTCTCCGCCCTCGACGCCATCATGGAGGCCGGCGGCTTCGACAACGCCAAGGCCGACACCGCCAAGGTGCGCGTCCTGCGCAACGACGGCGGCACCATGAAGACCTACGTCGTCAACCTGAAGAATCTCCTCAGCGGAAAATCCACCGAGATTTTCAACCTCAAGGCCGGCGACACCATCTTCGTCCCCGACAAGTTCACCTGGCTCTAAGGCCCCCGAAGCCGCCCAGGCGGCTTCCCCGTAGCGGCGAGCGTGAGCAAGCCGACTCGCCTCCCTCACGCTCGGCGCTACTCGAGCGCATCCACCATGCCAATCCTCCGCGGCCTCTGCGCCTCTGCGTGAACCAAATTAAACCGATTCTCACGCAGAGGCGCAGGGGCCGCAGAGAGTACCGGAATTCGGCAACTCCGGCCCAGGTCTAATCTAAACCTGAGCATTTTTGCGCCTTCTGCGCCTTTTCGCGGCCAATCCCCTCCGACCGTTCGACGCCCTCAGTGGCCTCCGTGTCCGAGCTCCGTGCTCTCTGTGACCCGCAATTCCGGATGTCTTTCGACCGGCCTTACCGGCTTATTTTCCCGACGGAAACGGCGGCTTCGTGCGGAACGGCGCGATGGTCAGGTCCGGATCCACGCGCGGCGACGGCGGCTGGGACGGGAAAGGATGACCGGACTCGGCGCGGAGCGAATGGGCGCGGGCCAGGACGAGCTGCAGACGCAGTTCCTGGTCCTCGGGGGAAAGGTTTACGCCCGGCGCCTTGAAGACTTCCAGGACTTCATCAAGGCCGGTGAGAATGCGGTGGTATTGCTCGGGAGACATGTAAAAGGGGGGCTTGAATTGCTTTAGCATTGCCACTGCCAGCGACGCAAAAAACTACCTCGCAGAAGAGCGCTCCCTGAACGGCAAGACATTACGCCGTAAATATTTGATGCCAGAAACTTGCGCTCTTTGTCGGGTGTAAGGTTTACCGACGAAATGCGCTGCTCAGTAGCGCCGAGCGTGAGCGAGGCGACCCTTGATGACGCCCTCTGTGCGAGGCCTACAACCGCTCAGTTTTCCGCACCGACACCGGAGCCGAAGGAAACGGATGCCCCGACTCCGCGCGCAGGGAATGCGCCCGCGCCAGCAGCAGCCGGTTCCGCAGAAGCACATCGTCCGGGGTGATGATCACGTCTGGCTCATCGAAAATCGCCAGCAGTCGATCCAGGCCCACGAGGATCCGATGGTAATCTACCGGGACGTTCGCGAGAGGAATCGGAGTGGGGCCGGGAAAGAAACCCTCCGCCGTCTGATAGCCAGGAAGCGCCCGCCGGATCCCATGAACCATCACCGCGAAACCGAGGATGATCAGTGCTCCCAAGCCAATAAGAAGCGCGCCGATGAACGATTTCACCGTCGTCAGTCCCGCGTCTCCAATAAATTCTCTATCGGCAGACATAACGGGGGTTAGCTGCACCGCCTTGGTTGTGGCCCGGATTCCTTATAGCGCCTAAGGAAAGCACCCTGCTTGCCACCGGGAGCGTCACTTTTGTAAAAGCCCCTTCTGGAACGCAATCGGCTTTTTTTACATATTGTTACCCATTTGCTGTAAAGAAGTAACGTAAGGTTTTCCAACAGTAGCGAGTAGCGGGTAGTGAGTAGCGAGTAGCGCGGGAGTAGCGAGTAGCGGGTAGCGAGTAGCGAGTAGACCGAATAGTACCGTAGTAGCGGAGCGCGCCCAGCGCTTCGGCAGACCAGTAGCGAGTAGCGGTAGCGAGTAGCGGCTAGACCGAGCGCGCCCGGCGCTTCGAGAGGCATACCGAGCAGTAGCGGAGCGCGCCAGCGCTTCGTCCGTCGCTTAGCCTACTCGCTACCCGCTACTCGCTACCCGCTACTTCCGCGCTACCCGCTACTCGCTCGTCCCGACTCCCGCACTACTCGCTACCCGCTACTCGCTACTCGCTACTCGCTACTCGCTACTGCCGGCGGCGCGGCTTCGCGGCGTCCCGCCGGCGTCGGTTTCCCTGACACTCCCGCCCCATTTTCCCGCATAAGTAGTCTCCGCACGGTTTGCATGCCATTATGGCATCGACGCTTACAACCTATCGCCGCTCAATGGCACTTCGGTTGCTTTAAAGACTTACCTGATGAAACTCCCGGCCCTTCCCCTCGTCCCGGTAGCCTTGGTTGCCCTGGCTTTCGCTCCGATCCTTGCGCGCGCCGACTTTGTGCAGATCGATCTCGGCGACAGCACGAATGCCGATATCCGCACGTACACGGGCGGGTCGAACTATCAGGTCGGCGGGTCGACCCTCGTGGTCGGGGGCGTGCCGTTCAACCTGGCCCTGAACGGCGGGACGGCCAACACGCTCGGCGTAGTGCAAAGCGGATCGGACAACGCCTCGTTCAGCTTCAACGCGCCCGCGGGCACGTACGCCACTTCCGTGTATCTGCTGATGAATACGGCGTGGGGCCAATTCATGGCCCCGCAGGGGACGATCACCGTGACCGGCACGCTGGGCGAGATTACCACCCTGCAGCTCATCGAGGGGATGAACATCCGCGATCACTACGGTGACGGCTTCGTCAACACCCTCATGGACCCCACGGTCCTCGCCACCTACTTCGCCAACGGCGTGGCCAGCTCCACCGGCTCGAACGAAGGCTCCGACCGGCTCGACCGCCAGCAGATCCTCCTGCCGTCCACCTTCGACGGCGACTCGATCGCTTCCATTTCCTTCACCGCCGCCAACCCCGGCTTCCCCCAAGGCGCGCCCTTCCTCGCCGCCATTACGCTCGAGACCTCCGCCCCCGCCTCCGTCCCCGACGCCCCCTCGCTCTTTACCCCCCTGATCGCCATCTTCGCCCTCACGCTCGGCCGCCTTTTTCAGAAGCGTTCGCGGTAAGAGTTTTCCCCCTGTAGGGCGGCTGTCTTGCAGCCGCCGTCCTACCCCCCCTAGCGGCGAGCGTAAGCAAGCCGACATCCTCCGCGGCCTCTGCGCCTCCGCGTGAACCAATTTTAATCGATTCTCACGCAGAGGCGTAGGGGCCGCAGAGAGGCCCGGAATTCGGCCACCGCCGGTGCCGACGGTCTTAGGCCGCCCGCTCGGTCTTCCGCTTTGCCGCCGGATGGTGCAACCAGTGGATCGTCGCGGCCAGACCCCGCGGGGTTTGCGGGTCCTTGTGGAATCCACTCTCGTCCTCGTAGCCGCGGGGCGCGGCGAAATACGCGTAGATCAAAGTCGCCAGGCTGGAAACTCCCAGCACGGCCAATGCGATTAGGGTCACTCGCATGGCCACAATCTACCCCTGTGGATAACTTGTGAGTATCCGGCCTTCTCCTGCGTGCCGCTAGGGCTTTTGTCCCTAGGGTGATCTCCTCATTCCGATCCTATTTCATCAACCCTGCGCCCTCATACATCTTGCCGAACCCCAAGGGCGTGCCGTCATCGAGCAGCACCTTCCGGATCGCGTCGCTCCGGGTCGCGTTGCGGGGCATCTTCAGGACCGCGGGACGCATGCTCAGAAGCCGCGCGGCGACGCCGGCGATGGCGGGACTGGACATCGAAGTGCCGCTCATCGCTCCGTAGCCTTTGGGGAAAGTTGATACCACCCCGACGCCCGCGCCGGCGGCATCCAACGCACCGCCGATATTCGAAAAGGCGCCGAGGAAATTTCGGCGATCGGTGCCATAGGGCGCCGCGACGTCGCGAACCTCCGTGGCGTTGGCCGGGAAGAAATCCTTCCGCCCAGCGGCGGATACCGCGACGCACGCCGGCTCCGAGGCGGGGAAGGTCACCTGCTCGTGCCCGTCGTTGCCCGCGGCCGCGATCGGCAGGATCCCATGGGCTCGGGCCTTGCGCAGGGCGTCGGCGATACCCGGGTCGGTGCCGCCGGGACCCATCCCCAGGCTCAGGTTGATGATGTCGCAGCGGTCCGCGATGGCCTGCTCGATGGCATGGATGATGGCGAAGCTCGAGCCGCTGCCGCGGTTGCCGTCCTCAAACACGCGGTAGATCCGCAGCTTCGCCGCCGGCGCTCCCCCGCGCATGCCCCGCGGCATCCGGCCGGTCGCCGCCACCAGGCCGGCGACATGGGTGCCGTGCGCCCCCGCCGGTTCGTAGTCGTCGCGGGCGCGCTTGGAGCCCGGGACGCAGTTAAGCCCGCCCTCGATCGCACCGACGAGGTCCGGATGCTTTGTATCCGCCCCTGCGTCGATGATTCCAACCCGGACTCCCTTTCCCGCATTATCCGGCGCGTCGCCATGAAAGTACCGGTAGGAGTCCGGCTGCCCGAGATCGATCACCGCCAACGCGATCTCTACTTTGCCCTCGCGCACCACCGTCTCGCGCTGGAACCCGCCCCACAGCCCCGGCAGCTCGTGATAAACCAGGAGCTGCGCGACCTTTGTCACGGCGACTCCGAAGTCCAGGGACGCCTCCCCTTTCCGGTTCGTCCGCCCATCGAGCGCATCTGCAGGCGTGCGGTAGACGTAGAGATCGGCGCCGGCGACCGGCGCACCGGTGTCCGCCCGTACCACCCGCACGATCAACGGCGCGGCCGCAGTGCGCGCCTGCAGATTCGCCGGACGCGGCGGGAGGATGGGACGCGGGGCAATGCACGGCTGCACGAACTGCTCCTCAACCACCCGTATCCCCGGATGCCGCTGGCGCAGCGCCGCCGCCGCCTCGGGCGAGGCCTCGATCAACTTGGGGCCGTCCGGCGCCACGCTGGCGATGACCTGGATCGCCTCCGCCGTGACCGCACCGGCGGATATTTCCTGCAGCGCAACCCGCGGCCCGCGGGAATAGGCCCCGCCGGAGCGAAGCGGGGAAAGAAGATACAGCGATCCCGGTTTAAGCGCGCGCAGCAGCGCGGAGGTGAAGGTCGATGGCCCGCGCCGGTCCGACGCGCGAATCCCATCAAGGGGTAGTACAAGATAGCGCACGGCCGGTTTGTATATACTTTATAACTACTGTCGATGACGATCCGTAGTCGCAGACCCTGAGCACGGTCGAAGGGGTCGAAGAGTCGAAGGGTCGAAGAGCCAGAGTAGCGGAAGCCGCCAGGCTTTCGGATCGGGTCACAGCTTAGTTGAAAGTTGAATGTTGAACGTTGAAAGCCACCTGGGGCACGGGCTCAACGCGCTGCTTTCAACTTTCCACTTTCAACCGACCCATCGGGTAACAGGTCACAGCGCTCCGACCACTTTCAACAGTCAACTTTCAACTTCGCTGCTGAACGACATCCACCATGCCAATCCCCCGCGGCCTCTGCGCCTCCGCGTGAACCAATTTCAAATCGATTCTCACGCAGAGGCGCAAGGGCCGCGGAGAGTACCGGAATTCTGCCACCGCTACCATTGGAGATTGGTCATTCGCCCCTTGGTCATTCGCGGCGCCAGCCGCGTCCGACCCCTCGACTTCTCGACCAATTTCGCCATAGGTAAGCCCGCACAACGAACGTACTCATGCGCACTTCACTCCCCGGCCTCCTGGCGGTTCTCATCCTGTCACTTGCGGCCGCGGGCTGCGGCAAGCCGAAGACCCAGGCGGAGCAGGCGGCGCGGCAAAAGACCCTCCTCCTCGGCAACGGGGCCGAACCCCGGGATCTCGATCCCCAGGTGGTGATCGCCTTCACCGATGGCAATATCTGCTACTCGCTGTTCGAGGGACTGACCGCCACGGACGAGGCGACGAGCTCGCCGGTGCCGGCGGCAGCCGAGAGCTGGACCACCTCGCCGGACGGGTTGGTCTGGACCTTCAAGCTGCGGGAGAACGGGAAATGGTCCAACGGCGACCCGGTGACCGCGGAGGATTTCGCCTATTCCTTCCGGCGCAATCTGGGCCCGAAACTGGCGACGGAATATTCGTACATGCTTTGGCCCATCAAGAACGCCCGGGCCTTCACCGAAGGAAAAATCACCGACTTCAATGAAGTGGGGGTCAAGGCCCTCGATGCCCATACCCTGCAGCTGACCTTGGGCGAGCCTTGTCCCTGGCTACTGGCCCTCGCTACCCACCAGTCCTGGCTGCCGGTGCCCAAGGCGACGATCGAGAAGTTCAACGCCCTCGAAACGCAGGCGACCGCCTGGACGCGGCCCGGCAACCATGTCGGCAACGGGCCGTTCAAGCTGGTGGAATGGACGCCGAACTCCCGGATCGTGGTGGAGAAGAATCCCAACTACTGGAACGCGGCGAACACCAAGCTGGAGAAGATCGTCTTCCTGCCGAACGACAACATGGAGGTGGAGGAGCGGAATTTCCGGGCGGGGCAGGTGCACATCACCTACGAGCTGCCGCCGGACAAGATCGCGACCTACCAGTCGACCGCGCCGGAGAAGCTGCGGGTCGACCCTTTCCTCGAGACGTTTTTCCTCCGCTTCAACGTCAACAAGCCGCCGTTCGACAACGTCAAGGTCCGGCAAGCCCTCGCCCGCGCGATCGACCGCAAGGCCATCGCCGAGCGCGTCCTGCACGGCAGCCGCCTCCCCGCCCACGCCTATGTCCCCCCGAACACCGCCGGCTACAATTCCCGCGCGTCCGTCCCTGACGACTTCGCCGCCGCGCGCAAGCTGCTGGCCGAGGCGGGCTTCCCGGACGGCAAAGGCTTCCCGACCGTCGAGGTCCAGATCAAGTCCGATGCCATCCACCGCGTCGTCCTGGAAGCCATCCAGGAGATGTGGAAAAAGGAGCTGGGGATCACGATCACCATCGCGCCGCTCGAGCAGAAGGTGTGGCTCGATAACCAGGTGAAGATGTTCTACACCATGCAGAGCTCGCGCTGGATCGGGGACTACAACGACCCGAACACGTTTCTCGACATGTACGTGACCAACGGGGGCAACAACAACACCGGCTACAGCAACCCGAAGTACGACGCCTTGGTCGCCGAGACCGGCCGCACCCTCGACGTCGCCCGCCGCCACGAGCTGCAGCAGCAAACCGAGGAAATCCTGCTGAACGACGTCCCCATCGTCCCCGTCCTTTACGGCACCCGCGTCTTCCTCATCGACCCCGCCGTCAAAGGCTGGGTCCCCTCCCTCCTCGGCACGCACCAGTACCAAAAAGTCTCCCTGGAGCCATGACCCCCTCCCCCACCAGTAGCGCCGAGCGTGAGCGAGGCGACCTCTCCTGCTCCCTCAGTAGCGCCGAGCGTGAGCAAGGCGACTTCCGCGGCCTCATTGGTCATTGGTCCTTGGTCCTTGGTCATTCGCGTCCCCGCGCCCTTCCCCTTGGTCATTGGTCATTGCTCCTTGGTCATTTCCGCCTGGCGCTTCTTTTGCTCCTCGTCCCCGCCCTCCCCACCCAAGCCTCCGAGATCACCCGCGTCTGGGCCGGTTGGAAGACCGCCTCCGCCTTCGACCGGCTCGGCGAATATTTTCCCGGTCTCGACCGATCCAAGGAGTCGCCCGTCCTCGTGACCCAGGCCAAGGCGCGAGACGGCTATTATTTCAGCGTTCGGCTGGAAAACGATGCCCCCAGCCCGGGCGCAACCATCGAGCTGAGCGTCATCACGCCGATCTCGCCGAAGCCGCAAACCCACACTTTCAAGGTCGACCTCACCCCCGGCACGCGGACCTACAATATCGGCGTCACCGGCTCCGACTGGCCCGCCGCCTCCGCCACCCCCGTGGCCTGGTCCATCACGATCAACTCCGCCGACGGCAAGCTCCTCGCCAGCAAGAAGAGCTTCCTCTGGGAGTAACCGAAAGCTCGGCCGCATCCCCTCCGTAGCGGAACGCGCCCGCGTTTCGACACGGGAGTAGCGAGTAGCGGGTAGCGAGTAGCGAGCAGACCCAAACCTAGGGAATGACCGAATAGTGAGTGTCGTAGCGGAACGCGCCAGCGTTTCGTCGTCCGATTCGTCCGCTTGCCCGTAGCGCCGAGCGTGAGCGAGGCGAGTCGGCTCCCTCACGCTCGCCGCTACTAAAGCCTCGGCAGCTTCCCCTTGTAGCGGAACGCGCCAGCGTTTCGTCCCTGTTTGTCGTAGCGCCGAGCGTGAGCGAGGCGACGTCTTCCCATCTAACCCAATCCGCACTCCGCAATCCGCAATACTACCCGCTACACGGGCGCGTCGGGTGGATTTACAATCTTGAACGCCCAGGCGGCGCCGGCGGCGCCGGCGAAGTTGGCCACGAGATAGACCCAGATGTCCGCCCAGCTGATAAAGCCGAGCAGCGCGATATGCACGGCCACCGCGGGGTTGAACGCGGCGCCCGAGATTGGCCCGACGGCGAAGGCGCCGGCCGTCACGGTGAAGCCGATGGCCAGGCCATAAAACGAATTTCCCCGCGTGCCGATCGCCGTGGCGACGTTGAGGATCACGAAGACGAGGGCGAAGGTGAAGAGGAATTCGGACAGCAGCGCGGGCGCGGCGACTGGATGGAACAACTTGATCGCCGCGATCTGATCCGGGCGCAGATGCCGCACCACCAACGACGCCGCCAGCGCCGCGGCCAGTTGCGCGACGACGTAAGGCACGATATCGCGCGTCGGACAGACCCCGCGGATCCACGCCGCCAGGGTCACCGCGGGGTTGTAATGCGCCCCCGAGATGTGCCCCCCGGCGAAGATCATCGCCATCAACCCCGCCCCGATGGCAATGGGAGCCAGGTTCCCCGCCACCCCCGCGACCGCCGCGAGCCCAATCGTAAGCGCGAGGAAGAAAGTCCCGATGAATTCAACGATGTACTTCGGCATGACGCAGCGACCCTAGGGCCAGCCGGGCGCCGGGAGCAAGGGTCGAGGGGATCCTCGAAGGTCGAAAGTCGAAGAGTTGAAGACCCTGAGCCTGGTCGAAGGGTCGAAAAGTCGAAGCGTCGAAGGGTCGAAGGGTCGCAGACCCTGAGCGTGGTCGAAAGGGTCAAAGACCCTGAGCGCGGTCGAAGGGTCGAAGACCCTGAGCTTGGCCGAAGGGGTCGAAGACTCGAAGAGTAAGAAATTCAATTGCCGAAAAACGCCGACGGCGGGTGCAAGACACCCGCCCTACAACGGAATTTACTCGATCTCATTGTAGGGCGGGTGTCTTGCACCCGCCGTCACTCTTTCTTCGACCCTCGCCGCCTCGACCGCCTCATTGGTCATTGCACCTTGATCATTTTCCTCCGTGCCCTCTGTGACCGAGCTCCGTGCCCTCTGTGACCAACATCTCCGAACACCCTTCGGCCCTCGACGCTACCGCACCAGCGCCCGGGCTTTCCGGGCGAGGTCGACGAATTCGCGGCGGTAGCCGCCTTCGTCGGGGCCGAGGCTGGCGTCGGCCCAGGCGATGGCGTTGCCGATGAGCGCGGACTGCTGCGGGGTGTCGCCACGGAGGGCGAGGCCGAAGGCGGCGACGGCCGAGGCGAACTTGAAATCCTCGCTCGCCCGGCTGAAGTCCCGCCCGCTGTCGGTGTACGGGAATTCCAGCAGCTTTGACGCCGTGCCGGTGGGCTCCTTGTAGCGGAGCTTCACCGTCAGCAGCTCGGCATCGATGGAGCGCTGCTCCTTCGACTGCGGGACGATCCCGCCGACCGCCTGTCCGCTTGCCTGGTAGCGCGGTGGGTCGATCGTCCCGCCGGCGCCGGAGTCGGCCGGCACGACCTCGTAGAGGGCGGTGACAGTGTGGCCCGCGCCGATCTCACCAGCATCGACCCGGTCGTTGTTGAAGTCCTGGGCGGCGAGCATCCGGCTCTCGTACCCGATCAGCCGGTAGGCGCTCACCTGGAGCGGATTGAATTCGACCTGGATCTTCACGTCCTTGGCGATGGTGATGAGGGTGCCGCTGAGTTGGTCGACCAGCAATTTCTCGGCCTCAGCCCGGGTGTCGATGTACCCATAGTTCCCATTACCCTTGTCGGCCAGGAGCTCGAGCGTGCTGTCCTTGAGATTGCCCATGCCGAAGCCGAGGACGGTGAGGAAGACATTGCTCTTGGCCCGGTCCTCGATCATCCGGACGAGATCGCCCTGGCTGGTCACGCCGACATTGAAGTCGCCATCGGTGCAGAGGATCACCCGGTTGATTCCGCCCCGGACGAAATTCTCCTGCGCGATGTCGTAGGCCAGGTTGATCCCGGCCCCCCCGTTGGTGGATCCACCGGCCTCGAGGGCATCGATGGCTCGCGCAATGTCGCCCTGTCGCGATACCGGCGTCGACCGCAAGGCGACGCCGGAGTTGCCGGCGTAAGTGACGATCGCAACCCGGTCATCCTCGCGCAACCGCCGCAGGAGCATCCGCATCGAATCCTTCACCAAGGGGAGCTTGTTCGGCTCGCCCATCGACCCCGAGACGTCGAGCAGGAAGACCAGGTTAGCGCGCGGCCGGGTCGCGGTGTTCACCTCGCGTCCCTTGATCCCGATCCGCACCAGCCGGTGCTCGGGATTCCACGGCGCCGCCGTGGACTCGATCGAGATCGCGAACGGGGTGTCCCCCCGGGGCGGCGCGTAACGGTAAGGGAAGTAGTTCACCATTTCCTCGATCCGGATGGCATCGCGCGGGGGCAACTGACCGTTGTTCAGGAAGCGGCGCACGTTCGTGTAGCTGGCAGTGTCCACGTCGATCGAGAAGGTCGAGTACCGTTGGTCGTCGACGTTGGTGACCGGATTCGGCCGGATATAGGTGTACGACTCCGAGGCCGGAGCCTCCCGAACCACCACTGGCCGACCCGCCGGGTAGCGATTGACCCGCTCGACGGGATCACGAGCCAGGTTTGGATCGTGGGCCATGTCAAAGGTCTCGACCGCGTACGAATCGACAGAGGTCCTCGACTTCGCCTGGGTCTGCGTGCTCTGGATTCCGGCCAACCCACCGGGCGAGCCCGCACTTCCGGCCGCAACCCCGCGGCCGCCACCGCCTCCACGGAGACCGCCGCCACCGGCACCTCCACCGCCACGACCACCCGCGGCACCGGCGCGACTGCCGCCGCTAGCCTGGGCACCGGACTGTCCGGCCGGCCCGATGGCCGCCTTGCGAGTCAACGTTCCAGTCGAATCAGCAACTCCGGCTGCATCCTGGTTGATGACCGAGTAAGAGCCTGCGCTGCTGTTGAGATCGAGCTGGAGCCGCGACCCGGTGCCCACCGACGACGTTTGAAAGCTCTGATCCTTGTCCTCGGTTATCTCGAATGGAGTCATCACGATGGTGGTGGGGCTCGGTGCTGGAGCCGCGGTTGGCGCCGCCGGTGATCCCACCGCCAGCGATTCGTCGCGCGCCGCCGGAGGTGTGGACGCCGGGAGTGGCGCGACCGGCGCGGAGTTGTCAGCGCCGGCTAGCGGGCTCGCAGGAATGACGCTGCTGACTTGTGCTCCGCTAGCGGCATTCGGGCGCTCAACCAGCATGGGCGGCGCATCGGCCTTTTGCGGTGCCATCTCCGGGACAGCCGCCGGCACCAACACGGTCGCACTGGCCGTGTCCGTCGCCGGCTGGGAAAGGGGAATCTCGATCGTGCGGTTGGCGATGATCTCCCGCTCCTCGCTGGAAACCTTCGCGTTCGAGGGCCCGAACTTCCGCTGGTTCACCACGATCAGGACCGCGAAGCAGGCCGCCGCGAGGCCCGCGATGACGTAATACATGCGCGGGAAGGAAAGCACGTTCTTGCGGGCACTATAATCGCCGCCGTCAAGGAGGCGCGGATCGCGCCCGGGAATGATGGGCAGGGCCGCGAGCGAACGGGAGGACTCCACCCGGTTGGGATTGCCAACATCGGCGCGGGCTTCCGCGGCGAGGGCCCCGGCGAGCTGCGCGCCGGTGGCCCGGATCTGCTCCACCGCCAGGCGCAGCTGATCGTCCGCCGCAATCGCCGCCTCGACCTCCGCGCGGGCCTCACCCTCGAGCTCGCCCAGGGCGAAAGCCGTGATGCGCGGATCGTCTGGTAAAATGGGATCTGTATTCATTGTCGTTATTTGTTCTGGTTAGCTTCCCGCCTCGAGGGACGGCCTCCCTGCTCTAGGGCTCCGTCCTGTAGGGCCCCCTTCTGTAGGGCGGGTGTCTTGCACCCGCCGTCGCCGTTTACCGGACGGCGGGTGCAAGACACCCGCCCTACAGTTTTTGCCTCCTGTCCTTGCCGCATGGTCGTCATGGCGCCGCCCCCGTCATTTCGCGGCGCAACCGCGCCACCGCCGTATGGATCAAAAAGCCGACGTTGCTCACGGATAACTGGGTGATCCGGCTGATTTCCTTGTAGCTGAAGCCATTTTGGAACTTCAGCCGGATGACCTCCTGCTGGTTGGGCGGGAGGTGTCCGATCAACTGCAGGATCGAGGCCTGGGTTTCCTTGGCCTCGAGGGCCCGGCCGGGCCGCGGCTCGGATGCCGCCACCTGCGCGGCGGCCACGTGATCGTCGAAGCGCATCATGCGGCCCTCCTTCCGCGAGACATCCACCGCCCGGTGGCGGCAGACGGTGAAAAGCCACTCGACGAGGTGTCCGTCCACCTCCGCCCGCGGCTGGGCCATGAGCTTGACGAAAGTGTCCTGCACCACGTCCCGCGCCCGGTCGGGGTCCCCGAGCAGCCGGGTCGCATACCTGATAAGCGCAGCCTGGTTGCGCTGCGCCGCGTCCTGGATCCAGGCGTTGTCGTCTTCATGGTCATCTTCCTCCGTCATTGCCGATGCCGCTTTCACGTGAGGTTTATGTAATGATAACGACCAGGTGCCGGGTTTATTAGATGATTCTTGACGAGCCCCGGCAAGCGGCCTTCCGGGGCTTGTCGACGCCTGGCCTCCCGTAGCGGAAGCCGCCCAGGCTTTCGGCCGCTCAATCCCCAGTAGCGGCGAGCGTGAGCAAGCCGACCTTCGAGCCCGAAACGCTGGCGCGTTCCGCTACGTCGCGGAAGTAGCGGAGGCCGCCGAGGCTTTCGGCCGATAGACCCTCCGTAGCGGCGAGCGTAAGCGAGCCGACCACATCTGCCGCTCAGCTCGCCCCCCACTCCGGCCCCTCGACTCCTCGACCCCACTCTGGCCCTTCGCCCCTTCGACCTTTCGATCGCTGCCCTAAATCGACCCCTCGACCCTCGACTCCTCGACCCCGGCCTTACCCCGGCATCAACCGCTTAATCTCCGCCAGCAGATTTGTCAGCGGGCCGGTCTTCGGCACGTACGAGTTGACAGTCTTCGGCGTGGCGGTGGCGGCGACGCTGGGGTCGAAGATGACGCCGGTGAAGAGAATGACGGGGACGTCGCGCAGGACGGCCTTGATCTGCTCGATCGCCCGGATGCCGTCCGATTCATCCAGCTGCAGGTCGCAAATCACCAGTTGCGGCTTCTCACGCTCGATGACCTTGAGGGCCTCGACGCGCGACGCGGCGGACAACACGCGATATCCCTGGAGCGTGAGGTAGGCCGCCACCAGTTCGCGGATGGCATCCTCGTCGTCGAGGTGAAGGATCGTTTTCATTGTATTGTCTCGGCCCGCACGACGGTCACCACCGCGCCGACGATGCGGTCCCGGTCCCGCAGGGGCTGCAGGTTGATCCAGACGGGAATGCGGGTCTGGCGCTTGTCGACGAGGATGCCCGCCAGCCGGCGCATGTCGCGGCCGTCCCGCAGACTGCGGACGAAGATCTCAAACGAACTGGTGCCGCCCGGGGAGGTGCCGATCTGGAGAAACTGGTCGAGCGGCTTGTTGATCAGGTCCGTTTCGGCCAGCCCGGTGGTGTTGATCACGGCGGTGTTCACCCGGGTGATATGGAAGGCCTTGGTCAGCACCAGCACCATGTCGCTGACGGCATTGACGATCACATTGGCGTAACGGAGCTGGTGCTCCATCGACAGGTTGCTCCACTTGGCCTCAAGGCACTGCACGGTGAGGCTTTCATTCGCCGCCTGGAGCTCGGCCGTCCGCTCTTTCACCTGGACCTCGAGCCGGGCGTTTGCCGCCTCCAGCACCTCGGCCAGCTTGCGCCGGGCGTTGAGGCCGTCGCGGATCAGCCACGCCACGCTGAAAAGGAGCACGAAATTCGCCCCGAGCCCGCCCCAGACCACCATCCGCAGGGTCTGGGCGTTGCGGTAGGCGATCTTTTCCGCCGTCGCGAGGCGGCCGAACTGGTCCTCGCGCAGCCGGGCGGCGTCGCGCTTGAAGGTGGCGAGCTCACCCGACGCGGCATCCGCCGCGAGGAGCGACTGGATCCGCGCCGGCTGGTTCTGGTCCTTGGCGTTCCAGATTTCCTGGGCGAGATCGGCGCGCTTCCGCCCGATCGCTTCGAGCGCCACCATCGTCGCGTTGTTGCCGGGGTCGTCCCGGGTCAGGGCCTTGCCGATTTCAAAATGCTCCGTCATCCGGTCGAACGCCTCGCGGCTGGCCGCCCGCTCGCGCGGGTCGCCGCTCAGGGCAAAGGCGCGCATCTCGCCGTCCGCCTCCTGCACCGCGGCGACGAAGCCGTCGATCTCGTGGACGGTGGCGTTGATGTGGTTGACCCAGTCCGCGCTCGACGCGGAGATGCTGGTGTAGCGCAGGGCGCCGGCGGCGATCACGGCGAGGACGCCGAAGATGACTAGGAAGAACGCGAGGACGCGGCGCAGGAAACGATCGTTCATTTCCGGGTCGCGCGATCGGGATCGCGCTCGGGGGGATCGGTCTTAACCACGGTCAGGCGCGGGGTTTTTTTGTCCAGGTCGTAACTGTAGGTGTACTCGGTGGCGCTGGTCCAGTTCTGTTCGAAGGAGGCGGCCACGCTGGTGGCGATGTCCCGCAGGGTCGATCCGGACCGGGCCAGGTTGATGAAGTACTTCCGGTTGTTGTAGTCCAGGTACGCCTTGCTCTCGGTCACATAGCAGACGGCGTGGGCGATGCTCTCGCCGACCAGCACGACGCGCACGATCCGGGTGCCGAAGGCCTTTCGGGAGAGGACGAAATCGGCCAGGATGGCGTAGTCGTCGCAATCGCCCCGCCGCGTGCTGAGGAAGACCTTCGGCGGCAGAACCTCGGGCGAGAACTCGTATTCAAAGTTCTCGAACAGCCGCGCGAACTGCTTCGGCGTCAGCTTCGGCGCCTCGAGCAGTTCCTCGAGGGTAAACACCGACTCCGAGTTCAACTCCGCCCGCAGGTTCGACGGCACCGCCGCCCCGGCCGCAATGGCAAAGCACAGCATCGCCCGCCCTGTTCGTTTCAGCTCCATGCCGGAAATTGTTTTTTACACGCCCCTCCCAGCGGCGCGAGCCGATAATCGGCGGCGCAAGATCCCAACTTTGCGCCTGGTGGGGCCGACAAAATTTCAAATCTCAAATTCGCCCCCCGTCGAATCGTAGCGCCGAGCGTGAGCGAGGCGACGTCTCTCCGATTAAATCCAATCCGCAATTCGCACTCCGCACTCCGCAATTCGTATCAAGGACTCGGCTCGCTCACGCTCGCCGCTACTAAAACGCGATGTGAAAGCTTTGGCAGCTTCCGCTACGTTGCGGAACGCGCCAGCGTTTCGACACGGGAGTAGCGAGTAGCGGGTAGCGAGTAGCGAGCAGACCCAAACCTAGGAAATCGACGGAATAGTGAGCGTCGTTGCGGAACGCGCCAGCGTTTCGTCCCTCGATCCGCCGCCCTGTAGGGCTGGTGTCTCGCCCATTCGACCTTGCTCAGGGCCCCGAGCGCGAGTCGAGGGGCACCAGCCGTCACCGGATCGCGTAGCGCCGAGCGTGAGCGAGGCGACGTCTCCCCCGCAAAACCAATCCGCAATCCGCGGTCCGCAATCCGCAATTCGTATCAAGGATTCGGCTCGCTCACGCTCGCCGCTACTAAATCACGGACGCGAAAGCTTGGCCGCTTCCGCTACGTGGATAACGCGCCAGGAGGTTGGGCGCCTAACCCAAAAAGCGCGCGCCTTCCGCTTTGATGAAGGTGGACTGAACCGCGGCGTGGATGTCGGCGATCTTCAGCTGGATGGAATCGAGGTACTCGTGGAGTCCATCGGCGATGGCGTCGTGAATATCGGTGGCGTCCAGCTCGGAGCCGAGGGCCTGCACCAGCTTCTGGGCCGGGTTCTCCGCCAGATGCGGCGCCTCCGCGGTGATGCACTCCAGGGCGAGTCCGGCGTGGCGGACGGAGTAATAGATGCTGCGGGGGAAATTCTCGTCGCGCACCAGGTAGTCGACCACCCGCTCGAGATTGAGCTGGCCGCGCCGGCTCTTGCGAAAGGCTTCGAACCCCGAGCAGGTGCGGAGCACCGACGCCCACTGCACGATGTCCACCGCCGAGCCGACCACGTCGATCGAGGGGAGCAGGGTGTAGTACTTCACATCGATGATGCGGGAGGTGTTGTCAGCCCGTTCCAGGTGGCGCCCCAGTTCGAAAAACCACCAGGTCTCGTTGCGGGGCAGCATCGATTCCGCCACGCCATAGAAGAGCTGGATCTGCGACTTGATGCGGCTGAGATACTCCGAAGGGCCGATCTGGGCGTAGCGCGAATAGGTGTCTTCCCTCAGCTTGAGGTAGAAGGAATTGATCTGCTCCCAGACCTCGCTGGCGATCTGGTCGCGGATGCAACGCGCGTTCTCGCGGGCGTAGCAGACGCACGACAGGATGGAACTGGGGTTCCGGCGGTCGAAGAGCATGAAATCGATGACTGTCCGCTCCGTGACCTCGTTGCCGTGGACCTTGTGATAGTCCTCATCGTGGCCCGAGACATACACCAGCGGCTCCCAGGATTTGGGATCGTCTGCCGACTGACGGGACTGCAGATCGATGACTAGCTGGGCGTTGACATCGATGATGCGCGCAGTGTTTTCCGCGCGCTCGAGGTAGCGCGCCATCCAGTAGACGAGATCTGCGACGCGCGAAAGCATTAGGGGGCGCGCGCAGCCGCGCGCGCGCAATGACCAAGGAACAATGACCAATGACCAATGGAAGCTACAGCTCTTCGCCCCGGAGGTTGGCGTCGGTGGTTCGCAGGATCTGGCAAAAAATGAGATGTAGCTCGAGCGCCTCTTGCCGCACTGACGGCAGGCTCCCGGCTTTGGGCCCGACTGCCCGCGCCAACATGCGGCACCAAAAGCGTGTCTCCTTCGTTTCCTTGCGGCAGAGCGCGATCTTGTGCCGAAAGTCCCTTTTCGACTCGGCTTCGTCCGCCTCGCAATAATTGGCGCCGACGCTGGTTGCCGCGCGCACGAACTGCGTCAGGAGCGGGGCGGTAGTCGGGTTCCTCGGGAGTACGGTCGAAACGTCGATCGCGGCTTCCCCAAAGCGGGCGGTTCGCTCGAGCAGATCGTAGGGGCCTTCCGGCATGACAGTTTAACAGCAAGCAGGTCGCCCAGGCCACACAAGCAGATTTCAATTCGGGGCTCATGCCTTCAGCGGCGCCATCATTGGACATTGGACATTGGTCATTGGTCATTGCGCGGTGATCATTATCGCCCCGCGCTACACAATAATTTTCTCGGTTTGGAATTGGGCGGTGCCGGATTCGTCGGCGAGGACCCAGGTGTCCTTCGATCCTCCGCCCTGCGACGAGTTAACGACCAGGGAGCCCTTGCGCAGGGCGACCCGGGTAAGCCCGCCGGGCATGATGCGTACGCTTTCGCCATTCAGGATGTAAGGGCGCAAATCGATGTGCCGGCCCTCCACGGTGTCGCCGCATACGCTGGGGCAGCGGGATAGGCCGAGGGTGGGTTGCGCGACGAAATTGCGGGGATTGGCCGTGATGCGCGCCCGGAAATCGTCGATCTCCGCCTGGGTCGAATGGGGGCCGACCAGCATACCGTAGCCGCCGGCTTCGTTGACGCTCTTGACCACCAGCCGCGGGAGGTTCTGGAGAATAAATTGCCGATCGACGGGATCGGACGACAGATACGTGTCCACGTTTGGCAGGATCGGATCTTCGCCCAGATAGAAGCGGATCATGGCCGGGACGTAATAGTACATCGCCTTGTCGTCCGCCACCCCGGTGCCGATCGGATTGCAGAGGGCAACGTTGCCTTTCCCGTAGGCGCGGACGAGGCCGGGCACGCCGAGAAGCGAATCGGAACGAAACACGGTCGGGTCCAGGAAATCGTCGTCGATCCGACGGTAGATGACGTGCACCGGCGCGAGCCCGTCCGTTCGCCGCATGTAGACGCGGTCGTTCTCCACCAGCAGGTCGCTCCCCTCGACGATCTCGATCCCCATCTGGCGCGCCAGGAAGCTGTGTTCGAAGTAGGCGGAGTTGTGGATGCCAGGCGTCAGCAGCACGACCGTCGGCTCCGGCACGTGCGCCGGGGAGAGGTACATGAGCAGCGCCAAGAGATCGTTGGGATAGGTTTCGACCGGACGCACCCGGTAATCCCGCAGCAGGTTCGGGAAGACCCGCTTCATGACCTGCCGATTCTCCAGGACATAGGAGACCCCCGACGGCGTGCGCAGATTGTCCTCCAGCACGCGATAGGTCCCGGTTTCGTCGCGCACGAGATCGGTCCCGTTGATGTGGACGAAGAGCCCGCGGGGGGCGGCAAACCCGACCATCTCGCGCCGAAAATGCTTTGAGGTCTCGACCATCTCGCGCGGGATGATCCCTTCACGGAGGATGCGCTGATCGCCGTAGATATCCGCCAGAAAAAGATTCAGGGCGATCATCCGCTGCGCCAAGCCGGCCTCCAGCCGCGACCACTCGTCCGACGGAATGATCCGCGGGATCAGGTCGAACGGGAAAATCTTCTCCGTGCCCCGCTCGTCACTGTACACCGTGAAGGTGACCCCGCGCCGCAGGAAGGTCTGATCGGCCAGTTGCTGGCGCTCCAGCAGCTCCCGCATTCCGTCCAAGAGTTCAAACCGTTCGAAAAGCTGGCCGTAATGGGGCCGCGGCCGTCCATTCGCGGCGAACATCTCGTCGTGGAAGCTGCCGACGTCGTAGCTGGTGAACAGGCCCGGCATTTCTAGTCGCTAGCGGCCCTGGGGGAAAGGCGGTTGGAGGGGTTGTGGTAGATGGAGTTGGCGAATTATCGACGATGCCTTGAGGCTGCGGATTGTCCAATGAGCTCTCGGGATTCAGCATTGTTCGAGCCAGCTTGGCGAACCTTGGCGCTTTCTCCGCCGCCGGCGGATGAGAGTGTCCTGGCGGAAATCCTCGATGGCGGCCAATCCTTCCGCTGGCACCCGGCTACCCCGGTTGGCCAAGGCTTGGGGAAAATTTGGATAGGAACCTGGGCGGATTGCAGCCTGGAAGTTAGGCTCGATCCCGCCGGCATCGCCTGGCGCGAACGAGTCATCGGGGAAACCGGGACTCGCCCGCCGGCCGAAATGGCGAAGGCGGTGGCGCGCTACTTCGATGCGGCAACCGATTATCGGGCGGCGGTGGACCAGCTTCCGTGGCGCAGCGATCCCCATCTCGCCCGCTGCCTCGAGGAATTCACGGGCCTGAGACTGCTAAGGCAGCCGTTCGGGGAAACGCTGCTGGGATTCCTGTGCAGCGCGACGAAGCAGATCGTGCAGATCAAGCAGATGGTGCGGCTGCTCGCGGAACGGTTTGGGCCAATCGCGCTCCCTAGCTGGGAGCGGCTCGCCCGGGTGCCGGAAGCGGACCTGCGCAAGTGCCTGCTGGGGTTCCGCGCCCGGTACATCCACCAGACGGCCCAATTCCTGGCCGCGAACCCCGGCTGGCTGGAGGAAACTGAGCGCGCTCCCTACGAGGAGGCCAAAGCGCGGCTGCGTTTGCTGCCGGGGGTGGGTGAGAAGGTGGCCGACTGCGTCCTCCTCTTCGGCGCCGGCCGGATGGAGGCATTCCCCGTCGATGTCTGGATCATCAAGGCCATGATGAACCGCTATGGCCTGGCCGGCTGGAAGCCGGCCCAGGTGGCGCATTTCGGCCGCGTCCACTTCGGCCGCCACGCCGGCCTGGCGCAGCAGTACCTGTTTGCGTATGAGCGCCGACATGGCCGGCGGGGTTTGAAATTGCCCGTTTAAGATCCAGCCACGAGTAGCGGCGAGCGTGCGCGAGCCGACCTCGCCTCGCTCCGAGGCCGAAACGCGGGCGCGTTCCGCTACGTGGCGGAAGTAGCGGAAGCTGCCAAGCTTTCGCCTCCGTCACCGTAGCGGCGAGCGTGCGCGAGCCGACCTCGTCCCGTTCCGAACCCGAAACGCTGGCGCGTTCCGCTACGTGGCGGAAGTAGCGGAAGCTGCCAAGCTTTCGGCCCCATCCGTCTGGCTCCTCGACTCCTCGACCTTCGACTTCTCGACCGATTGACCGCGTCTTTTGCGCCTTCTCGCGGCAATTCGGCCTCCTCCGAATCTTGAATCTGGAATCTTGAATCTGGAATCTGGAATCTGGAATGCGACCCCCGTCGCCCCGACGTCGCTTCCCTCACGCCCGGCGCTCCTGGGCGCGCTTGCACCGGGCGGGGTGGGCGGCAGTATGCGGCGCATGGTCAAGAAACTCCTTCATACGCGGATGCGGGTGAACGATCTCGAGCGGACGGTGAAATTCTACCAGGACGCCCTCGGGCTGAAAGTGACCCGGCGGCACACGTCGCCGCGTGGGGCGCAGCTGGCCTTTCTCGCCACGCCGAACAGCGACGAGGAGATCGAGATCTGCCAGCTGCCGAACAGTCCCGCCGTGCAGGTGCAGCCCGACCTGATGCACCTGGCCTTCGAGGTCGACGACCTCACCGCCTTTGCCGGCGACCTCGCGAAAAAGGGATTCAAGCTCAGCGACGGCCCGACGAAAACCGGCAGTGGCTCCGTCATCGCTTTCATCGACGCACCCGAGGGCTACGAGGTGGAGCTCATCCAGCGCTCGTAGCGAGGTGGCAGCAGGAGGCCCAGCGTCCTCGTTCAAAGCGGCTTGGCCCGACTGCCTGGCCTTCGTCGCCGGCCTCGCCCTCGCGTGGTACGCCGGCTGGCAGACCACCGACCTCATCTGGAGCCTGTGGCTGTCCAGCCTGGTGGTGGGATACGCCTTGATCGTCTGGACGGTCACGCTGCCGTTGCGCGCTTTGTTGCGCGGGCAAACGGAGCCGGTGAAAGGCGTCGTGCGCGGGCTGGATCCTCCCTCCCCTTTCTGGCTCGCCGCCGCCAGCGCCAAGGGGGCAACCATCGCCTTCGTGAGTGTCGGCACGTTGTTCGGGCTGGCGTTTTTCACCATTCATTTTGGCGGATTCCATTTCGTGCACTCCGCCCTGCTGCAGGGGTTCTTTCCGATCGACGGCACCGCGGTTCACGGCTTTCCCACCTGGGCGATGTATGGCGAGGTCCTGCGGCGCTATTGGGTTTTCCTTCCCCTCGCCTTCCTCGCCGAGCGGTCGACGTTCAACCGGCTCGGGAGCGCGACCGCCTCCGCGCCGGTGGACGTCTCCGTCACCGCCGAGGCGATCGCCCGCCGCAAGCAGCGGAACGCTACGTCCGGCATGATGGCGCCTTACGTCGGGGTCATCCGGATGCACATGCTGATCTTCTTCTTCGCCTTCGCCCATTTCGCCCACCTGGAGAACTTCATCGTCTATGCCGTGGTGTACGCCGTGTATTTTTTCCCCTGGCGTTTGATCACCCGCCAGTCCGCGTAGCGGCGAGCGTGGGCGAGCCGACGTCGCCCCGCTTTGAGCCCGAAACGCTGGCGCGTTCCGCTACGTAGCGGAGGTAGCGGAAGCCGCCCAGGCTTTTGGCCGATCGAACCGAAGACGGCTGGTGCCCCTCGGCTCGCGCTCGGGGCCCTGAGCAAGGTCGAACGGGCAAGACACCAGCCCTACAACCGGATCGGTCCAAAATCAAAACTCGTCCCAACCCTGTAGGGCGGGTGTCTTGCACCCGCCGTCTCCGACGTCGCCTCCCTCACGCTCGGCGCTACTCGAACCGAAGACGGCTGGTGCGAGACACCAGCCCTACAACCGGATCGGTCCAAATTCAAAATTCGTCTCAACCCTGTAGGGCGGGTGTCTTGCACCCGCCGTCTCCGACGTCGCCTCCCTCACGCTCGGCGCTACTCGAACCGAAGACGGCTGGTGCGAGACACCAGCCCTACAACCGGATCGGTCCAAATTCAAAATTCGTCTCAACCCTGTAGGGCGGGTGTCTTGCACCCGCCGTCTCCGACGTCGCCTCCCTCACGCTCGGCGCTACTCGAACCGAAGACGGCTGGTGCGAGACACCAGCCCTACAACCGGATCGGTCCAAATTCAAAATTCGTCTCAACCCTGTAGGGCGGGTGTCTTGCACCCGCCGTCTCCGACGTCGCCTCCCTCACGCTCGGCGCTACTCGAACCGAAGACGGCTCGTGCCCCTCGGCTCGCGCTCGGGGCCCTGAGCAAGGTCGAATGGGCGGGACACCAGCCCTACAACCCGGATCGGTCCAAAATCAAAACTCGTCCCAACCCTGTAGGGCGGGTGTCTTGCACCCGCCGTCTCCGACGTCGCCTCCCTCATGCTCGGCGCTACTGGCACCCGATCCCTTTTGCGGCTTTTGCGCCTTTTCGCGGCCAATCACTGCTCGCCCATCAGCCGCGAGAGCTCGCGTTTGAGGCCAGTTCTCCCAACCCTCGCGGCGCGTGTTACGTCGCATCGCAGGCGCGTTCGAGCCCCGGGCACTGCTCCTGGCGGCGATGCTGGCGCTCGCCGCCTCGCTGCCGGCCATTGCGACGACGCGGGTGGCGCGGGCATTTTATTTCTTCGATGTCACCCTGACGTCCTCCGCACCAGGAATGACCCGCCTCTCGTGGGATTCGGGCACGGGCTACACCGAGGCTGACTCGTCGGCGCAACCGGTGCGGATGGAACCCGCTCCCGTCCGCTACCGCTACCTGATGCCGGCGGGAAAATTCAACGGGCTTCGACTCGCGCCTAACAACCGCGCATCCCGGCTAACGCTCTCGAAGCTCCGCGTCGTGGACAAATGGGGCGGGCTGGTGCGGGAGATCGACGTGCAGACGCTCCAGCCGCGGGGGGCGCTTACCACCAAGCCCGCCGCGGGCGGCGCGATCGAAGTTTCGGTCGAGGACGGCGATCCTCCGGCCGCGCTGGACGTCGCCTTCGCCAGCCCGTTGGTCCTCCCGGTTACTTTCCGCATGGCGCTGTCGCGGGCGGCGCCCACCTTGCTCATCTGCCTCGCCCTTGGCTTGGCCCTTTCCGCGCGCGCGATTCGCATTTCCCTCGAACCCCTGTGGCGGCGGCCGCGCCTTGCGATCGTCCTCGCCGCCGCCGGGGCGACGCTAATCCAGGCCTATCCGGTAGTATTCCTGGGCCGCAGCTTCGTCTCTCCGGCCAATGGCGGACTCATGCTCTACGGCGATTTGCCGACGCTGCCCGGGTCCAGCCAGGCGACCTACGCCGACACGATGGGATCGGACGTCGGCGCCATGCTGTTCCAACACCTCTACTATCCGGTCGTGGAGCGCGAAGCCTTGCTCGGCCACGGCGAATTGCCGCTGTGGAATCGGTACAGTCTCGCGGGGGAACCCCTGCTCGGACAGGGCCAGTCGATGTTCGGCGATCCCCTGAATCTGCTGACCATTTTCGCACGCGGCGCGGCGTGGGCCTGGGATATCCGCTTCCTCATCGCCCACTGGCTTTTGGCCGCCGGGCTCGGCTTCGGGGTCTGGCGGCTCAGCCGCAATCCAATCGCGGCCGCGATCGTCGCCGGAGCGGGAGCTCATCTCGGTCTTTATCTTTTCCGGCTTAATCATCCGGCGATCTTCACCGTCGCCTACGCGGCTTGGATTCCCTGGGCCTGGCTGGGTTTGGTCGGGGCCCAGCCGGCTGCGCCCACGGAGAATCGTCGGACACCGCCCGCCACCGCGCTCCTTTGGCTGGTGATCGTGAACGCCTGCGTGCTGATGAGCGGCACGGCCAAGGAGGCGGTGGTGGCCATCGGCTGCCTCAATGCAGCGGGCGCGCTCCTTGTGTTGCTCCTTCCGGAGTTCAGCGGACGAGGCGCGGTTGTGCTGGGGCACGCTGCGGCCGCCGGCGGCGTGTTCGCCCTCCTGACCGCCCCACACTGGCTGACCTTCCTGGATGCGTTGCAGGTGTCGGTCACACGCTACGGGGCGCCGGGCGCAAACGCCTATGCGCCGTCCCACTTGGCGGGATTTTTTGACGAGCTGTTCAGTCGCGAGAGTAACGTCGAGGAACATGTCGCCGCCCCGGCGCTGAATTTCGTTTTCCTCCTCGGCCTCCTGGCCTGGCTCGTCGCCAACCCGTGGCGGGACCGCGCCGGGCGAGCCGTCGCGCTCGCCGCCTTTCTGCCCTTCGCCTTCGCCTACGGGATCGTGCCGGCGGCGGTGGTCGAACGGACGCCGTTTGTGCGCAACATCGGTCATGTCGGCGATGTATTCGCGTATCCCCTGCTGATCCTCGTCAGTTTGCTCGCGGGATGCGGATTCGCCGGCGCCTCGAATTGGACGCCCGGCCAGGCGTGGCGGCGTGCGGCGGCCGGCATCACGATCGCGGCGATCCTGATCGGAACCTATTTTGCGTTCGGGAGGGGCGAATCGGAAAGTCCGTTCTTCCTGGGATATGTCGGCATGCTCGCCCTAGGGCTTGTCGGCATTGCCCTCGGAGCCGGGTGGTGGGCCACCGGGCGCGGCCCTGCGGCTTTGCGTGTCGGACTGATCCTGGGCGTGCCGCTCCTGCTCTGGCGCTTCGGGCAATATCCCCAAAGCGCCTACAACCGTTACGTCTTTGTCCCGGGCGAGCGCGCCGACTTTCATGCAACCTCCGCGGCGGTCGGGCTCATCGACCGCCGGCTCGGCGCGCCAGCGCGGGTCATCGGTTGGGACCTGAATCTGTTTCCGTCCTATAACACGATGCTCGGATGGGAGAGCTTGTATGGGGTCGATGCCCTGCGGAGCCCTTACTATGAATCGCTGACCGCCGCTCTTGGGCTCGAACGGGTGTCCAACTGGGATTCCGGCACGCCCGAAGCGAACGCCCTCCGCCTGCAGCGGGCGCACGACCTCCTTAATGTGCGGTACTCGGTGGGAAATGTCCATGGCCAGGCCGCGGGTTTGGAGCGCGTGGCGGACCTCGACCTGGCTGTCTATGAAAGCGGGACGGCCTGGCCGCGGGCGTTCTTCACCGACCGGCTGGCGACCTACGACGGGACGGCAGAGGCTTTTGCCCGGCAACTCGCGTCCGCGGATGCGCGGCCGTTCGCGGCGATCGCCCGGGGCATGTCGGGCCCGCCCACCCTGCCGGACGACCTCGCGTCGCGTACGGTCAAGCCGGCAAGCGATTATCGTCTGACCGCCAACTCGACCGGCTTCACCGTCGACGCTCCGTCTGCCGGGGTCGCAGTGCTGACTGAGACCTTTTATCCGGATTCCTTCCAGGTGAGCCTCGACGGGAAGCCCGCTCCTTACTTCCGCGTTAATCACGCCTTCAAGGCGGTCTCGATCCCGTCCCCCGGCTGGCACGAGATCACCTTCACCTATCGGCCGCGCCATTTCACCCTCGCCCTCTTCCTGGCCGGCGCCGGACTGGCCCTTGGGCTCGCCGGCTGGTGCCGGTTGCGATTCGCCGAATCCCGGCGATGATCGATCGCTCGGGTGAAAAATGAATAGCGAAGAACAGCCTCCAGAAATGCTCACGGGAGCCACTCGCGGACATCTCTTCGACAGCCATCGCCCGCAATCTACCCGCGACCGGCTCCTCGCTCCTCGCTACTTCCGAGAACCTAGCCGCTCCTCGCTACTCGCTACCCGCTACTTTCTCCTCCTGTGCTTCGTCTCCGCCCTCCATTCCAGAGTTCAAACCCGCGCGGCGACCCTGGTTAATATCGCGTCCTCCGATTTCGATGCCGAAGGCCGGCTCGTTCGGCGCATTTCCGCGGCGGCGGGGTCCGCCGATGGATCGAATTCGAAACTTACCGACACCGTGGTCGAGCTCTTCCGCCCGGAAGCCCCGGATCTGCCGGTGGCTTTCCTGAGACTCGAGGACGCGGAATACGACCGCTCGACCCGGATCATCCGCGGGGAGGGCCGGGTCGTGTTCGAGACGGAGGAGGCCACGCTCAACGGCAAGGGATTCGAGTATGACCTGGCCAAGGGAACGGTCTCCGTGAAGCAGGACGTCGTATTTCAATCCGCCACCGCCAACCTGCTGGGGGACACCGCCGTCGCCTACCTGGACCTCACCCACGGCCGCATCCTGCAATCGATCGAAGTCCGTGGAAACGTAGTCGCCGTCCGCGGCCCGCACGGCTCGCCGGAACTTCCCGACCGCATTGAAACCGATTCCGCCCGCTTCGAATCCGCCAGCGAAAAACTCTTCGTCAAAACCCCCGCCCATACCTGGCACGGGCGGGAGATGACCGAACTCCGCATCGGCTCCGGCACCGCCGAATTCCCCCTGGGCAAGTAGCGCCGAGCGTGAGCGAGGCGACTCGGCTCCCTCACGCTCGCCGCTACTATCCGGATGCGAAAGCTTGGCAGCTTCCGCTACGTAGCGGAACGCGCCAGCGTTTCAACACGGGAGTAGCGGGTAGCGGGTAGCGAGTAGACCCAAACCTAGGGAATCGCCAGCGTTTCGGGCCCATATGTCGTAGCGCCGAGCGTGAGCGAGGCGACCTCTTCCCGATTGAATCCAATCCGCAATCCGCAGTCCGCAATCCGCAATATCTACCGAGGCGACTCGGCTCGCTCACGCTCGCCGCTACTAAAGTCCGGAGGCGAAAGCTTGGCAGCTTCCGCTACGTAGCGGCTACGTTGCGGAACGCGCCAGCGTTTCGTCCTCGTTCTGGAATCTTGAATCTGGAATCTGGAATCCGGCTACTCGATTTCATGTTCGCTTGGTGGCCGGACCGGCTGATAGTCAGGTGACGGTAGCGTCGACGGTTTTTACCCTATGAAGAACTCTGTCCTGATCGCCGCGACTGCGGCGCTGGTCGCGGTGCAATCGGCTTTGGCGGCGGCGGACGCCTCGGCGCCGGCTTCCTCGAAAATAACGGCGGTGGCGGTTTACACCGACCGCGCGGTGGTCACGCGCACCGCGGACCTGAACCTCTCCGCCGGGGCGCAGGAAATCCGTTTCGAGCGCCTTCCCGCGGGCCTGCTGGACGCCTCCCTGCAGGTGTCGGGCAGCGGTCCGGCCAACGCCACCATTCTCAATGTTTGGGCGAGTGAAACTTTCGTGGAGGCGCCCACCAACGACCGGGTCAAGGCGCTGGAGAACGACGCCAACGCGCTGCTCAAGCAGATGCGCGCCATCGGTGACCGGTCGAGCACACTCAACGAACAGCGCGATTTTGTCCGCCGCATGCTGGCGTCCGCGACCACCACCCCATCTGCCGCCCCCGGCGCCGCAGCGCCCGCCGCCCGCCCCCCCTTGACGAATGGCAGAAGCTCTACGCCTATTCCGACGAGACGCTGGGTAAGATCGCGGCAGAGTTCCAATCGCTGAGCGACCAGAAGGAAGTGCTCGACGCCCGCAAGGCCGCCATTGACCGGCAACTGCAGGAATTGCGGGGTGGCAACGGTCGCAGCTACAAGACCGTCGTCGTACGGCTGGACGCGGCCCGTGCCGGCAATCTTCAACTCCACCTGGCCTACTCCGTCCCCAACGCCTCGTGGACCCCGGCCTACGACGCGCGCGTCCGCAGCGCCGCCCGGGCGGTGGAACTGGCCTACTTCGGAGTCGTCCGGCAAAGCACGGGCGAAGATTGGGAGAACGTCACCCTGACTCTTTCCACCGCGCGTCCGTCCCTCGGGGGCGCTGCGCCGGCCCTGCCCGCCTGGGTGGTTGATGTCGCCACGCCGGCGACGAACGACGCCGCGAAGACAGCGGGATTCAGAGTCTCCGGAGCCTTCGTGGACGCAGCGTCCTGGACAACCGGGCAGACGTTTTACGCCACCGACAATGGTGGGCATAGCGCTGCGGCCACCCGGAACGCGCCCGCCGAGGAACCAGCTGAGTTCGCGCGCGCCTCCGTCGATTCCGGAGCCACGAGCGCGACCTTCAAGATCGGGTCGCCGGTGTCGCTCGCCAGCAACAATACCGCCCAGCGCGTGGCCATCACGACGCTCAAGCTCGAGTCCGCGCTCCGCTACGAGTCCACCCCGAAGATGCGCGAGGCGGCGTACCTGGCGGCGCCCGCGGTCAACAATAGCGACTACCCGCTGCTGGGCGGTCCGCTGAACACGTTCCTGGACGATTCCTACGTGGCGAGCGGGACCTTCACCCGCGCGATGCCGGGTGAGCCGTTCGACCTGGCCCTTGGGGTGGATGAAGGCATCGGCATCAAGCGCAAGCTCATCAACCGCTTCGCCGAAGATACCGGGCTATCCAACAAGAGCCGGCGCGTGACGTACGAGATCCTCATCACCGTCACGAATTTCAAGACGACCGCGGAGCAGGTGCGCTTCCGCGAGCCGGTGCCGGTATCGCGGAATGAGAAGATCGTGGTAAAGCTGCTGACTCCCCAGGAGCGCGATGTCGGCACGCCGGCGAATATCAAGGAGGTCATCCGCGAGAATGACGGCAAGCTCACCTGGCGGCTCAATCTCAAGCCCGGGGAGAAGCGGGACGTAACCCTTAAGTTCAGCGTGGAGTATCCCGCGGATGTGGCGGTCGCCGGGCTCGAGTAGAGCAAACGGCGGTTGAACCGCGCTCGCCGCCCTTCAGGATCGGGGGGATGAAACGCTACCCCCCTACCCGCTTCACCCTCATTCGATTTTCCGCGTTTTTCCTAGCCGCCTCGGCGGTCAGGGTTTGGGCGGCCGACGCGGGGCCTCAGCCAGCCGCGCCTCGCGCCGCCCCACCGACGACAGCTCCTGCCCAGGGCCAGGCGGCCGCAGCGCCGGTGGAACTCCGGGCTCCTGGGTCGGACGGTCCGATCGAGGCCGGCTTCGTATCGCTCTTTGACGGCAAGACCTTCGATGGCTGGAAAATGGCGAACGAGAACCAGGCGGGCTGGAAGATCGAGGACGGTGCGATCGTGACCGGCGGCAATCGCTCGCACCTCTACTACATCGGCGACGGCGTGCCCTTCAAAAACTTCGACCTCAGGGTCGACGTAATGACGCAGCCCGGGTCGAACGGCGGCATCTACATCCATACCCGCTACCAGGAGACGGGTTTTCCTGCCGGCGGATTCGAGATCCAGGTCAACAACTCGCACACCGACTGGAAGCGCACCGGGAGTATTTACGACATCGCCAACATCCCGTCGTCCCCCGCGGTGGACGGCAAGTGGTTCACCGAGGAGATCATGGTCCAGGGCAGCCGCATCACCATCCTGATCGATGGCAAGCGCGTGCTCGAATACACCGAACCGCCGGGGGTGACGCCGGGCCGGACCTACGAGCGCAAGCTCGGCGAAGGCACCTTTGCCCTGCAAATGCACGACCCCAACAGCGTCGTGCGCTACAAGAACATCCGCGTCCGGCGTCTGCCTTAAGCCGATTTTTCGCGCATCGGTGTCGGTATTTCCCTTCGGTGGCGACTTAAGGCTATGACCGATCCCGATGCCGTCCTTCTCGAGCGTTTCGCGCGCGAAGGATCGCAGGCGGCCTTCGCGGAGATCGTCCGGCGGCACGTCGACCTGGTCTATTCCGTGGCCCGGCGCACGGTTCAGTCCCGCGACCTGGCGCAGGACGTCACCCAGGCTGTCTTCGCCGACCTGGCCCGCGCCGCCGCCCAACGGCAGCCGCCGGCGGTTCTGGGGGCGTGGCTATACGGAGTGAGCCGCCGCAAGGCAGTAGACGTCGTGCGCCGCGAGACCCGGCGGCGGGCGCGGGAGCAGGCCGCGAGCGAACTTTCCACCATGAATCCGCCGCCCTCGCCCTGGTCCCAAATCGAGGCCCACCTGGATGAAGCCCTCGAATCCCTGACCGAGCGCGACCGCGGGGCGGTGGTGCTCCATTATTTCGAGAAAAAGACCTTCCGCGAAGTCGGCGCCATCCTCGGCGCCTCCGAGGACGCCGTGCAGAAGCGCGTGAGCCGCGCGCTGGAACAGCTGCGGCTGCACTTCCGTCGGCGCGGCATCACCATTTCCGCCGCCGCCCTGGGCTCGGATCTGCTGGCCAACGGGGTGGAGAGCGCCCCGCTGGGGCTCGGCCCGGCGGTGGCCGCCTCCATTTCCTCGGGCGCGGCGGTGGCCGCGGCCGGGACCATTTCCATGATCACCATTCAGAAGACCTTCATCGCCGCGGCTGTGGCCGGCGCCATCGGCCTGGGATTCTACGCCCGCCACGTCGTGGCGGAACGGGATGCCCGCATTCACAATCTCGAGCAGGTCGTGCGCGACGCGCGCAGCCGGGAATCCGAGCTGCGGCGCGGGCGCGGTGCGTTGCCGGACCAGGCCCAGCCGAATGCCGGGGATAGCCAACCGGGGCCGCGGGTCGTCCGCCCGGCGGATCCAATGATTGCCGCCGCCGGCGAACTGGTTGCCAAGGTACGGACGCTCAAGGACTGGCTGGCCCAGCACCCCGAGCGCGCCATTCCCGAGCTCAGCCTGCTCAGCGATGCGGACTGGCTCGAGGCCACCAAGGAATTCTCGATCGAGTCCGAGACGGACATGCGCAAGGCGCTGAGCGCCGCGCGGCTCCTGGCGAAACGCCGTCTCATGGACCAGCTTCGCCCGGCACTCCTGGCCTCCGCCGCCGCCGATGGCGGCAAGGGCCTGACGAGCATGGACCAGGTTACGCCATTCCTAACCAGCCCGGTCGATCCCGCCATCCTCGCGCGCTACGCGGTCCGGGAGATTCCGCTCGTCGTCCCCGGACCCGGTTCGAAAGGCACGATGGAAATCCGCGAGCCCGGGATCGCGGAGCGCGAAGAGGCCGCCGTCGACGACGACTACGACACCCGCTTCCTTATCACCGTCGGCGGCATGATCAAGGTCGAGCAGGACGGAAAGACCGTCGGCATCCTGGATGAGGCGATCAGCAAATTCGCCGCCGCCAACGGCGGCCAGCCTCCCAAGACCGCCGAAGAGCTCGTCCCCTTTCTCTCCGCCCCCGTCGACCCCGCCCGCGTCACCGAGTACATCAAGGGCGGCGGCCACGGCGGCTAGCCGCCCCTCGTAGCGGCGAGCGTGCCGGTCCAGTAGCGGCGAGCGTGAGCGAGCCGACCCCCCCCACCGTAGCGGAAGCCGGTCACAGTTGAGTTGAAAGTTGAATGTTGAAAGTTGAAAGACACCCGGGTCGCCGGGCCAAGAGCTCGGACGGGAGCTCAGTTGAGAGTTGAAAGACCCCTGGTCGCTTAGGTTCCGAATCCAGTAGCGGCAAGCGTGAGCGAGCCGACCTTCGCACCGTAGCGGAAGCCGCCAGGCTTTCGGATCGGGCCGCATCGGAGTTGAAAGTTGAAAGTTGAAAGTTGAAAGACACGCGGGTCGCTTAGATTCCGAATCCAGTAGCGGCGAGCGTGAGCGAGCCGACCTTCGCACCGTAGCGGAAGCCGCCAGGCTTTCGGATCAGGTCGCAGCTGAGTTGAAAGTTGAAAGTTGAAAGACGTCTAGCTCGGGGCCTACCGCACCGCTTTCAACTTTCAACTTAGCCGGTGAAAGCGACCTGGCTCGGGGCCCAGCGCGCTGCTTTCAACTTTCAACTTTCAACTGACCCATCGGGCCCAGGTCAGGGAGCTCCGACAACTTTCAACATTCAACTTTCAACTAGCCGATTGGGCGATTCCAGATTCCAAATTCAAAATTCCAGATCTCCTCGATCCGCGAATCCCTCCCAACCGCCCGCACCCAAAACCAATGTTGGGAGTTGAGCGGAAGCCGATCAAACTCCACCCTTCGGCGAGTCAGCGCCCGGGTGGTGAAATGGCATACACGACGGTCTTAGAAGCCGTTGCCGCAAGGCGTGCAGGTTCAAGTCCTGTCCCGGGCAATCTCGCAATCTGCCAAGAAATGAGAGTTTCGCTGCCCGCTGTCCGACCAGGCCGCCTTTTCCTTTTTCTCGTCCTCGTTGCGGGCATCCTGTCTTCACCTGGTTGCAGCAGAAAGTGGCCTTTCGCACAGACGTCGCCCCGCAGCGTCACCGCTACACCGGAAATACGGAAGCAGTCCACGTTCGATGACAGGCAGCTCGACGCGAGCCTTCGCCAGGTGGGAGTGATGGTCGAATCGAGGGTCGGGAATATTGAGAGTAGGCTGGTGAAGATCGACGTCATCACCCCGATGGACCCGAGTGACCATGGCACCGAGCTATGGACGATCCGGGCCGGGCCCGGCCCGGATGCGCATTATCTCGTCATTCCTTCACGAAACGGATTGGCGATCACCTACGCCGAAGATGAGGGAGCGGTCCGAGACCGGCTATCGCCCAGCGAATTTCACCGCTGGAGTAAGCTAACCGAGAAAGCTAAGTAGCCCGCGCTTCCGGTCGACGTCTTACCAAACCGATGCCCAGGCTGATGCTGTTCCAAACCGCCACCACTACCGGGCCCAGCACGGCATAAAGCACCGCCATGTTACTATCGGAGCGAAAGGGATTGAACGTTGACAGCATCGTTACCGTCCCAATCGCCAATCCCAGGATTACTACCGCCGCGAGAGTGCGGCCGAGCTGATCGCCGGGAAGCGATGTGACCAGAATGGACGCGAAGAGAGCCGTCAGCCCAATGCAGGAGCCGCTCCCAAATCGAATCAACCACCAGGCTTCACGGCTAGAGTCTCCTCCCAGTGTGCTCGAAAACCCGCTGAGAAAGAAATCCACGGCGAGAGGGGCCGCGACGAAAACCGGCAATGTCAATGCGCTCTGGATAAACAGTCTGATGGCGGCTCCACCCTTTATGCGCATTTCCGGATCGCTAAATCCGATCGTCGGCGGAATTCGCCCCCTAGGCAATAGGCTACGGGCTGCCTCCGCAAGCGGGCCCCGTCGGGCCCCTAAATCTGCCCCAGATGCGGATACTGCCGGACCAGCTCGCGGACGCCGGCGAGGAAGGTTTCCTCGGCGGCGGCGAGCTTGGTTTTGCGGGTGTCGGGATCGAGTTTGTCCCAGCCCAGCTCGAGCTGTTTCAGGTACTCGGAGCTGGCGCTGAAGCCGAAGCTGGAGACGGCGCCGCGGAGCTTGTGCAGCTCGCCCTTGGCCCGGACGCCATCGGGTCCGGTCGTCATCGTCTGCAGGGCGGAGAGGCGCGGGGGGACGTCGCGGCGGAGCTGGTCGACCATGGCCCGGTCCTGGGTTTGGTCCGCCGCGTCGCCTCCGGCGAACCATTGTTTCGCCATTTCGAGATCGAGAACGGGTGCGGCCATCGGGCCCAACGTTTCACCCGGGCGTTTCGGCACTCAACCCTCAAATAGGGGGTATTATCTAGTAGCAGTCGGGAGTCGGTACGTAGTTTGACCTTTCCGCCGGGGTGGATTCGTTATCGGATAACCTGACGTTAAGCCTTACCTGCTAGCAATTAAACGCGCCGATGGACTCGAACAAACTGACCCAGATGGCCCGGCAGGCCATCACCGACTCCCAGGCCCTGGCCCGGAGGATGCAGCACAACGAAGTGGATACAGGACACCTGCTGTACGCCCTGGTGACGCAGGAGAACGGCATCGTGCCCGGCCTGCTGGAAAAAATGAACATTGCCGCGTCCTCGGTGCAGCTGGCGGTGGAAAGCGAGCTCGAGCGGCTGCCCAAGGTCTCGGGCTCGGTCGACACCTCGAAGGTTTACGTCACCCAGGCGGTCAACGAGGTCCTCACGCGCGCGGAAGATGAGGCGTCGAAACTCAAGGACGAGTACGTCTCGGTCGAACACCTCTTCCTCGGCGTCGTCGATGTCGGCAAGCCGGAGGCGATCAAGAAGCTGCTCAAGAGTTTCAGCCTCGACCGCTCGACCGTGCTCAAGGCGCTCAAGGATGTGCGCGGCAACCAGCGGGTGACGACGGATAATCCGGAGGCGACCTACCAGGCTCTCGAAAAATACGGCGTCGATCTCGTCGCGCAGGCGCGGAAGGGGAAAATGGACCCGGTCATCGGCCGCGACGAGGAGATCAGGCGCACGATTCGGATTCTCTCCCGCAAGACCAAGAACAACCCGGTGCTGATCGGCGAACCGGGCGTGGGCAAGACCGCCATCGTGGAAGGCCTGGCCCAGCGCATCCTCCGCGGCGACGTGCCGGAAGGACTCAAGAACAAGACGATCTTCTCCCTCGACATGGGCGCGCTGGTCGCCGGCGCCAAGTACCGCGGCGAGTTCGAGGAGCGGCTGAAGGCGGTCCTGGGCGAAATCAAGCAGAGCGAGGGGCGCATCGTCCTCTTCATCGACGAGCTCCACCTCATCGTCGGCGCCGGGAAAACCGAGGGCGCGATGGACGCCGGCAACCTCCTCAAGCCGATGCTCGCGCGCGGCGAGCTGCACTGCATCGGGGCCACGACCCTGGACGAATACCGCAAACACATCGAGAAGGATGCCGCCCTCGAGCGGCGGTTTCAGCCGGTGGTCGTCGACCAGCCCACGGTCGAGGACGCCATTTCGATCCTGCGCGGGCTCCGCGAGCGATTCGAGCTGCACCATGGCGTGCGCATCCAGGACAACGCCCTCGTCAGCGCCGTGGTCCTTTCTAACCGGTACATCACCGATCGCTTCCTGCCCGACAAGGCCATCGACCTGGTCGATGAGGCCTGCGCGATGATCCGCACGGAGATGGACTCCATGCCCCAGGAGCTCGATGAGCTCACCCGGCGCGGGCTGCAGCTGGAGATCGAGGAGACCGCGTTGGCGAAGGAAAAGGACGAAGCCAGCCGGCGCCGCCTGGAAGCCCTGCGCAAGGAACTCGCGGAGGTGAAGGAGAAGGCCAAGGGCATCCGGCTGCACTGGGAGAAAGAGAAGGCGACGGTCGAGAAGACGCGGAAGCTGCGCGAGAATCTCGAGGCGACGCGGCTGGAAATGGAGAAGGCGGAACGGGCCTATGACCTGAATCGCGTGGCCGAGCTCCGCCATGGGAAGATCCCCCAACTCGAGGCGGAGCTGAAGAAGGCGGAAAAATCCGGCGAAGCCACCACCCTGTTCAAGGAGGAGGTTTCCCAGGAGGAGATCGCCGAGGTGGTGGCAAAATGGACCGGCGTTCCGGTCACCCGCCTCGTCGAGGGGGAAAAGGAAAAGCTCCTGCGCCTGGGTGACGTCCTGCACGAACGCGTCGTCGGCCAGGAGGAGGCGGTGCAACTCGTCACCGAGGCCATCCTGCGCGCGCGCAGCGGAATCAAGGACCCGCGCCGCCCGGTGGGCAGCTTCCTTTTCCTCGGCCCAACCGGCGTGGGCAAAACGGAGCTGGCGAAGACCCTGGCGGAAACCCTCTTCGATACCGAGGCCGCGATGGTGCGGCTCGACATGTCCGAATACATGGAAAAGCACAGCGTCGCCCGGATGATCGGCGCCCCTCCCGGTTACGTCGGCTACGACGAGGGCGGGCAGCTGACCGAGGCGGTCCGGCGCAAGCCGTATGCCGTGATTCTCTTCGACGAAATCGAGAAGGCGCATCCTGACGTGTTCAATGTCCTGCTGCAGATCCTGGATGACGGCCGGATTACCGACTCGCAGGGACGTACGGTCGATTTCAAGAACACGGTCATCATCATGACCTCGAACATCGGCAGCCGTCACCTGCTGGAAGGAGTCACGGGCGACGTCATTCCCGAGAGCGTGCGGGAAAGCGTGATGGCCGACCTGCGCAAGTCCTTCCGGCCGGAGTTCCTCAACCGCATCGACGAGACGATTCTGTTCAAGCCGCTGTCCCTGGAGGAAATCACCAAGATCGTCGACCTGCTCCTGGCCGACCTCAACCGGCGGCTGGCGGACCGGCGCGTGACCGTGAAGCTGGACGAAAAGGCGCGCGAGTGGGCGGCCGAGCGTGGCTACGATCCGGTCTTCGGCGCGCGGCCCCTGAAGCGGTTCCTGCAGCGGCAGATCGAGACGAAGCTCGCCCGCGCCCTCATCGGCGGGGAAGTTTCCGACGGCGCCGAGGTGAAGTTCGCGGTCAACAACGACGAGCTGGTCCTCGATTCCGGTAAGCCGGCGGGTACCCGCTAGGCTAGAACAAGTTCTCCTGCACGAGGTCCTCCCGCTTGCGGGGGTCCTGCGTGCTGAGCGTCAGCAATTGCCGAACCGTCAGACTGGCGGCGGCCGGAAGGGTCGCGATCGCGCGGAGGATCAGGGCGCTGGCCAGGGCGTCGTGGAGCGCGGCGTGAAAGCGCTGCCGTCCGGGCGGGCACCCTGCCGCGGCGGCGGCCGCGAGCGCCTCGCCGAGCCCGAGGGATTGCACCACCGCCTCCAGCGCGCTGGAGCGAAGCTCGGGGAAAAAATGTCGGACCAACTGGGCCGTATCGAGCCAGGGCGACCACGCCCGGCCGCGGGCAAGGGGCCAGGTCGCCTGCAACAGGGCGTTTTCCGCGCCGGCAAAATGGGCGGCCAGTTCCCCGGAATCGCGCAGGTTGGCGAAATATTCCCACTCCGCGGCGAAGGCATCCTGGCTTCCCGCCGCCGCATTGGTGATCCCATGGATGGCAGTGTCGGATGGTGGGATCGCGCGCTGCGGCCGGCAGAGCCGCGTTCGCGTTTCGATAATGTTCCCGTCCTGCAGGGTCACGACGCCGTACTCCACCACCCCCGAGGCCAGGCCGCCTTCGAAATCGATCACATGAATTCGCTGTGAGGTCCAACTCGCGGCCATCGGCCGAGAATCAGGCCCGCGGCAAAGTGTCTCAATGCCCAACTTGAGCGTTGAGCCGGGCGGGCCCGGCGGCGACTTTCGTGCCGAATGGACCTGGGCCCTTTCCGCTCCTTCATGGCCGAACTGGCGCTTGAGAGCGGCGCCTTCATCCGACCGTATTTCGGGGACGCCAACCTGAAGGTTGAGCTGAAGTCCGACCGGACCCCGGTCACCGTTGCGGACCGCGGCGCGGAGGAATTGATGCGCAAGGCGATCCGCCGCCGCTTTCCGAGCCACGGGATCATCGGGGAGGAATACGGTTCACAAAATGCGGACGCGGAATTCGTCTGGGTGCTCGACCCGATCGACGGCACCAAGTCCTTTGTCACCGGCGTCCCTCTCTGGGGCACGCTCATCGCCCTCCTGCACCGCGGGATGCCGCTGCTCGGTTGCATCAACCAGCCGGTCCTCGGCCAGCTGATGCTGGGCGATGGAACGGTCGCGACGCTCAATGGCAAGCGGGTGAAATGCCGTCCGACCACCAAGCTGGCCGAGGCCGTGCTTCTGACCAGCTGTCCGGTCAATTTCAGCCAGAAGCAAGGCGCGGCCCGCACAGCGCGGTTCCTGGAAAAGCCCCGGCTGGTGCGCACCTGGGGCGACTGCTACGGGTACCTGCTGGTCGCTTCCGGCCGAGCCGATGTGATGCTGGACCCGATCATGAATCTTTGGGACATCGCCGCCCTGGTCCCAATCATTCGAGGCGCAGGCGGCGTGATCAGCGACTGGAAGGGCGGCGCGCCCTTCCCCGCGGACTCGATCGTCGCGGCCGCCACGCCGCGGCTGCACACCGCGGTCCTGGCGGCGTTGCGCCGGTAGTTCCGGGGGGGGCTGCTACTTGCCGGCCGCCGCGTTGGCCGCGGCGCGCTTTTGCGCCATGTCCTGCATGAACTCCTTGGTCGAGGCCTGGATCTTGCCCATGTTGCCGAGGATCCGGGGCGTGATCATGCCCTGGAGCTTCGCCTGCACTTCGGGCGTCTTGTCGATCAGGGCCTGACCGGCGGGAGTGGAATAGAAAGCGGCCTGGGCGTTGAGCTCGGCCTCGCTGAAGGTTTCGCTGTAGGCCTTGGCCATCTCGGCCTGGAGGTCGGGGCCGAGGACGCTGTCCATCATGTCGCCCATCAATTTCTGCTGGAAGGCGACGAAGGCGTCGCGCTCCGACTGCGACATCCCCCCGGCGGCTTGGCCGAGCATCTGCTGCAGCATCGGTCCCATGCTCTTCTTCTGCTGGTCCATCATCTTCTTCATCATCTCGTCGAAGCGCATCACGCGCATGAGGTCGTTGGCGGCGGTCAGCGACTTCGAGGTGCTCGCCGGGGCGCCGCCCTCAAGGATACCGCGGCCGTTGTCGAGATGGAGCGTGATGTTAGCGCCGCCCGGGCGGGTTAGCTCCAGGGCGGACTCCTTCGGGTCATACGATTTCAGCCCATAGCCGGCGAAGGAGTCGCCGAGCTTGATCCATTGGCTGGAGGTGCCGTCGGGCGCGACGAGGACGAAGCGGCTTTCCGCATCGAGGGTCATGACGCCCTTGAAGACCGGGAGGGCGTCGGCGGCCGAGACTGCCGCGGCGAAGAACAGGGACAAGGCGAGGGAGCAGAGCAATTTCATGGTCAGGGATTGGGGTGACAGAGTTAGTACACCGGTGGCAGCCGCGGAGTTACGATTCCGAACATCAAAGTCGCCGGCCGGGCTTGTAGGTGGCGGTAATCCGGGAGGTGAAGCCACCTCGCGCCTTCCAGTCCGCCACGATGACCAGGCTGCGCGGCGCGAGCACGCGGCCGAGATCGTCGCAAATCTTGTTGGTCGCCGCCTCGAAGAAGATCCCCTCGTTGCGGAAACCGTGGAAATAGAGCTTCAGCGACTTGAGCTCGACGCACTTCCGGTTGGCCACGTAGCGCACCGTGATCTCGGCAAAATCCGGGTGCCCGGTCATGGGGCACAGCGAGGTGAACTCGTGATGGGTGTGCTCGATCAGGTAGTCCCTTCCCGGCGCCGGGTTGGCGAAGGTTTCCAGCAGCTTCGGATTGCTCATGGGGACAGGAGAGCCTCAGGTGGCCGTCTCGGTAAAGCGACTTTCGCGGATCACCGTCACCTTGATCGTGCTGGGATATTGCAGCTCCTCCTCGATCCGCCGCCGCAGCTCCTTGGAGATGTCGCGGGCGCGCTCGTCGCTGACGATCTGCGGCAAGACCACCACGCGGATCTCGCGGCCGGCCTGGATCGCGAAGGCCTGGTGCACGCCGTCGATGGACATGGCCAGTTTCTCGAGGCGTTCCAGCCGCTGCAGGTAGCTGGTCATCGACTCCGCCCGCGCTCCCGGTCGGACGGCGGAGATGGTGTCGGCCAGGATCACGAGCCCGGCGTAGACCGTCTCGGGCGGGACCTCCTCATGGTGCGCGGCCACGGCGTTGACCACCACCTGGTTTTCCCCGTGCCGCTTCACGAACTCCGCGCCGATCTGGGCATGGCTGCCCTCGTGCTCGCCATCCACGGCCTTGCCGATGTCGTGCAACAGGCCGGCGCGCTTCGCGAGGCTCGGATCGAGCCCGAGCTCGCTGGCCAGCATCGAGGCGAGAAAACCGACCTCCACGGAGTGATCCAGGACGTTCTGGGTATAGGAAAACCGGAACTTGAGCCGGCCGAGCAGCTTGATCACCTCGGAATGGAGCCCGTTCACGCCCAGGCGCTGGACGGCGTCCTCGCCCGCCTGCTGGGCGGTCAGGTCGATCTCGGCCTGGGCCCGCTTCACGAATTCCTCGATGGTGGCGGGGTGGATCCGGCTGTCCTTGACCAGGGCATCAAGGGCCACGCGGGCGACTTCGCGGCGCACGGGGTCGAACGATGAAATTAGGACCAACTGGGGGGATTCGTCGATGAGGAGCGTGACCCCGGTCGCGGCTTCGAAGGCCTTGATGTTGCGACCCTCACGGCCGATGATCCGGCCCTTCATCTCGTCGTTGGGGAGATGGACGATGGTGGCGGTGATGTCGTTGTTCGGCTTACTCGCCAGCCGCTGCATCGTGGCGATCAGAATGCGCTTGGCCTCGTTCACCAGGTCCTGCTCCGAGCGCTCCAGCCGCTCGCGTCGCAGCTGCCGCAGTTCGTCCTCGCAATCCCGCATGACCTCCTCCCGCAGGGTGCGGCGGATTTCGGCCTCATCCATCTTGGAAATCCCTTCCAGCTTCGCGCGCATTGATTTCGACAGGGCGCGCATCGCATCCCGCGCCTGGCGCACGGCGGCCTCCTCGCGGGCGACCTTCTCCTGCCGGGTGGTGAGCTGCTGGTCCAGGGCGGCCAGCGCTTCCTCGTGGGCCTTGATCTCCCGCAGCCGCACATTGGACTCGATGGTATACCGGTCGAATTCGCGGTTGGCCTCGGCGCGCTTGTCCTGGATTTCCGCTTCGGCCTTCTGCTTCAGCTCCTCCGCCGCCACCGCTCCCTCACGGCGGGCGATATCGCGAATTTCCGCCGCCTGGGCGCAGGCGAGCCGGCGCGATTGGCGGCTCAGCAGCCAGACCAGGAGGATTCCGGCCCCCAGGCCAATGAATAGCCCAAGCAGGACGGCGAAAGAAAGCGACCAATCAACCGGTTCGCTTTCAGCCATCAGCAAGGCGAGGTCAGGAGCGCTGACTGATGTCAAGGGACCGCATTATTCGGAAAATCCGCCCGCGCTCAACATTCAACATGGCACCGACCTCGCGACCCGCTCCATCCGGCCCGTAAAGCTTTACCACTAGCCAACTAATGAAACGCGTCGGCAGCGTTGGCCCACCAGCGCCAATCCGCAATCCGCCCTCCGCATCCGCAATCACTCTACCCGCTACTCACTACTCACTACTCGCTACTCATCACTCTCCTCGCTGGCGCTTCCGCCGCCCTTGGTTTACCACACCCCGGATGCGATCAAGAGGCTGGCCCGTTGCCGCGGTGGCTGTTGCGGGAGCCGTGCTGTTCCAATTCTTCGGCAATGCCAACCGGGGCTATATCAACACCAGCTCGCTGTTTTATTGGTGGGGCTTCCAGTGGTCGAATCCGGCTTCCGAGGCGCAGCAGGGTTGGCTGATCCTCGGGCTGAGCCTGTGGCTGTTTTGGCGGGGCCTGAAAAGCGGCGAGGCCCGCCCGCCGCCGGGGCGGCCCCGGGTTTTCCCGATCCTCGCCGGCGCGGTCGCCTTGCATGCCGTCGGTTTCGCGGTGCAGCAGGCGCGGGTTTCGATCATCGCCCTCCTCCTCTTTATCTACGGCCTGGCCGGTTTGGCGGATCTCGGGCGACCGGAAAACCGCCGCGGGATCCAACGCGCCGCGGCGTTTCCACTGGCGTTCATGCTGTTTGCCATCCCGCTCAATGTCTTGGATTCGGTCGGCTTCTGGCTGCGCATGGGCGTGATCCAGGTGAGCGCCGGGATCGCCCACGCCGTGGGCATCGGGGTTATGCGCAGCGGAACCCTCCTCCTCGCGCCGGACGGACGCTATCAGTACGACGTCGCCGCCGCCTGCTCCGGCATCCGCTCGCTCATGGCGCTGGCCGCCCTGTCGCTGCTGCTTGGATACATCAGCCTCGCCTTCAACCGCCTGCGCGCCCTCGTGTTCCTCTCCTGCGTGCCGCTGGTCTTCCTTGGCAACGTGGCCCGCATCACCGCGATCATCCTCGCCGCGCAGTGGGGCGGCCCCGCCTGGGGTGACCGCGTCCACGACATCATGGGCTGGGGCATATTCGTGATCGTCCTCGGCGGCGTTTACGCCTTCGCCGCCTGGCTCACGCGGTTTGACAAACCTGGGGTCGTCAGCGAACCGGTTAGTCACGGTTGTAGGGCGGGTGTCTTGCACCCGCCGTCATTGGTCGATGACGGCGGGTGCAAGACACCCGCCCTACAGGGGGGGGCGGCCGCGATTGTGGTCCTCATCGGCATTGCCGGCCTCGGGCTCCACTGGCTGTCGCTGCAGCCGCCGCGCGGGGAGGCGGGGGTGAAGCTGCTGGCGGACGGGACGAACCCGGTCGACCTGCCGCCGTACCTCGGCCGGGAGTGGATCGGGCGGCCGAGCGAGGTGACGGCGGTGGAACGGGAAATCCTGCCGCCTGACACCGGGTATTCCCGGCGGCTCTACGTGCCGCTGCAACCGGTGCCCGATCCGCGGAAGGCCGTGTTTGTATCGATCGTGCTCAGCGGCCGCGACCGGACGTCGATCCACCGGCCGGAACTCTGCCTGGTCGGCCAGGGCTGGACGATCCGCGATTCCACCGAGCATCGGTTTGGCGATCCGTCGGCCCCAGACGGAGGCTTCACCGCCGCCGTCCTTCACGTGGAGCACAAGCGGCCGGAGAACGGGAAGACCGTCGTCGAACCCCAGCTCGTCGCCTATTGGTTTGTCAGCAGCGATGCGACCGTCTCGTCGCACTGGAGCCGCATCCTGCGCGACACCTGGGCCCGGCTGGTCCATCTCCGGGCCGACCGCTGGGCCTACGTGCTGCTGCAGACGAATGCCGACGACGGTGAACCCGCCGCCCTCGCCCGCATGCAGGCGGTCCTGAACCAGACGCTGCCCGTTTTCCGGCGTTAGCTTTACCCTGCGGCGCGGTTCTGCTCCTTTTTCCCCGGCATGGCCGAACCCCTGAAGTTTTTCGACCGGCGGACGCGCACGATCAAGATGGAGCGCATTTACGGCGAGCGCTGGCTCCGTTTCGGGTACGAGAATCCGCTGGGCGGGCTGCTGATCTGGGCGGTCGCCCGACGGGCGATCTTCTCGAAATGGTATGGCCGCCGGATGAACAAGCCGGTCAGCGCCCTGAAGATCCTGCCCTTCATCGCCGCCTACGACGTGGACGTCGACGACTTCGCCCGGTCGCCGTTCGACTTCAAGACCTTCAACGAGTTTTTCTACCGGGCGCTGAAGCCCGAGGCCCGCCCGATCGCGCGGGGCGAGGACGTGGCCGTGCTGCCCGCGGACGGCCGCCATTTTGTTTTTCCGGATGTTGCGCAGTCGGAGGGGTTTTACGCCAAGGGTTCCAAGTTCACCCTCGAATCCCTGCTCGATGACGCCGGCCTCGCCGCGAAGTTCGCCGGGGGATCGATGGTGATCTCCCGCCTCGCCCCGCCGGATTACCACCGGTTTCACTTCCCCGTCGCCGGCACGCCCGGCGAACCGTGCGAGATCAATGGCTGGCTTTACTCCGTCAGCCCCATCGCGCTGCGGAAAAATCTGCAGCGTCTCGTCCAGAACAAGCGGATGGTCACCGTCGTCGATTCCCCCCAGTTCGGCCAGGTCGCCGTCCTGGAAATCGGCGCCACCAATGTCGGCAGCATCCGCCAGAGCGGCTGGGAGCCCGGCAAGCCGGTCCGCAAAGGCGAGGAGAAGGGGTACTTTGCCTTCGGCGGATCCTGCGTCATCACCCTCTTCCAACGCCGGCGCATTGTTTTCGATTCCGACCTCGTCGAGCAATCCGCCCGCTACCTTGAAACCTTCGCCCGCATGGGCGAGCGTCTCGGCACCGCCCAGCCCGCCGTGGCCTGACGCTGGGCGGTCGCGCGCAGACTCAGGGGTGTTGCTTCACCCACTGGCGGCCGGCGGGAGTGACGCGGTACTCCTCTCCCTCGTGGTCGCGGGGAGCTTCGCACATCCCGTTCTTGACCAGTTCCTCGAGTGCGTCGTTCCACTCGTAGTATTCTTTCCCCACGCTTTCGACGGTCACCAGCACGTGCGCGCCGACTCCGATCTGGAGCGGCGCGAGGTCATGCCTGACGGTCAATACCCCGCGCTCGTCCTTTCCGACTGCCAGCAGCAGCTCACGCGCCCGCGGGCTCAGTTCCCCATCCGGTATATTCGCCATAAATGTAATCTCCAAGCACGGCCCGGGGGGATGCCGCGCGGGCTCATCCTCAGCGGGCTCCGCTTCGGCTAACAAGTTTAAAACAGGGCTGGCGCGCCGGTGCCGAGGCCGCGGGTATTCTCTGTGACCCCTGCGCCTCTGCGTGAGAAAAGGTTGTATATTCGTGGTTCACGCAGAGGCGCAGGGCTCGCGGAGAAGAGCGGAACCGCGGAGCACAACAATGGGGCGGAGGAGGCAGTGGCTTGGAACCACCATTGGTCATTGGACATTCGGAAATTGGTCATTCGGCGGCCGCCGCGGCCGCGGCTCTACGGAAGTGGACATCGGGCACCGGTTATTGAGACTTGGCGGGGTGAATGTCGCCTCCCCTGCCCACAGCCCGCGGCTGCTCGCGGTGGAGCTTTGGGGCCTGGGGGACCTGGCGATCGCAATCCCTTTTCTGCGCGCGGCGGCGGAGCATGCCCGCGTGACGCTCGTGGCGAAGCCCCACGCCGCGGCCCTGCTGGGGCATTTTGCCCCGGCGGTGGAACTGGTTCCCTTCATCGCTCCCTGGACCGCCTTCACCGGCAAGTACCAGCTGGCGCGGTGGCCGTGGCGGGCGGTGGTTCGCGTCGTCCGCGAGCTGCGGCAGCGGAGATTCGACATTGGCGTCTCGGCGCGGCCCGATCCGCGCGACCATGGGCTCCTGGCCCTGACCCGCGCGACGCGTCGAATCGGATTTCCGCGGGCGGGATCCTCCTCGCTCCTGACCGATCCCCTCCCCCGCCCCGCCGACCCGCATCGGGCGGCGCACTGGCGCGCGCTCGCGGCGGCGCTGGGGTGGACCCTGCCGGCGCAGGATTATGCGGCGGGGGCGCGGAACTCGCGCAAGGTGGTGATCCACACCGGCGCGGGCCAGACGGTGCGGGAGTGGCCGCGCGATCGCTTTGTCGCCGTCGCGGACCGGCTGCGCGCAGCGGGATGGGAGCCGGTCCTGATCGATGCCAAGCATGGGGATGATGCGGCACTGATCCAAACGCTGGCGGGAGCCGGCCGCTTCATCGGAAACGATTCCGGGCCGGGGCATATCGCCGCCCTCCTTGGAGTACCGACCTTCACCATCTTCGGGCCGCAGCTGCCGGAGCTCTTCGCGCCGGTGCACCCCAACGCCGGGTGGATCGCCGGCCAGCCCTGCGATTACAAGCCCTGCTTCGACGCGTGCCGCTATCCCGCGCCCCACTGCCTGCTAGGCAACGACCTCGACACGGTCTGGGCCCGCATTACGGAATGGATCGGCCCCCGATGCTAGCCGCCACCCATGGGTTGCGGCGGGCGGTGGCATCCCGCTTCAGTGACCGCCCCCAGCTCCTGCAGCGGCTGGCCTGGCCGAATCCGCTGCGGCCGCCGTACACCTACGACGAAATCAACCTCTATCGCCCGGGGGAACTGGGCGACGTCGTCATGTGCCTCGCGGTGGTCCGGGCGATTCGCGAACGCAACCCGACGGCCCGGATCACCTTCATCACGAAGTACCACGAACTGCTGCGCGGCCACCCGCTGATCGACCGCGTGCTGACGCCCGAGGAAGCGACCACGGCCCGACTGCGCCGGGTCGTGTCCCTGCGGTATGAGGTCTTCGTGCCGCTGCGGTTGCACTTCATCGACTACTTCGCCGCCTGCGTTGGACTGGGCCCGATCCCCAAGGAAATTCCGCTGCCCGATTTCTCGGCGGAGCTGGGTCCGATCGAGGCGCGGCTCGGTACGGGAAGCCCGTTGATCGCGATCTGCCGCAAGTCGGGCCCGTTCACGCCAAACAAGGATTGGCCGGGCGAATACTGGGATGAATTGATCCGCCGCCTGCAAGGCCGGGGCACGATTGTTGAGCTCGGGGCCGAGCGCGGCGCCGCGCCCGCGGGGATTTCCGGATATGTGGACCTGCGCGGCCAGACGACCCTGCGGCAGTTCTGTGCGGTGATTGCCAAGGCGAACCTGGTCATCACCCCGGGGACCAGCGCCGTGCATATTGCCGCGGCCTATGCGGTGCCGACGGTTTCCGTCCTCAGCGGGTATGAATCGCCCGAGAACTCCACCTATCCGCGGCATCGCGCCCTGTATAATAGAGTGGAGTGTTCCGGCTGCTGGCTGCGCACCCCCTGTCCGCACGGCTTGAAGTGCCTCCACTCGATCACGGTTGACGCGGTGGACGCGGCCGCGGCTGATGCGTTGACCGATGTCTGAACCGCGGAACCGCTCCGTTCACCTGATTCCCCTCGCCGCGGTCCAGGCGTTTGGGATCGCGTGCGGGCTGGTCGGCGTCCGCTGGTCGTCGTCGCTCCTCCCGCCGGAGATCTACGGCGCGTACGCGCTGCTCATCAGCACGTTCTTCGTGGGGGTCTCCGTGACCCACCAGGGCTTCCTCCAGCACGTCCAGCGCTACTGGACCCCGACCGTGGCGGCGCGGCCGTACCTGCGGCTTTTCCGGACGCCAGCCCTTATCGCCACCGGCCTCCTCGTCGTCGGGATGGTGCCGGTGTTCTTCCTGATCCGCTCGACGATCGCCTTTCCCCTTGGGCCGGGGTGGTGGGCCTGGATGGTGGCGGTCAACCTCTGCGTGGTGGTAGCGATGCTGGCCCACGCGGCGCTCCAGGCCGAGGAGCGCTATTGGGCGAACTTCTTTGTCTCTGCCATTTCCAGCATCACGCGGCCGTTTCTCCCCCTGGCCCTCGCCCTGGCGACGGGGGTGACGCTGGTCTCGCTCGGCGCCGGCTTTCTCGCCCACACCGCGCTCTGGGGCCTGGCCGGCGTCTGCTTTGTCGCCGCCATGCACCGCCCCGCGGCGGCGGCCCCGTCGGAGGTCATCGAGCCTCCCCATCACCTCTTTGGCGCTTTCCTCGGGGCGGGCATCGCGAGCTGGATCGGCGCGAATGCGATGCGCTGGATCGCCGCCGGCATCACCACCCCCGAGGTCACGGGCTATTTCATGCTCGCGGCCAGCCTCTCCCAGATCGTGCCCTCGGCGGCGCATGCCATCGGCCAGAGCTATTCCTTTCCCGCGCTCTTCGCCGCGGCGCGCCGCGGGGCGGACACGGCCGAACTCCTGCGGTTGACCAAGCGGACCCTCGTTCCGGTGCTGGTCGGGTGCCAGCTGGCCCTGTTCGCGCTGGCCTGGGTTGGGCCGCGGCTGGTGGGGATCCTGATCGATGCGCGGTACACTCCGGCGATGGGCTGGGTCCTCGCGACCGGCGGGGGCGCGCTCGCCTCAATCACCGCCCCGCTCTTTTGCAACATCCTGCTTGCGAAGCAGCAAAGCCGGGCGTGCCTGTGGCTGACCGCCCTGTCGGCCATTTATCGGGTGGGGGCGATTGCCTTCGCGGCGCGCTTCGGCGGCGAAACGGCCTTTCGCTGGGCCCTCGCGGTATTGCCGTGGCCAACCGTGGCGCTGGAATACATTCTTCTGCGGCGATGGCTGAGGTGAATCCATGAACGACGCGCTGATCCGGCGTATCGCCATTACCGGCGCCGGCCTGGCCGCTGCGATCTTCGCGGGAGTTTACATCGCGTCGGGCAGCCTGGGGCTCCTTTCGGGCAGCATGGCCATCGTCGCGCTCTGGGTGCTGGGCCTGGCGGTGGGAATCCGCAGCGACGCCCTCGTGGCCGGCATCGCCCTGATCGGGTACATCGTCGGCAACCGCGGATTTGCGCAGCTCATGCCGCCGAGCCTGCCGCTGCTCCCGGGTGAATTCGTCCTCGGGGTGGCGGTGGTGGTGACCTTCTGGCGCTGGGGCCGGACCAAGGTCCTGCCGGTCTTCCGCGAATCCCTCAACTTCTGCATCCTCGCCTGGATCGTGATCGGCAGCGCCCGCATCGCCTTCGACATGCGGGCGAACGGCTTCGTGGCGCTGCGCGACTTCGCCATGGTTTACTACGCGCTGTTTTTCTACCTCGCGCAGGGATGGGCGGATGAGGATCGGGCGCTCCGCTGGCTGCACGCGACCCTGGCGGTGGCGCTGGTGGCGTGCGCGCCGGCGTTCTACGCCTTCCAGCTTTGGCCCGACTGGTTCCTGGACCGGCTGACGATCAACGGCATCCCGCTGGTGTATCCCAAGAGCGACGTGGTCGGGGGCTTCATGGCCGGAGGCGCCATCTACAGCATCTACCGCTCTCTCTCCGGCCATCGGGCCCTCTGGCTGGCGGCGGCCGGCACGGCCCTGGCCGGGGCAGTCATCAGCAACAGCCGGGCGGCCCTCGTGGCGCTGGCCGGGGCCGCGGTCTGGCTGGTGGTCCTGCGGCAATGGCGGGCGGTGAAACTGCTCGCGGGTTTTGTCGCGCTCGGCGTGGTCGGACTGGCAGTGCAGGCGGTCGTGACCAAGGAGCCGTTCCAGAACACGCCGCTGTATCGCATCTATGAGAGCGGCAGCTCGATGTTGGATTTCTCCGGGCAGCGCGTGTACCAGGTCGAGGGCCTTTCGGACAAACCGGACAACAACCAGTTTCGGATGGTGTGGTGGCGGGCGGTGGCGGACGAGACGCTCGAGAACGCGCCGGTGTTTGGGCTGGGTTTCGGCTACGACATCGCGCGCGACTTCGTGCGGGTTTACTACGCGGATGCGAATGACGATTTCAACGCCCGCAGCCCGCACAATTTCTTTGTCACCATCCTGGGCCGGATGGGGATCGTCGGCTGCCTCAGCCTGGCCGCGATCCTCTTTGCGATGGGCCGGAACACGATCCGGGCGGCGCGGCTGGGGGGCAATGCCCCCGAGCGCATCCTGCCGCTGTGGCTGGTGGCGTGGTCGGTCCTGATCACCGCCTGCTTCGGCGTCGTGCTCGAGGGGCCGATGGGGGCGATCGTTTTCTGGACCGTGCTGGGCCTCGCCAACCGCGAAACCCGGCTGGCAGAGGAAACGGAAGGCGGGGTCACATGAGCGGCGCGGAGAACCCGTTCCCGGAGTTCGTCCTGGATTGGAAAATGTCCGCCGCGGAAAAATTCGCGCTGGTCGGACTCGTCCGTCGGCTGCAGCCGGCGGTGGCCCTCGAGATCGGCACGCATCGCGGAGGCAGCCTCCAAGTGCTCGCGGCGCATTGCGGCGTGGTGCACGCCATCGACATCGACCCGACCGTCAAGGAACGGCTCAGCGGAAGGTTTCCCTCGGCCCACTTCCACATCGGGCCTTCCCGGGAGCAGATCCCGGCAGTCCTGGCGGAAGTTGAAGCGGGAAAAGAGCCCCTCGGGTTCATCCTCGTGGATGGGGATCACAAGGCGGCCGCCGTGCGCGAGGACATCGAATTGCTGCTGCGGCACCGGCCGCGGGGTCCGGTGCACATTCTCCTGCACGACAGCTTCAACCCGGACTGCCGCGCCGGGATGCGCCAGGCGAACTGGGCAGGCTGCCCCTACGTCCAGTCGGTGAACCTCGATTTCATTCCCGGCACGTTTCACGCGACGGCGAGCGAAGCCACGTTCGCCCGGAGCATGTGGGGCGGATTCGCCCTGGCGGTGCTCGATGCGCGCCAGCGTTCCGGTGCGCTGGAAATCGAAAGCCCGCAGGAGGAGCTGCACCAGATCGTTTACCGCCAATCCGCCCACCGGCTGTGGAACAAGGTGGCGCGCGGCGTCCGCCGGAAGCTGTCGCCGTGAGTGCGCCCGCGGTCACGATCGTCATACCGACCCAGGGCCGGCGGCCTTCGCTCGTCCCGGCCCTCGCGTCCGCCCTGGCCCAGGATTTCACCCCGCTCGAGGTGGTGGTGGTGGACGATGCCGTCGGCGGGGCGGACTGGAAAACCGAACCGGCGGTGGCGCGGCTGCTGGCGGACAACCGGGTGCGGATTGTTCCTTTCCACCAAGGGCGCGGCTGCGCCGCGGCGAAGAATGCGGGCTGGAACGCGGCGCGCGGGGAATGGATTTGCTACCTGGACGACGACAACGAGTACCGGCCGGGGAAAGTGTCCGCGCAGCACGAATTGGCCATGCGGTCGCGCAGCCCGGTCGTGCTCTGCGGCGTTGAATTCCGGGCGGCAGGTCGGCGGCGCTTCCGCCAGATCGGCGTCGCGCGGTTCTCGGGGGACGGACTTCTGCTCGAGGCGCTGGCGGACACCAACGTGCTTTTCCACCGCAACACCAACGCCCCGCGCTGGGACGAGTCGCTCGGCACCGTGGACGACGCCTGCCTTTTCCAGGCGTTGATCGCACACCACGGGCTCAAGTCGGTGCCCAACGTGCCAGCCCCGCTCGCGATTTATCACGTTCATGGCGGGGAGCGGGCGAATCTCGGTTTCCAGCGCCTGTATGCCGGTCAGCGCCGTCTGCTGGTGCGTTGGTCCCGCGGCTACAGCCCCCGCGCCCGGCGGACCCTGCTCCTGCGGATGCTGGTCGCCTTCTGTAAATTCCGCCCCGGCCACTGGGGCCGCCTGGCCACGCAGGGCCGGCGCTTGGTGGCGATCGGCGGCTGGCGCGAGTGGCGCTATGTCGCAAACGCCTCGGGGGCGAAGGTACCATTCCTCCGTCGTTGGATGGTCCGGTAATCACGTAGCGGAGGCCGCCCGGACTTCGGTTGGGTATGAAATGCGACTAGTAGCGGAGTCCGCCAAGGACTTCGGCTTATGAATGACGGTTGGTGCAAGACACCAACCCTACAGGGGGGACGGGATGGCGCCGAAATCCTGGCGGGCCCCACCGCTCGAGGGGCCCGGTGAATTAGTAGCGGAGTCCGCCAGGACTTCGGACCGGTATGAATTGCGACGGTTAGTAGCGGAGTCCGCCAAGGACTTCGGCTCATGAATGGCGGTTGGTGCAAGACACCAACCCTTGTAGCTTGGTTTTTGAGGAGTAGAACCAAGCTGCATTCCGATGGGACAGAGGTCCGGCAACCCGACACCAGCCCTGGAGCTAATGACTCCGAAGGTAGATCGGACCGGACCTCTGCCCCTGCGGTGCGAGACCGCATTAGATCAGGCAGCCCATTATGTAATGGATGACTGCGACTACAAGGTTGGTTTATCGCCGCAGGTCCCGGAGGGGTGTCACCACCCATGAACACACCAGTCCTAGGCATTGATATCGCGAAGGCCACGTTCGTGGCCGCGCTGCGCTTCGAGAACGATCGGTCGATGAAGATGGAGTTCGCCAACTGTCCCGCCGGTTTCCGTAAGCTGCGCACCTGGCTAAAGAGCCATGGCGTGGGCCAGGTCCGCGCCGGCCTGGAGAGCACCAGCACCTACGCGGACGCGCTCGCCCAGTGGCTTCACGACCAGGGCCATGTCGTCTATCTGCTCAATCCCGAACGCGTGGCCTGCTACGCGCGCTCCCAAGGTCAGCGCAACAAGACCGATCCGGCGGATGCGGTCACGATCGCCGCGTTCACCGCGCAGCACTCCGGCACGCCCTGGCATCCTCCTTCTCCCGAGCAGAAGACTCTGCGCAGCCTCACCCGCACCAGGCACCAGATCCTTCTTTGCCAGACTCAGCTGAAGCTGCAGCTGAAGACGGCCGACCCGGCCGGCGCCGTCCACCTTAAGGCGATCCTCCAAAAAACCCAGGACCAGCTCCGGGCCATCGCTACCCAGATCGGCGCACACCTGCGCGAGTACCCGGTACTGGCCGAACAGGTGCGCCGGCTGATGACGGTCAAGGGCATCGGATTGGTCACGGCCGCCATCGCCATCGCCGAACTTCCTCCCATCACCAGATCCTCCGACCCCCGCGCCATTTGCGCCTGGGCCGGGCTCACTCCCCGCAGATGGCAGTCCGGCAAGACAGAGTTCCCCGCCAGACTCTCCAAAAAAGGAAACGTCTATCTCCGCCAAGCCCTGTACATGCCAGCCTTGGTCGCCCAGCGCTTTAACCCCCTGCTGCGTGACTTTGCGGCCCGCCTGCGAGCAAACGGCAAGACTTCCGGCGCGGTCCTTGGCGCCGTTTCCCACAAAATGCTCCGCATCCTCGTCGGTCTCCTCAAGTCCCAGACTGACTTCGACCCGAACTGGTCACCAGCAAGCCCGAGCCAATATTAGATCTACAGTGGGGACGGAATGGCGCCGAAATCCTGGCGGGCCCCACCGCTCGAGGGGCCCGGTGAATTAGTAGCGGAGTCCGCCAGGACTTCGGACCCGTATGAATTGCGACGGTTAGTAGCGGAGTCCGCCAAGGACTTCGGCTCCTGAATGGCGGTTGGTGCAAGACACCAACCCTACAGGGGGGACGGAATGGCGCCGAAGCCCTGGCGGGCTCTGTTACTCGAGGTGATGGCGGGGGCGCTACGGATGATCCGCGTTGAATGTTCGGCGCGGGTTGTCTTTCCAGCACAGTGGGATCCGAAGCTTGGAATTCACGTGACTTGAAGTCGCGGC
>JADMIO010819901.1_pt1 | contig 102333 bp, 90 predicted proteins | sample 8958161 | NCBI WGS metagenome assembly JADMIO01 (sample SAMN16585339, study PRJNA669376) | soil metagenome | isolation source: Crop rotation soil | place: USA: Cullars Rotation, Alabama | collected 2011 | reverse complement strand
CCGCGACTTCAAGTCACGTGAATTCCAAGCTTCGGATCCCACTGTGCTGGAAAGAATCCTTATCTGCTCCTAAGAATCTCCCACTTGCCACTATGCTGGCAACAAGTCTTTTCAGATCCCATTCCCATGGTCCCGGCAGTGTTTCATCAAAATCGTTGATGCCGAAAATAAGATTGCGTTCTGCAGAAGCAAATACGCCAAAGTTTGCGACGTGCATGTCACCACAAGCCTGCACCTGGATCCCGGTAGTATCACCATTTGCTTTCAGGTCCGCAGCCATGATGGCCGCAGCTCCACGAAGAAAAGCGAACGGTGAAGTAAGCATCCGTGCATAACGAATTGGTACAAGGTCAGGAAGCCTTGTTTCCCCCTGTGCCATTAAAATGGAAACAGGATCAGCACGTTTAGCACTGGATTTGTATTCTCCCTGCTTGATACGTGGAAATTTTTGACGCAGGGCTTTACCAGCTGCTATGCGTTCTTCCACTGGTGTTAAAGGTACCCATTGATCCTTTTTTCCTTTAGTGGCCTTCATAAAATCGATTATTGAGAACTTGAATATAGGCAATAAAACATTATTCCCAGAATGAATTTTAACGGTTAACAGGAGTTTGCAAGCACCCCTAAAAACTTTTTCCCTATACTTTTACCGGGCTTAATAAATAAGGATAAAAGGAGATTTTCAATAAATAAAACAACCACACAGAAAATCAAACTATTTGTTTAGTTTCGGCCGCGATTTTTCAGCTAAATTTTAGCATGCTTTGCGAAGAAACTGATACAATATTCAATCAACATCTATACTTCAAAAAAACCTTTTAATACCAAACTATCATTATGAAACAAAGACCTCTGTTAATTTCAGCACTTTCTGTTGTTCTGTTTGGTGCATTCAGCCAAAATGCAGGTGCACAAACGCATACAATACCTGATACTTCCCAAATGAAGTATAACGAAATTTCTTCAGCGATGAAGCTGTACGTTTACCCTTCAAAGAAGCAAAGCCAGCAAAAACAAAAGCAAGACGAGTTCGAATGTTACAAATGGGCAATGGAGCAATCAGGTATTGATCCATTAAATATGCCCCAGGCAAAAGCGGCACCGGTACAAACCGGCCCCGATGGTACCGTAGTGCATACCGCAGGAAAGTCTGCCGTAGTAGGTACCGCCGTTGGTGCTATTGCAGGAGACGCAGGTAAGGGAGCCGCTATAGGCGCTGTGGTTGGTGGTGCTGCTGGTATAAGGAAAAAAAGAGTAATGAATGCAAACAAAAAGCAGCAGGCCGAGGCCGATGCAGCGCAACAAAACCAGGCAACCGCTGACAGCTTTAAGAAAGCTTTTTCCGTATGTATAGAAGGAAAAGGATATACAGTAAAATAGACCTTTAAAAGATTCATTTTATCCAATTTACTAAAATCAAATAAAACAACTGATATGAAAAAGATCATCTTCATTCTTCTTGGCATTACCACGGCATTTATTACCAAAGCACAATCTAATAGCGAAGACGTTGATATCATCCAGGCCATTTACGGTAAAGAAAAGAAAACCATTGTCGCAGATTTTATTATGCCCTCCGACGATGCTAAGAAAAAAGCTTTCTGGAAATTGTATGATGCTTATGAAACGGAGCGCAAAGCCCTTGGCAAGAAACGTGTTGCCCTGCTTGAAAAATATGCCAATGCATATAACAGCTTAACTGATAAGACAACAGATGATATTACAAAACAAGCAATAGCCCTGCAAAAAAGTACAGATGGCCTTATAGCCACTTATTATGAGAAGATCAAACTTGCTGTTGGTGTAAAACAGGCTGCGCAGTTTTACCAGATCGAAGGATACCTCTTAAGTGCTGTGAGGGTGTCTATCCTCGGTAGTATTCCTTTTATTGATGAGCTGGAAAAAATGCCTCCTCCAGCGCCTGCCCCGGCTAATTAGTCAGAGTGTAGGGGAATAAAGTAATGCTGTTTCTATTCAACCTATGAATGAGCCCATTTTATACAAAGTGCCGGCACACTGGATTGCTGTTGTGGTTTTTTTCCTGATCCTTCTAACCAATTGGATGGGCGCCAGGTACCGACAAAGGCGGTCCAGGAAAGATTCAGCAGAATCAATAGAACTGGGAACGATTGAATCTTCTTTATTGGGGCTGATGGCATTGATCCTGGCTTTTACATTTGGTCTTGCTGCTTCAAAATTTGAAGGAAGAAGAGAGATCATTATAGAAGAAGCTAATGATATAGGAACAGCTATTCTTCGATGCGATCTATATCCTGATAGTATGCGAAGATTATTTCACGAAGATTTTATCCAGTACGTAGAAACAAGAATTGCTTATTATGATGCCGGCGCTGATGATGAAAAAATAAAAGCAGCTCTTGATAAAGCAAATTATTATTCTGGCAGGATATGGCAAAGAGCTGCAGCTTATTCTCATGACCTTGAACACCGCGTAAGCAGTGAACTGATGATACCGGCGCTTAACAGCATGATCGATATTGTTACTACCCGGGAAGCAGGAAGACTAGCTAAAGTATCTCCCATTATTTTATTCATACTTTTCATTCTTATACTTATATCATCGTTTCTTATAGGTTATGGACACAAAGGCAGGCGTAACCCTGTAATGGTAACCAGCTTTGCATTGATGACCACCATTGCGCTATATCTTGTTTTGGAACTTGACAGGCCAAGGAGAGGTATCCTCAACCTCAACAAGGCGGAGCAGCAAATAATCGACCTTAGACAACAGCTTAAAAATTAACCTGGCATCCAATTAGTACTACAATTTTCAAAATTCGCCTGCGGAAAACATAGAATTAATTGCAGGTAACAAGAATATTTTTTCAAACAAAATACCTAAACCAGGTAACCACTTTAAAAATGAAACAAACCAAACGCTTTCTAATATTGCTTACTCTCGCCTCTACCCTCTTACTTAGCTCCTGCGGTCCCTCTGTAAAAACAACAGGTTCATGGGTAAACAAAGAAAAATTGCCCGCCCAGCCTTATAAAAGTGTTTTCATTGTAGCGCTAACAGCCAATCTCGAAGCCAAGACAACTTTAGAACTTGATCTTCAATCCGCTGCCGAAGCAAGGGGTTTGAAGGCGTATAAAAGTATTGATGAGTTTGGTCCGGTTGCCTCCCTTGAAAGTTTACCCGTAAAAGATGCACTCCTGAGAAAAATAAGGGAGCTTGGTTGCGAAGCCATCTTTACTGTGGCGCTGGTAGATAAGCAGTCAGAAACAAGATACGTGCCTGGCAATTCCACTATATATACACCCTATACTATGTATGGAGGGTATTACGGAACTTTCGGCGGATATTATGCATATGGTGCCAGCACAATGTATACTCCCGGTTATTACACTACAGATAAAACATACTTTATTGAGAGTAATGTTTTTGATGCAAAAACAGAAGACATTATGATGTCTGTTCAATCCAAAGCCGAAAACCCTTCCAGCATTGAAAAAGGAAGTAAAGAATACATGGCTACTATTGTTTATGAACTGGACAAAGTGCGGGCAAGTAGAAAATAATGCCCCTTTATAATTTCACGACATTAAAATCATCCAATGAAAAGATTATTATCCTTACCATTTTTTGCAATTGCTTTTATGATTGCTGGTTGTGCCTCTTCCGGCAGTTCCTCTGATTCAGGCGGCTCAACAGCTCTTTGGGTAAACAAGGAAAAAGCACAGGGAAAAACATTTAAAAACATATTTATTGTTGTACTGACAGCAGATATAGAAGCACGAGTAAAACTCGAAAATGATTTGGCTACACTTGCTGTATCAAAGGGATATAAGGCACTTAAAAGTTTGGATGTAATGGCATTTAATTTGAATGATCCAAAAATTCCAGCCAAAGAAGAAATTGTAGCCAAAGTAAAAGCAAGTGGCTGCGATGCCGTATTTGTTGCTTCCTTATTAAGGAAAGACGAAGAAATACGCTACATACCGGGCAAGACATCCTATTCAATAACGCCGTATACTAACTGGAGCGGTAATTATTTTGGCTATTACAGTAATTATTATGAAAGCGTTTCCAGGCGGGATTATTACAACCTCGAACAAAGCTATTTTATACTTAGCAATTTGTATGATGTGGCCTCGGAAGAGATCATGTTGTCTGCGCAATCCGATCTCTTTAATCCTTCTAACCTGGCGGATTTCAGCAAGAGATACATAAGAGGTTTAATGAAACAATTGGAGGAAGAAAAATTATTAAAAAAGTAAGCAATAGCATTTTGCTTACTTCAAAATGCAAAGAGAGAATTGCGGCCTTCCTGCTGCAATTCTCTCTTTAATTAAGCAATATATTTTTAATTGCTGAAAATATATACTTTACCTGCGGGCCTTGCATCCACTTTCATCTTCAGTGCAGTTTCATTTGCAGGCAAGGCAGGTATATTTAAAGTAAATACCTGTGCACCACCATCGCGGTAACCCTTGGAAGACTTTGAGGTGAAAGATTTTTTATGAGATCCGTCTTCCCTTAATTCATATACAATAAGTCTTCTTTTTGCTGTTGAACTGGCATTAAAAGCAGAGACAACCCTGTACTTTTTCCCAGTCGTTGCATCAAATGTTTTTGTGGCAGTATCAAAAGAAACTTTATTAGAGTACCCATCATTGGACATTTTTTTTGTAATTTTTTCAGACAATTGTAGTTCGTCGGTACCTATATCCTGGGCGCCAGACTTAACTGAAAGACAGGCAATAAACACTAAACAGATTGAAAAGAATTTAAGCATAAGAAATGATTTATTTTACAAAGTAATATAGAATTATAATGCTTCGGGGATTTACACAAAATTTTCTGCTGTTAAAAAAGACGACAGGATGCAGACAGGATACAACAATCAGAATCTAAATCCCAGGCTTATATTATACCGGAAGCCTACCGACCAGAAAGACTGTGTTCCTGAGGTCTTAACACCTTCCTCACTCGATATATCATTAAGCAGGGGGAATTTTTCCTTCAATGCATCTATAACTGACTGTGCCACCTCATTATCATCAAGGCCGGGCAGGTGATTATCCAGCTTTGCTTTAAAATTATAATTTGTAACCGCAGGCCCGAACATCACTGCATCTATCACAAATCTTTTTCCTATAACAAACTGGTATCCCAGTTCTCCGCCTATATTCAAAAAACCTATTTGTGTCGTAAGATTGGCTGTTCCTGTTGTTGGTGGTATTGTGGTTGAATCGGTATGCGTAAGCCCCCTTTCACTGTTGAATTGATAATAGCTAACGAAAGGGGCGAGGTACACACCATGAGGAACCGGGTGTTTATTTTCCTTTGCAAGATAAAAACGGTATTCCGCACCCAATGCAAAGCCAGACCTGCTCTTTGTTTGAGTGTATGCGGTATTTTCCAGGTTGAGACTTACACTCAATGGAAACTCATTGTATCCTCCAAAGACATTAATGGTTTGCTTTTTATTGATCACCCGTTCGTAGCTAACCTGGAAAGAGTTGTCGTACAACAGCCATGATGTAACGTTCACCCTGAAAGTATTTTTAAGCTGTCTCGAGGGTTTTGGGAGACTGTCGGTTGTTTGTGCATCTGCGCAAAAAGCCATTGCTGCAAAAATGATCACTGCAATTGATTTTAAAGCGGGCATCCCTGTTTTTTTACCTGTAGGTTGTTTCATAAACATTATTTTGTTTTAGTTCTGGATGGGTCAAAGGAATTTTAACAGTATAGTGCGGCAATTTACATATTCCTAATCCAAATAACCTGAATCATAAGCATAGAATTTAATATCATACTGAAAATTAAGGCCTGGCACCGGGTTTGAGGTAATTGAAAAATTAAACCGGCAATGAACAGAGCTTATTTCTTCCTGAATCCAAAAGCCTTACTTACACCAATGCCAATTGTAAAACTATTGTAAGCATGCCATTTTAGATCGTGAATAACATTGCTTACCAATTCCCAATGATGTGGAAGCTCCAGGGTGTATTCTACGCCGAGACGGGTTAAAAAATAGTTGCCTTCTTTTGCAAATTCACCCCCTGCTCCCAACTCGAAAGAAAAATGCTCCCAGGGTTTAAAACTTACAACGGCAACACTTGCAACGGGATTGGTACGTTCCAATACTTCTTCATCAGTTTCATGGTCTTTTACTTTAAAAGTTTCCACTATCATATCATTATGCAAACCTAAACTCCATTTCCTGCTAAAGAAATAATTATAATCCAGCGCCCATGAAGGCAATGTGAGCCATTCCTTCTTTCCATCTTCATTGCCCTGTGGGGTATGCGTGTGACCTAAAAGAAGCGATATACCATGATGCGGCTTAAATGATTCCTTTGCATGTTCATGTTCTTGCGCATATAATATTGCGCTGCTGAAACAAAGCAGCAGGACAGTTAGTTTTTTCATAGTTCCGAATATTTAAGAAGAAGATCAAAACAGTAAGCGCATAATGGCTAAAAGCCTCAATGCAGTTCCCCTCGTATCATCATAATTTTCCTTGATGCCATTCAAAACTTCGAAGCCCGCTGTAAAATACTTATTAAACGCATAAATAGCATTTGCCGACATATAGTGGCTCCGTTTAAAAATAAACTCAGTTGTTTGCGGCTTTTCCTGCCACAAGTAGCTATATACAAAGGTTGATGACCATCTTTTTTTAAAAACAAAGCTGTAAGAAAGATAACCGCCATAGTACAACAACGCTTCGAGTGTTACAGAATCTTTTGGAAATGCCTCATATCCCAGGCCTCCAAAATCGTTTACGGCGCCCTGTGTGCCTTCTCCAATGATGCCAAATACACTAATCGTTCTTTTTGTGATTTTTAAAGGATTTAATTTTTCTCTGTCAGGAACCTGGAATTGAAGGGAACTTGTAAAGCCCCAGGTGGCGAGCTTCTTTTTAAAAGTATAATCCTTATCGCTGTACACAATGGGCTTATAAATAAGCGAATTGGTCCAATGTCCGTTTTTTATAGTTAGCCTGGGTTTAACTACCAACTCAGGAAAAGCTGCTCTTAATGCAGAAGCGCTATCCAGCGGCGTATAATCACTCTTGGGTTCTTCAAGAGCGAGTGTAAGACTTAATTTTTTCCTGATCTGTCCTTTCCACTTTATTTGTGCTACACGGGAAGCTGGCATTGAGTTTGGGCCTTCAAGGTCTAAAGTATTGGGCCCTGCATTTACATCGCCAAAGTTGGTCCAGGTTTGTCCAATCAAAAGACCGTCGTATGATATGTATGCATGTCGTAAACGGAAAAAAGTGTTTGCGCCTCTTGTGCTGGATAAAAAATCTCCTTCTAAAAGCGCAGTAAGGTTTTTTGCTGCTTTCGGAAATTTAAAGCCAAAGCCAATCCTGCTTTGATTGGCAGACAGGTGAAACCTTTTAAATTTTATATCCGTAGTTTGAGTGGTGGGAATTTCCGAAGTAACAAACAGGTCGTTATTCAAAACATTGTTGTTATCAAAGTATAAAGCGGGTTGCACAAATCCCGATATTTTCAATTCGGCAAACTCTGTTACGAAAGTTGGTTTTGAAGACGGCTGATAAGTGGTATCAAGCTGGCTGTTCCGTTTTAATGAATCAAATTCCGTTTGGCCATAACAGGATGCCATTGATCCAAAAAATATAATTGTCCAGAAAAAATATTTTGTCTTCATATTTATTCAAGTGACATGGAGCAATTTCATGTAAACATAAGTTGAAGTTTCTTAATTATCAGCCCCTGATATTCAGATTGCAGCATAACGTTTCCTTGCCCGCATGTCTTAAAAAATTAAAACCCCAATTTTAAATGCCCTTCTGTACACGCCTCCGCAAGAATGGTACACACCAAACCAGCAATATAAGATGAAGTAAAACGGCTGGCCATAAACCCGGACCAGAAATTCCTGCAACCAATCCTGCGTAAACAAGAAGTACTATAGAAAAGACGTTGTAAACAAGGATGGCTTTTACCATAACAGAAGATTGGGTATCGCTTCTTGAAAGCCAACACGCAATAGCAATAGTAATCAACGCCGCTCCGGCAAGTCTGCCAATCAAGATAGCAGTTGGATCGCTAAGCGCAGTTCCGAGTAATATGGAGACCACTAGAGAAGGCGCAAGAGCCAGTGCCAAACCAGTAGCTGCTTCAACCAATGCTGTAACCGTTAGTAATAATTTCATTGCCTGAAGTTTAGCCGGTGATTCATTATAAAATTGAACTTGTGTGTGATCTGAGACGTTATCTCAACAGCAAAAAAGACAACGGACACTTAGGAGCCGTTGTCTTTTTAAATCATCTAGTTTCTTATTTACTTTTTCGAAATATCCACGGTCACTTTTTTTATTTTGCCGCCAAACTTGTTGTCTCCCTCTTTATAGTCGTTCGATACGTTAGTTTCACTGTCAACACCTACATCTACACCTTCATCTGCCGAGAACATAAAAGGTACTGTTTTGGGAATTACTCCTTCTGCTACTTTCTGATCGTCAGCATACAAAAAACATTTACCGCCAGCACCCGGCTTAGGAGAGTCAGGAATGTATTCATACTTTATGGTATGCCTGCCAGCCTCCAAAGCTTTTGGTGATCCGATATTTGTCCACTCAACACCAAAGAAGTTATACTCGTGGTGAGGCTTTCCGTCTTTCATATATAACACCCATCCGCCAAAACGGCCCGCCTGGGAAATGATAACTCCATTGGTATTTGCATCTTTCAAATCCACCTCTGCCGTTACGGTATAATTGCGGGCCTTAATATTAATAAATGCATTTTCAGAAATACCCGTCATGCCTTCATACACAGACAAAGAGGTACGTGGCCCCATCAGATCGGGCCTCCCGGCAATCTGGGCATCGAAACGTTCAGACCTGCGGTCATCAATCGGGAATACGTGATTCTTAGCCGCTTCTTTATTAAACACTTCCTGCAATTCTTTTAATTTACCAGGGTTTTTTGCAGCTAGATTATTTGCTTCAGAAAAGTCTGCATCCACATTGTACAATTCCCAAACATCATCTTTCAATGGAGGATTAGCAACAAGCATCCATGGGATTGAGTGACGGGTACAGGCCACCCATCCTTTATCGTAAATACCCCTGTTGCCAAACATTTCAAAATATTGAGTGGTATGCCTGTCGGCTGCTTTCGCATCGTTAAATGAAAACATAAATGAAGTGCCGCTGAAAGGTATTTGTTCAGTTCCGTTGACTGATTTTGGAAAAGGCAAACCGCAGGCCTCCATTACTGTAGGAGCAATGTCAGTACAATGTGTGAACTGTGAGCGGATTTCGCCTTTTGCCTTTATACCATTGGGCCAATGAACCACCATACCATTGCGGGTACCGCCAAAGTGTGAAGCAATTTGTTTTGTCCATTGGAAAGGAGTGTTACAGGCAAGTGCCCAGCCAATGGCAAAGTGAGGAAATGTATTCGGGCTGCCCCAGTCATCAATATGATTCATCATTTGATCTGCTTTACCAATTATTCCATTTAATGCCATCATTTCGTTATAACTACCTTCAGGTCCTCCTTCGGCACTAGCCCCGTTGTCTCCTACTACATATAAGAAAAGGGTATTATCCAGTTCGCCCATTTCTTCAAGCGCCGCAACCAGTCTTCCTACTTCATGATCAGTATGTTCTGCAAAACCTGCAAACACTTCCATTTGCCTTGCAAAAAGTTTTTTCTGATTGGGAGTCTGGTCATCCCATGCAGGGATTTCTTTTGGACGCGGTGTGAGTTTCGCATCCTGTGGAATTACCCCTAATGCTTTTTGCCTGGCAAAAGTTTCTTCTCTTAACTTGTCCCAGCCCTGGTCAAATTTTCCTTTGTACTTCTCGATGTATTCTTTAGGCGCATGATGCGGTGCATGTGTTGCACCAGTTGCGAAATACATATAGAACGGTTTGCCTGGCGTAAGCGACTGCTGCGCACTTACCCAATTGATAGCCTGGTTTGTCATATCAGTAGTAAAATGATAGTTGGGGTCATGCGGAGTTTCTACTCTTATTGTACCATCATAAACTGCAGGAGCCCACTGGTTCGTTTCACCACCAATAAAGCCGTAAAATTTATCAAACCCGGAATGCGTAGGCCAGCGATCATAAGGGCCGGAAACAGAAACTTCCCACGGTGCTGTTTCATGATATTTACCAAAAGCAGCCGTGCTGTAACCATTTAAACGAAGCATCTCTGCCAATGGTGCTATACCATTTGGACGCACACCTGTGTTGCCGGGAAATCCCGTGGCAAGCTCCATGATAGCACCCGCATTATTCAGGTGATGATTTCTGCCTGTTAGCAATGCTACCCGTGTAGGAGAACAAAGTGCTGTTGTATGAAAACGGTTAAATTTTAAACCATCTGCTGCAAGTTTGTCCACTGTCGGTTCATTTACCGGGCCACCAAATGCATCAGATACGCCAAAGCCCTGGTCGTCAATTAACACAATAACGACATTTGGCGCTTTAGCCGGTGCTTTTACTGCAAACCTTGCCGGGGCCTTTGCGTTTCGGGCATCCAATGTAGTATCGTAGGGATAGTTTGGCTCTTTGATAGGGAGAACGGTGCGGTCAAGATTGTCTTGACTAAACGAAATAGCTGGAATAAACAAAGTAAATAATACCAGGAACCTGATTTTTGGTTTCATAGTGTTTTTATTGATGAATAGGTTTCGAATATTGTTTGTTTTGGTATACGATTTTAGCAGGGCTGCACTTGCGCATATTGCAAAATATGCGAAGGTTACGGCGGCCAATTTACAGATGTTTTTATTTTACAAAAATTTTTTCCCAATCTCCGACTGACTCGTTGTTTATCCAGCCTTCTTTTGAATACTGGTAAAACAGCAAAATTTTACGAACCAGTATATTTGAAAAATGAAAAAAATATCAATAGCGGCTACTGTTATTTTAATTGCCTTTTTGTTTTCGTGCAAAAATGCTGCTGATAATAAAAATGCTATTGCTAAATCCGATACTACGTCAAACCAGGATTCGTCTAAGCTTTGCTGCGAATCAAATATTCCTTCCCGCTACGGAAATGCCATTAAAACGAGTTTTGATTCAATCAATACTTCAACCGAAGCAGGAGCCGGTGATCACAAAGGAATGGTTTGGATAAAAGGAGGAGAGTTTATGATGGGTGCGGATAACAAACAGGCATCTGCCGATGAATACCCAAAGCATAAAGTTATTGTAAGCGGGTTTTGGATGGATGCTACTGAAGTTACCAATGCCCAGTTTGCGGCATTTGTAAATGCCACGGGTTATATAACAACTGCTGAAAAAGATGTGGATTGGAACGAGCTAAAAAAACAAACCGCACCCGGTACACCCAAACCAGCCGATAGTGTACTTAAGGCTGCCTCGCTGGTTTTTAAACCCACTACCAGTGAGGTTGATTTACAAGATTTTGCGCAATGGTGGGAATGGAAGCGTGGCGCTGATTGGAAGCATCCCGAAGGGCCTAAAAGCAATATTAAGGGCAAGGATAATTATCCTGTTGTGCAGGTGAGTTGGGACGATGCAATGGCATATTGCAAATGGGCGGGTAAACGTTTGCCCACAGAAGCTGAATGGGAGTATGCATCCCGTGGTGGACTTGAAAATAATATTTACTCCTGGGGCAATGAGCCTGTCGAAAGTGGAAAACCACATTGCAATTCCTGGCAGGGTAAATTTCCATTTAAGAATGATGTAAGAGATGGGTATTATTATTCTTCCCCGGTAGGATCTTTTGCACCAAACGGGTATGGCCTTTACGATATAGCAGGTAATGTGTGGGAATGGTGCTCCGACCTATACAAGAACGACTATTATAGAGAGATAAATTTCCCACAGGGAATTACCAATCCAAAAGGCCCCAATAAAAGTTTTGACCCCGAAGAACCCTATTCATCAAAACGCGTAACCCGCGGTGGTTCTTTTTTATGCAATGACAGTTATTGCAGTGGCTACAGGTGCGCAAGAAGGATGAAGAGCTCACCGGATACGGGATTAGAGCATTTGGGGTTTAGATGCGTGAGTGATAAGTAAGTTGACACTTCTATCATTCACCAAGAAAATTTTTCTTTCTCGAAAAGAAACAAAAGAACATAACGGCGTAGGAAACACATTTGGAAATCCATCCAACTTAATTCCAAGGGCTTGTTTTTTGAAATATTTCTTTCCCCACTATGTCTCCGCTTCGGCTGATCATGGTAGAAGTTATCAAAAGCCTTTTTCACAGTAAAACTTTGATATTTCAGCCGATTCTTTATTTTGCCGGCCCTGGGATCTAACCGATTAAGCGTTCCCGAACCAACAAATTGAATATGAAACAACCTAAAACATTATTATGCCTGGCAATAATATTAATTGCTGCATTAACAGGCTACAGTCAGTCAACTATCCCATCTTCTTCCGATGATCCCCGCATGGCCGGTTTCAAAGGAAAGATCGCAAAGAAGTATGAAGATTCACAGGAGGACTGGCCGAAAAGGGCCCAGGCTCCGGCAGGCGCTCCAAACATATTGGTCATCTTATTAGATGATGTTGGATTTGGTCAGCTTGGCTGCTATGGAGGATTGAGCAAAACTCCTAACATTGACCAGCTCGCAGCCGATGGTTTGACATACACAGACTTTCATACCTGTGCTTTGTGTTCGCCGTCTAGGGCCTCGATAGCTGCCGGGCGAAATCATCATTCCATCGGGTTGGGTAGCCATGCTGCAACGGGCATGGGATTTCCCGGTTACAACGGCGTGGTGCCACCACAAGCTGCACCAGCTGCAAAGATCCTGCAGGAGGATGGTTTCACGACATATGCGTTAGGTAAATGGGATCACACGCCGGTATGGGAGGTTACTGCCAGCGGGCCGTTCAATGGGTGGCCCAGCGAAGAAGGATACGATCATTATTACGGATTCATGTCGGCAGATATCAACAACTTCCTACCGGTGATGTGGAACGATCACTGGCCTTCTAATCCTGCGGCGGGGAAGCCGAAGTACAATATAACCGTAGACATGGCCGACCGCGCCGTCTACTGGATCACCGGGCACAAATCCATTTCTCCCGATCGTCCCATGATGATGTTTTTTGCCACAGCTGGTTGTCATGCGCCGCATCACGCCGACAAAAAATATCTCGATATGTACAAGGGCAAGTTTGATAACGGCTGGGATGTGGCCCGCGAAATGATCCTGAAAAGACAAATCCAAAAGGGAATCTTCCCTGCGGGAACGAAGCTCTCGCCACGCACCCCCGAGATCCCTGCCTGGAACTCGCTGCCGCCGGACAAAAAGAAAATGTATGCACGCCAAATGGAAGCGTTTGCGGCACAGCTTACACAAACTGATGACGAAATTGGCCGTATTATTGATGCCCTCAGGCAGACGGGCATGTATGACAACACATTAATCTTCGTTACCTCGGACAATGGCGCAAGCGGCGAAGGCGGCCTGGAGGGAAGCCATAACGAAGTGCTGGTGATGAATGGTATTGGTACTACTCCGCACGAGCAAAACAAAAAGTTCTACAACGTGTGGGGTACCGCCGAAACCGACAACCATTACCAGGCGGGATGGGCGCTCGCCGGCAATACACCTTTTAAATATTTCAAGCAAACACAACATAGCGGCGGTAATTCCGATCCGCTCATCGTCACCTGGCCGAAGGGCATCAGGGCGAGAGGCGAAGTTCGCAAACAATACCACCACATTATTGATATTGCTCCCACCATTCTCGATGCCTGCGGCGTTCATGCACCCGAAACGGTGGATGGAGTGAAACAAATGCCTTTTGACGGTGTGAGTATGAGCTACTCCTTCAACGATGCAAACGCGAAGACCACTCATAATACACAGTATTACGAAATGTTTGGTAATCGTGCCATGTACGATCACGGCTGGAAGGCAGTTACGATCCATGGCAATCGAATGCCCTGGATATTCAGCGGCAGCTTCGACTTCAGTAAGGACGTTTGGGAACTCTACAATCTTAACGAAGACATCACTGAGTGCAACGACCTGGCGAAATCGAATCCCCAGAAACTGGAAGAGTTAAAAGATCTCTTTGAGCAGGAAGCCCTGAAATACAATGTCTACCCGATGTATGATGACATGGGGGCTCGAACGGCCAAAGTCAACAAGGTTTTTCTTGGTAATAAAACTTCATTCACTTTCTACCCGCCGGGCGCAGAATTTATTGCGGAAGCCTTATCTCCGCCGGTTAAGAACAGGAGCCATACCATCACAGCAACTATGACCACCGGTAATAACACGAATGGAGTGATTGCGGCCTCGGGTGGATATTATGCCGGCTACTCGCTTTATGTAAAGAATAATATTCTCACCTACGCTTACAATTACATGGATGAGAATTATTATACCATCAAAGCAAACAAACCGCTCACGGCGGGTAAACACGTCGTGAAGGCGCTGTACGAAAAACAACAGGACAATACCGGCAAAGTGACTCTTTTAATTGATGGTGCACAGGTGGGACAGGGTATAGTTGGGAAGGTGGTGTTCGGTAGGTACTCGATCTCCGAAACGTTCGATATCGGTGCCGACAACGGTGGCTCCGTTGACCGCCACGTATATGCTTCGCCTTTCAAGTTCACCGGCCATTTGGACAAAGTAGAGTTTGAATTACAGCCAATGGCACCTGCAGATCAGAAGCTGGAAGAAGAAAGTGAAGTTGGAGAGTCAAAAACGAATTGATAAAAGTATCCGGATAATAGCGACGATCTTAGAAAGACCTTGCAGCGGCCCAGTCTGCTACAAGGTCTTGATCATCCAATATCAAGCAGTGAACTGGAAAAGATCATATTGTTGTTTCCTGTTTTGTCTTTATACATCAATTTAACTGAAAGCCCTTGACAACATGCATCAACTGCGGAAATAGTTTTACTGGTAAGTTCTGCAGCAACTGCCGGCAGCCGTCAGAAACACATCGCATTACGTGGGCAGAACTAGCGCATCAGTTGCCTCATGCACTTTTCCACGCAGATATGGGAATGCTGTACACTCTTAAACAATTGGCAGTAAGACCCGGGGATACCATCAGGGAATACCTGGCCGGTAAAAGAGCATACCACTTTAATCCCTTGTTGTATTTGATACTTGCCGGGGGATTGGCTTCCCTGCTTTACCTCTCTTTTCATGTAAGTCCACCCAACCGGGAAATCAATCTTGAAAAAGTTCAGGCGCTTAGCGGCTCTATAGCCTATAAATATTTTGCCCTGGTCGGAGCCTTGTTTATCATACTTCTATCGATAAGTGATTACCTCTTTTATTATCGTAAGAAATTGCTGATACCAGAGATTATCATTTCAAATACTTTTCAAACCGGCCAGGTAATGGTGTACACTATTGCTTTTTTCCCGGTGCTTTATTTCCAGGATATTTTGGTGCACAATGCAGAAGCGCTAATTGATGCTCGCATAGTGATGAAAGGGCTTATAATTACATTCCTCCTATTCACCAGGTACCAACTTTACGAGGCTAAAGGCAAATTATGGCTTAGCATCACGATTATCATCCAGATTGCTGTGGTAACAGCATTTTACAACCTGATAGTTACAAAACTTATTACACACTATCTGCACTAAAATTTTCTTTTATCTCTACAGTACCAGCCATTTCTCATCATATTGACATTGCTGCTGGTCCAAATGCGGTCATCCTGGCTATTAGGTAGTTTATTACCAGTTTTACTCTCTATCACAAATTCTCAACATTGTCTCTATACCCTCTGCCAATGGGGATAGACACGCCATTTACTTCAACCATTTCTGCATTGTACGATTCGATCTTTTTTATTGAAACAATAAAAGACCTGTGAACACGCTTAAAAAGATTGGCAGGCAAAAGAGCTTCAATTTCATGCGTACTCATCTTTGAACTGTATTCGTTTTTTGTTGTGATGATTTTGATATACTCTCTTTGACTTTCGATATAAAGAATCTCAGAAAATAAAATTTTTACCTTCTTCTTATTCATATTTATAAACAAGTACTCTTTTATTTCCGGGCTCACATTTGGCTCTTGCTTTTCGCCCCGGGTTGTTTTTACTTTATTTACTGCTATTAAAAAACGTTCAAATTCAAATGGCTTTAACAGGTAATCTGTTACGTTAAGGTCAAACCCTTCCACGGCGTATTGATGATACGCAGTTGTAATAATTACTGCAGGAGGATTTGCAAGTGTTTTTAAAAAGGCGATCCCTTTTAATTTAGGCAGATGGATATCTAAAAATATAAGGTCTGTGTGATTGCTCCGTAAATAGTCAGTTGCCAGGATGGCATCTTTAAATGTTCCCTGCAATTCAAGAAATGGTACATCCGAAATATAATCAGATAAAACTTTTATTGCCAATGGCTCGTCTTCTACTATAATACACCTGATTTTAGACATGGCTTGCCAGATTTATTTTTAAAGTAGCCGTGAATACAGATCCGCTTTGCTGAACGGCAAGATCGTAATCTGTATAAAGCAATTCCAATTGGCGTCTGAGGTTAGAGAGACCGATATTTTCTTTTACCCCTTCTTTATAAACTGTTTCCGCGGAATTTTTTACAACAAATAATAACTGCCGCTTATTAACTGAAAGATGAATATCCACGAAAGGCTGATCTCTTGTTTCAGACACACCATGCTTGAATGCATTCTCCACTAATGGGATCAGCAAAAGTGGTGGCAAGGCTTGCTTCATATCTTCTATGTCATAGTTAAAATTGAGACGCAGGGATTCATCGTAACGCAATTTTTCCAGGGCAATGTAGTCGCTGATAATTTTCAGTTCCTGCTCTATAGCTATGTATTTTCCGGCGGTTTCATACAGCATAAAACGCAATATTTTCGAAAGGCGTAAAATCGATTCAGGCGCCAGGTCGCTTTTATCTCTTGCCAGGGAATAAATATTGTTTAGGGTATTGAACAAAAAATGTGGATTTGTTTGTGACCTGAGGTAGTTCAATTCCGCTGCCTGTTTTTCAATACGCAGTTGTTGTTCTGCCTGCTTCAATTTTATATAATTATAAGCATGCCTGGCGATCCCAAAAAAGAAAACTGACCCGGTGCTGTAGGCCATTTGATTTTCCAACGCGGCACTTAATGAAAGAAACACCTTTAATGCAGTATATATATGCAGCTGTATTCCCAGCAGTCTCCAGACATATGAGCCATAAGAATAAAATATTAAATGAATGAATAACAACAGGATCCCGAAAAAAAGGTTGAAAAAAATAGTTCTTCTTTTCTTCAGTACAAATGGAATGGTGTATTCAAAAAATATAAAATTGAGCGTGATAACATAAATAACTGCCCAAAGATTATTGAAAGCAAGAGAAAAAAAACGGCCGGGATAGCTTCCAAAAAGGCTAAAAAGCCCCAGGAGAAAATACCCAAGCCCAACCCATAGATAAAATCTAAGCAGCTTTCTATTGATTCCTTTCTTCATTTTGCTTTAGTGAGATAAATATCGGCAAATCTTTCCCTTTTCTTTTTGCAATCTATAGAATTGACTTTATGGTAAACCAATTACCCAAAAGGGTCAATGGTTTGTGAATTTGAATTGGCGGTTGTGAGTGTATTTGAATTTATTCTTTAAAAGAATAAGCCCCGATATGCTGAAAGCTTTTGAAAATTTATTTATATAAAAAACAGCAGTTCACTACCGACTAACCACCTAACACTACTCAATAATTAACCAGGTTGGCCAGAACCGGGTGTTTGTTTACGATAAGCTGCTGTTTATTGACAGGGCTTCCAAGCGCTTTTTTTAATTAAATATTCTTGTATTACAATACTTCATTAGCATTCGCTTATTAAACATCAAATAAAAAAACTTATTATGAAACAGGTCATCTTTTCGATCGTAATTATGTTTGCTGCAATAATTTCAATTGCTCAAACCAATTCTGCACACCAGTCAGCAAATTATGAAGCAGCCAACTGGAAAACATGGTTATTAGATAGCCAGCAGCAAATAACCATCGTTCCTCCTCCGGGTACTGCTCAATCTAAAATTGAATTGCAGGCTATTAAACAGGGAATAGCCAAGCTTGATGAAAAAAAGATGGAAGCAATAAAATACTGGGATGCAGGAGCCCCGGCCTATCGATGGAACCAGATCGCACCTAAATTGGCTTACCAGAAGATGAGTGCATTGCTCCGTACTCCAACAGCCTGGGTGAATATTGCTATTTATGATGCAACAATCCTGGCGTGGAAAGAAAAGATCAAATACAAAAGGCTGCGCCCGCATGATTTAGATCCTTCCCTAAGACCTGTTATCAAAGGTCCACAAACCTATTCATATCCATGCGAACATAGTGTAACTGCCGCTGCTGCTGCATATGTGCTTGCCTATTTTTTACCTGAAAAAGCAGATTCAATTTTGCAATTGGCACATGCCGCTTCACAATCGCGGGTAGATGCAGGCGTACAATTTCCAAGTGATATTGAAGCTGGCTGGAAACTTGGAGAGCAGGTTGCAAAACAAATTATAGAAAAAGCAAAGAATGATGGTTCAGCTACAGTTTGGAATGGTGTAATGAATACAGATCCAAAAAAATGGACTGGCAAATTTGCAATGGGAATTACTATTGCTTCCTTAGCACCAATAGTAATGCGTTCTGCAGACCAGTTCAGGCCGCCAGCTCCCCCAGATTTTGAAAAGGATATGAACGAATTAAAGAGCTTCAAGCAAACCTTTAAGTCCTCGTCGCTGGCCTATTACTGGGCAAACAATGGAGGATATGATTTTTGGTCTGACCGGGCTGCTGAAAAAATGTTCGAATATCGCATGTCCGATGATGCGCCAGCAGTGGCACGTATCTATACGATATTACATACGGCCTATCATGATGCTACGATCGCAATCTTTGATGCAAAATATACCTATTGGGGAATAAGACCTGATCAGTACGACAGTACTTATAAGCCGCTTATACAAACGCCGCCTTTTCCGGGTTATCCATCCGGTCACGCAATGGGTGCTTCTACTTCGGCCACTGTGCTCGAATATTTTTTTCCTGCCGATTCAAAGGAGTTTCAACAACTGGCTAAAGATTGTGCAGATTCACGTTTTTATGCTGGCATTCATTTTCGTACAGATAATGAAACAGGAACCCAGATGGGAAAAGAGATAGGGAAATATGTTGTTGAAACCTGGATGAAAAAATAGGGTCGAATCACCGTTTACAATTATTAGATAAATTCAGCTTTTAAATGACCAACTTTCGGTGGCAGTAATTCTAAAAAAGCACTTTAAAATATGATGACCGGGGAAGAAAAAAAATTAGATAACCCTGTTTGGTTTTCCCTGGATGAAACGCATAAAGACTTTTCTATTGACTATGGCAATTTAAAATGCTACGATCCTTGCTATTGCCCTTTTGGAGGGATATGCAATAACATAAATGCTGCAAATGAAATTGACGAATATGCGAAAATCAATAATGATTTTTTTATAGTGGGTGAAAAGCCTCACTTCAATATCGAACTGCAACTAAAAAGGGAACTGATCTGTTTGCAAATGATCCTTCATCATCCCATTGATCTGCAAAACCAGGAAAGTATAGTGAAGCTTAACGGTATTTATGAAGAAGCATTATTTCATTTGGTTAACCTTGTTCAACCGGGATATTTTAGATCCGGCACAAGCCGGTTAGGTGACTATTATGGCATCATAAAAAATGGAAGCCTCGTTGCCGCTGCAGGAGAAAGGATGAAAATGAATAGATTTACAGAGGTCAGCGCTATTGTTACGCATCCAGAGCATCGTGGGAAAGGATATGCAAAAGAGTTAATTGCACATGTAGTCAACAAAATATTTCTTCAGAATAAAATTCCTTATTTACATGTTGCAGAGACCAACTTCGATGCAATCAGTCTGTATGAAAAATTAGGTTTTATGACAAGGCGAAAGATCAGCCTTTGGAATTTTACAAAGGGAATTTAGATAAGCAGCTACTACTATTAATCAGTTTAAATGGAAAAGCTATCTCAGATTTTAATCATACAATAGACCTCTGGATAGAAGAATTAGACCGGTACAATTTCGACCAACTCTGTATTAAACCTTCCCCGAAAAGCTGGTCGCTTGGGCAAGTATATATGCACCTGGTATATGACACAACCTATTACCTTGAGCAAATAAACATTTGTATATCTACAAATGAAAATTCAACGGAAGAAGCTTCACCGGAAGCAAAGGCTATGTTTCTTAATAATGAGTTCCCGGATGCAGTACTTGAAGGAGCACCAACAAATTTTCTTATTCCACAACCCGGCAGTAAGCAAGAACTGGAAAACTCTTTTCGGAATTTGAAAGATAAAATAAATAAGATCTGGATGCTGATATCAACGAGCCGGTTTAAAGGCAAATCAAAACATCCCGGATTAAATTACTTTAATGCTTATGAATGGTTCCAGTTTGCAGAAATGCATTTCCGTCACCATTTAAGACAAAAGAAAAGAATAGACGAATTTTTAAAGCACATGCTTTAGACTGGTTGCGCTGGTATATTGTTGATCTTTTAATGGAATATTTTGAAGCCGGGTTAAACAAAATGTTTTGTATAAAGATGGGTATGGTTTTTTAATTAGTTATTAAAAAACAAGAGTATGGACAGTATCAACAAACAACAACCGGAAGACAATTTTGAAAACCTCTATGGTTCGTCAGCATTAGAAAAAATAAGAGAGCTTGCAGGTAAAGCCTCTGTTTGTTTCTTATGCACCAATATTAAAACGGGACAGCCATTTGTTACAAGACCGATGGCGGTACAGGAAATCGATGACGAAGGACAGTTATGGTTTTTAAGCGCTAATGACAGTCATAAGAATAGTGAGATCACGGCTGATCCATCTGTGCAATTGCTATTCCAAGGATCTGATTATTCTGATTTTCTCACGCTTTATGGTACGGCTTTTATCAGCGAAGACAAGCAAAAGATAAAAGAACTGTGGAAGCCCATTTTAAAAACATGGTTTACAGAAGGCGAAAATGATCCCCGTATATCTATCATAAAAGTGGACCCGGAATCGGGATACTACTGGGACACTAAACACAACATGGCCGTCGGTCTTGTAAAAAGAATAGCGGGAGCGATCATAGGCAAGACTTTGGATGATTCTATAGAAGGGCGTATTAAAGTTTAACCTACCAAATAATAGAAAAAAACGCCGGGTGCATAAGACTCATGCATCCGGCGTTAATTGAGATATCCTGTATGTTACTTTAAGTTGAACATCGCTTCTTTTACATCACGGCTGTTTCCTCCGATCATTACTTTAAAATCACCGGACTCACTCACCCATTTCAGACCGCTATTATAAAACTTTAAATCGTTTGGTGTAATAGTGAAGGAAACTGTTTTTGATTCACCCGGTTTTAAATTGATCTTTTGAAAGTTTTTTAGCTCCTTCACAGGTCGTGTGATGCTTCCCACTACATCACGAATGTATAACTGTACAACTTCCTTGCCTTCTTTGTTACCAGTGTTTGTTACTACTGCAGATGCTGTCAATGATTCATTGTTTTTTATTGAACTACTGCTCAACTTTATATCACCATAGCTAAACGATGTATAACTTAATCCATAACCAAAAGGATAAACAGGATCATTGGAAACATCTAAATAATTAGAACGGAATTTTTCAAACCATTTTCCTTCTGACAATGGACGGCCGGTGTTTTTATGATTATAATAAATAGGAACCTGCCCTACATTTTGCGGCCAGGTTGTGCTCAGCTTCCCTGAAGGATTAACATCACCTAACAATACATCTGCGACAGCATTGCCAGCCTCTGTGCCTCCAAACCATACATTTAAAATAGCGGGTACGTTTTCATTTTCCCATTTAATAGCAAGTGGCCTGCCTGTAAACAAAACCAGCACCACGGGTTTTCCTGTCTTCAGTAATGCAGCCAGCAAGTCTTTCTGTGCTTTTGGAATTTCAATATTACTTCTGCTGCTGGATTCACCGCTCATTTCAGCAGATTCACCCAGTGCAGCTACAATCACATCTGCCTTGTTTGCTGTCTCCAATGCTTCATTGATCATTACATCAGCAGGGCGGTTATCCCAACCCATTGATTTGCCAAACATACCTGCACGAACATCAAACAAACTATCTTCAGAAAGATTTGAACCTCTTGCATAAAGCAAATTTGCATTGCTGCCCAGCGATTTTTTTAAACCAGTCAACACTGAAATTGCTTTTGAAAAATCAGTGGCCACACTCCATGTGCCCGGCATGTTTTCTTTGTTATCTGCAAGCGGGCCAATGAGTGCAATCGTTCCGGATTTTTTTAGGGGCAAAATATTTTTTTGATTTTTTAAGAGAACAAAACTCTGGGCTGCAATATCCCGTGCAGCTTTCCTGTTTTCATCAGTAAAAACTTCTGTTTTAACTCTTTGCTCATTGCCATATCGGTAAGGATCATCAAATAAACCCAGCTTATATTTTGCTTCAAGAACTTTTCTACAGGCCATATCAATTCTTTGCTGTGTTGCTTTTCCTTCCTGCAATGATTTCTTTAAAGTGGTGAGCAATCCTTCACCCACCATATCCATATCAATACCAGCCATTAATGCACGTGCCGATACTGTTTGCAGATCGCCAATACCATGAGCAATCATTTCATTAATACCGGTATAATCTGTAACCACAAAACCGTTAAAGCCCCATTGCTTCCTAAGTACATCTGTCATCAACCATTTATTTGCAGTAGCCGGCACTCCATCTACTTCATTAAATGAAGCCATCACACTTCCTGCGCCTGCGTCTACGGCTGCTTTATAAGGTGGAAAATATTCGTTGTACATTCTTACATGGCTCATATCGGTTGTGTTATAATCACGGCCAGCTTCAGCTGCACCATATAACGCATAATGCTTAACACAGGCCATAATTGTATTGTTCTTTGAAAGATCATCACCCTGGTAACCTTTCACCATTGCTTTTGCAATTTGGGAACCGAGATAAACATCTTCCCCTGAACCTTCTGCAATACGTCCCCAGCGTGGATCACGACAGATATCAACCATGGGGCTGAATGTCCAGCATATACCATCAGCGCTGGCTTCCTGTGCAGCTATCCTTGCGCTTTTTTCTATCAACGCCATATCCCATGTACAGGACAAGGCAAGGGGAATAGGAAACTCTGTTTGATATCCATGTATCACATCCATACCAAACAACAAAGGAATTTTTAAGCGACTTTGCTCTACCGCCACCTTTTGTATATCACGGATCTTTTCGATGGATTTAATATTGAACAGTCCACCCACTCTCCCCTCTTTTATTTTCTTTGCAATGTCTGAATTGGATGCCTGGCCTGTTGTAAAATCTCCGGCACTTGGAAGATTTAGCTGGCCTAGTTTTTCTTCCAAAGTCATTTTCTTCATTAACACGTCAATGAAGCTGTTCATTTTGCTGTCCGCTGATTGAGTATTGGTTTTTATCTGTGCATTTACATCAAGTACAACAAAGAAACAAAGAAGAAGGAGAATTGTATTTTTCATATGGTCGTTTTTATTTTATTGTTTGTGGATGTTTTGTCGTTACAAGATATGGCGTTAAAATTTGCTTCCATAATTCGTATCCCTTTGCATTCATGTGGAGACTGTCAGAAGTAAATATTTCCGGTTTTGGCTGGCCTGATTTATCTAACATTGAATGATATACATCAACAAACTTTGCGTTTTGCTGTTTGCTCAAAAAACCTTGTATAAGTTCATTTGCCAATCGGGCCTTTGGAATTAATTTTCTTCGGGAAGGACTTGGTTTGATTGATATATAAACAATTGGTACGCTTTTCATGTGACTTCGTATTAAATAATACAATTGCTTGAAGCGCTGAAACACTACTGTTGCAGAAACAGTATCGCTTGCAGCAAGGTCATTATCTCCGCAATAAATGACGATCTGTTTAGGATGATATGGAAATATGATATCATCAGCATACCTGATCACATCCGGCAACGAGGAACCACCAAAACCACGGTTAATTATCAGTTTTGCAGGAAAGTAAGATTGTACATCTTTCCATTTTGTAAAGGATGAACTTCCGATAAATAAAATAGCATTTGCGGGTGGGAAGCTTATACTATCCTGTTTTTTAAAAGCAGCTATCTCTGCTTTGAAAGCCTGTGCCTGTATAAGCATACAACACAATGCAAACAACAGGCACAGGAAAATTTGGCGCAAATATTTTTTTGATCTAATGCTCATGCATGGAATTAATCTTTACTCAACCCGTATCACTTTTGTTCTGCTTGATACCCCATTTTCATTAAATGCTTCTATTGAAAAATAATAGCTTTGATCGGTGGACAAACTTTTGAGCAACAATGAATTTTTATCGTACACCATCCAGGAATTATACAGCTTATCTGGTGCTATTCCCCATAAAATATTATAGCCCTGCGCATCAGCCTGCTTATCCCAGGAGATCAGCGCATCGCGGCGGTCGGCCTGTCGTTGAACTAAAAAATTATTTACAGTTGCCGGAGCTTTTCCCTGACTAGTACCAAACACCCGCAGATCGGAAATAGAAAGAAAAGGAGTAGGTGCATAAATGTTTTTGTACCGGATATATCTTACTGTTTGCGGCGTTCCCAATTCAACATAATCATTGGGAACATCGCTAAAATTATTCTTCCGGTCTACAAGCGTTATCCAGTTAGTTCCATCGGCTGAGCCTTCGATAAAATACTGGTGATGAATGCCAGGTATTCTTCCATACATGCCCGACTTATAATCGTTATAATTTACCTGTATGGCATATACAGTTGCTGGTTTCAGCAAGTCAATTTCAATCCATTGATGATCGTTGTTTTCCTGCGCAACCCAAAATGTTTTTACATTTTCATCGACAAGGTTTTGTGCATGAAAACTTTGATAAACGGATGAAGTTTTAACTGGTTTTTTATAAGACAATAACATCCAGCCTCTGAATGCACCCATTTTGCCGGCCACTGTTGGCGCATAATGCGGATAATCACCAAATGAAGTGTTTGAATACATTAGTCCATCCTTATCGAAGAAAGCAGGGAACATGCAGATGCGTCTTTCCCAATTGATATTTACAGAAACAGCCATAGAAGCAAAGTGCCAGTACAGACCTTCGGTTCCCACTACCGTACTGCCATGTCCGGCACCATTCATAAATCCACCCGGCTTATAAAAAACAGGGTTGTTCGGCGCATACTTGTAGGGACCCAGCGGGGAATCACTCATGTAAACACCATCGCCATACACATTAAACTCAGTGCCAGGCGCAGCATACTGCATGTAATATTTGTTGTTGTACTTCGTTAACCAGGGTCCTTCCATATACCCACCCAATACCGTATCAGAATGGTTTTCACCAAACCGTTCCCATCCATGCTTTTTGCCGTCAAGATTAAACAACTGATACGTTGTATCCGAAGGCTTAAACCGTTGTGACACGTCGAGTGTTTTTGCCCTGATAGGATAAACATTTGATGACCCCCAAAACATATAAGCCTGTCCATCATCATCTATAAAAAGATCAGGGTCCTGCAGGTCATTTAAAATGCCTGGCACTGCGTTCCAGTCGCCTTTCTTTGGGTTGTCCGTATACAATATACTCATTGAACCCGAAGGATCCCCGGCTACATATAAAACAGAATCTTTATAGTTGAAAGCGGCGGGTGCGTTGCAACCCTGGAAGTACCATTTTTCAGGATTTATAAACGACCAGTTTTGCAGGTCGGTTGAATGCCAGTAACCCAGGGAACGGGTAACAAACATGTAGTATTCATTTCTGAATTTTACCACCGCCGGATCAGCTCCTGAGCGGTAAGAAATATCTTTGTAGGCATTATAGATCATGTAGGTATAATCCAGGTTAACAGGGTTGCAATAGGTTTGCATCTGTGTAAACTGGGATCGCACAGGATTGCCAAAAAAGATATAAAGGCAAACCGGCATAAATTTCCAAAACTTCTTCATGTGCAGTCGTCTTTATTTTATATAGGGACTTTGAAAATCTAATTTCTTCAAACCATCCTGTACATCGGGCACCTGCATAAAAAGTTTCCAAAGCAAACCGCTACGGTAGTTCTCGATCATCACAATAATTGGTCCCTGGTCAATTGCCAGGTGGCTTTTTGCATACCAGTTCTGTGATTCATTAAACGCATCCACAAATCCATACTCACTCCATATTTTATCGCCAAGAGTATAATAAAAATAGTGCAGTGCTTTCATGCTAAGTTCTGGTGTATAGGGAAACGCTGATAAAGCTGCTGTGGGAGTAATAGTTCCATGATCGTTGGTTGGCGAATGTGCATCATAACCATTGTAAGTATCGCTGGAAGTAAGGCCCCAGCAATCGTTGCTATAACCCTTAAAGTGATTGGGGTTAAGCACACAATGCTCGTGGTTGATAAGCGTATGATTTTTATTCTGCTCCCAATAATCAGCATAGCGGTCTTTCAGGCTATTAGGGTTTAATCCCAAAAATGAATACTGCGAAAAGAATAAGGGACCACCATAATCATAACCTAACGGCAATTTGATCCCATAAAAATCCTTCCCATTTTTAAAAAATTTACTTTGCGTCCAGCCCCTGTGATACACTGCATCCGTAACAGGATATCTTTTACCAGAAGCAGCCAGCACATACACTATCAGGCATTCATTAAATCCACGAATAGGCAGGTTCATTGCCCAACCGTTATTCGGGCTCCAATGCCAATATAATACTTCTTCACCTCCTTTTGTAAACCAGTTCCATTCAATATTATTCCACATCGAGCCTATCCGGTTGCGCAATTCATTTTCGGTATTATTTTCTGCATTAAAATATTGTTGTGCGCAAAGCAATCCCTGGAACAGGTAAGAAGTTTCTACCAGGTCGGCACCATCATCTTTGCGGCTAAAGGGAATTGTTTTGCCGGTAGCTCCATTCATCCAATGCGAGAATACACCATGATAAAAATCTGCCTTCAGCAAAAAATTTACCATTCTCAATAAATGCTTTGCAGCTGTATCACGGCTTATCCATTTTCTTTCGGTAGCTACAATAATTGCCATGATGCCAAAACCAGTACCACCAGTGGTTACTACTTCATTACCGTAAGCCGCTGTTTCATTGCTGCGTTCTCTAGCCATTCCACTTACAGGGTGTGCAAAATCCCAGAAGTAACGAAAAGTTTGCTTTTGCACTACATCAAGTAATGCTGAATCGGAAAGGTTTTGAATTATGCCAACAGGTTCAATTAATGGCTTTGTTTTTTGTGCGCAGGAAATGCCACCAGCAAAACAAACGATAACAAGCAAAAGAGGATAGCATTTCAAATGCATAGCAATCAATTTGATTCTTTATTTTTCACAAATCTGCTTACAAATTAGGGCTTGCAAAACCTAAACTCTTCATTCCTGTTTTTACTTCGGGGCAACTCATGAATAAATTCCACAAAAGACCACTGCGATAATTTTCAATCATTACAATAATTGGTCCCTGGTCTATTGCCAAAAATGAATTGGCAAACCAGAGGTCAGTGAGGTTGAATGCATCAACGAATCCATACTCTTTCCATAACCTGTCACCCAAAGTATAGTAAAAGAACTTTAGAGCCTGCATGGATTCAGTTGGTGTGTATGGAAAGGAGGATAATGCAGCGGTTGGCGAAATAACACCATCATCATTATTGGGTTCATGTGCCATGTACCCGTGTTTGTTGTCGTCGCTTGCAGTAAGGCCCCAACAGGAATCACCATAGCCATAAAACTTACCTGGGTTAGTCCTGCAATGATTATAATTAATTAAAGAATGATTTTTATTTTGATCCCAATAGTTAGCATAAGCATCGGTGAGATCATGCGGATTTATGCCAAGAAAAGAATAGTGTGCAAAAAATAGCGGGCCGCCTTTTGATGGGCCCAGCGGCAGCTGAAGCCCATAGTATGTGTTGCCATTACGTATTGCGCCGTTGCTTGCCCAACCCTGCTCATAAACAATTTTGGGAATTGAATAATTTACAGAAGATGCAGCCATTACATAAGTGATTAATGCTTCATTCCAGCCACGTACCTGGGCATTCATGTCCCAATTATATTTGGGACTCCAGTGCCAGTACAAAACGTTTTCATTATTCTCTCGAAACCAATTCCATTCTACAGCATTCCATAAAAGGTTGATATCACTCCGAAGAGATGTCTCAGCGGGGTCAGCACCATTAAAGTATTGCCTGGCTGTAAGCAGTCCCTGCATCAGGAAAGAGGTTTCTACCAAATCTGCCCCACCATCTTTTGTACTGAAAGGGATTACCTTACCTGTATTTCCATCTAACCAGTGTGGAAAGGCCCCATGAAATTTATCTGCTTTGTTCTTTAAAAAGTCAACAATTTTTTGCATGCGTGCAAGTGCTTCAGCATGTGTGACAAAACCACGGTTTGCGGCGACAACTATTCCCATGATGCCAAAGCCAGAACCGCCGGAAGTAACAAGGTCACCTGAAGTCTCTCTCTCTCTTGCCAAGCCGCTTACGGGATGTGCAAAGTCCCAGAAATATTTGAAAGTTTGCTTTTGTACGAGATCAAGCAAAGCATCATCACTTATCCGGGGGAATTTGTCTGTTGGATCAATAGCTGTAATTAATTTAACCAGGACAGCCTGTTTTAGAACCACCCCCGTTACAGATTTTAACCCCAAAAAAATATTGATATTGTATTTTGAAAGGAAGACCAAATCAATACCAGGCTGTATCACCATTGTACTGTCATTGTCGTAGCTCAAAGAAAAAGGCACACTGGCCCCAACCTTATCATCAGTAAAAAAAACATTGCTTGCAACTGTTGACTTGTCTATAGCGCCACCGGAAAAATAAAATCTTATAACAGGTTTTTTTCCAACATTGTTATAGCTATTTCCGTTTTCAACTCCATCTACGCTTGTCTTTTGTAAAACAAATGCAGGAGGAGTGCTATTGCCTGCATCATTCTTTTTACAACTACCTAAAAATATTGCAAGTATTACCGCTATGTATTTCATCACTGATATTTCAAGACCTAATCAAAGAGGTTGCCTTTGAAAAGGCAACCTCTTATAAACAGGCCTGGTAAATTGTTCTTACGAGCCTTTTAAAAATGCCTATCTGCCTGCCGTGCCAAGATTAAATAATGCTGTGATCTCTTTATCAGTAATAGCACTGTTAAATACCCTCACATCATCAATATCCGCAGAAGCCATTGGTGCCCATGACGGTCTGTCCATTCCTGATGGGAAACCAAGATCTTTTGTTGGAAGACTACCAAATACAGGAACCATTGGTGGCTTTAAAATCATTTCCGGAGTAGTGCCCCTATTATCATATGCACCGATAGAAACTCCATTGCCAAATACCTTTAATTCGTGAGTAGTAGCATTCCATCTTGCTACGAAATGACACCACTTTCCTGCTTGTTTAAAAACACCTACCGGAGGATTTCCTCTTGGGTCAGGCCTGTTATCCTGTCCATTGTAAGCACCAGCTATATAACTTCCATAATTTGTTTTTAGAACTAACGTGTCATCTGCTGCAGTAAACCATCCGGTCTCGGCACTCATTTCAATGGCGGCCCATAAATCAGATGCGTCTGCAGGGTTAAGTCCAAAAAATGTAGAAAATGCATCTTTCCTGTTACTAACCTTCAGCCACATGCTGACCGTATAGCTCGGTAAAGCATTCGCTGTATTAAGATTTGCGATAGGCGTGTAAGCAACGGCTCCCTGGTCAAGATGCAAGGCGCCTCCAATCTGGCCAGTTGTAAATCCAACTGACCCAAAAGAAGCACCTTTATCAGTACCAGAAATATCTTCTTTATAACTGCTATTATCAAAGCTCCAATGTGCTTTCAGATTAGCTGCAGCCACTTCATTCGAATTGTTGTAGCCATCTATGGGTGGCAGACCAGGGTTGTCATCTTTTGAACAGGCCGCAAAAAAGATCGTTGCGGATAAAATACCCATGCCCGCCAACGTCATTTTACTTTTCATGTGTTTCATAATTCTATTTTTATTTGTTTTAAATGATTAAATCAATAACATAAAATGTACAACATATTGGTTGTTCATTCTTTCTGAAAGTAGAGGCAAGTACGGGGTGAACCTTTATTTCGGCACCGAAATGTCTGAACGATTTTTTTCATATGTAATTTTTAAATGGACACTCTTTATTAATAACCTGGATTCTGCTTTAGTTTACCCCCGCTTAGCTGTATTTGAGAAGAAGGTATTGGCAGTAACTCATTTTTCCCCGCAACAAATGCTTTTCCGGATGCCTGCATTACAGTAGCAGCTCTTCCCTGTCGTACGAGATCCCAAAACCGATCATGTTCCATTGCAAGTTCAACTCTTCTTTCCTGCCATACATCTGAAATTGTTATTCCCGATTTAGGAGGAAGATTCGCTCTTTTCCTTACAAGGTTTAAATTAGTTTCCGCCTGTGAGGGTTGGTTAACTGATGGCTGCAATGCTGCTTCAGCATTCATTAAAAGAACTTCTGCGTAACGAAGAATCTTTATATTCTTCGGCCTGTTTTTATCGTTGACATCTGCATATGTTTCCTTAGTCTTACTGGTGTATGCTTTATAATTATAGAACTTGTTTTCTACAGAATCTGAACTCGGAATCCTGAATCCGTCCCAAAGAACAGTGCCTTTATGTGTGCCTGAGCTGTCTATGAATATAATGGTTGCATCTTTCCTGATATCTCCAGGTTCATATGCCTTAATGAGGCTTAGCGAAGGATCACAAAAGCCCCAGCCTAAATCATCCCATCCTCCTTTACCTCCTACTCTAACACCCTGCGGATTTATATAATTTGCAACACCCAGGTTAGCATTATTAAAAGACCCCGTTTCAACCTCAAAAATTGATTCGATGTTATTATCTCCTGCCTGTTTTGATAAGACCGCATAATCATCAGCTAAATCATATTGATTTGAATTGATAACATCATTAGTGAGTTCAAATACTTTTGGCCAGTTTTTTTCGTACATATATACTTTAGCCAGTAAAGATTTAGCAGCGCCCCTGCTTGCGTGGCCGACTTCTGCCTGTGGTTTTTCCGGCAATGAATCAATAGCATATTGAAGGTCTTTTTCTATAGAAGCATAGATCTCGTTTGCTGTAACCCTGGTTTGAAATGCTGAATCCGTATTGGCATCTTTCGCATCTTTGGGAACCCTTAAAATTAAGGGAACACCACCAAACATCCTGACCAGGTTAAAATAAATATAACCGCGTAAAAAAAGCACTTCCGCTTTTAATTTATTTTTTGTATTTCCATCAATTGAAGCAGTAGTTAATGCTGCCAATGCCTGGTTAGCTGCACCAATGCTATTGTAATGTCCTGCCCACAACGAATTTGCAAGAGTATTTGTTGGTGTAAGAGTGTTAAACTCATCCATTGCTCCTGCAGTTGTTATTTGGTCATCGCGGAAACTTCCTTTGTCAGCATCATCCGACATTATATCTGTTGCTGAAACATAAGCAAACCCATGCACATCACCATTTCCAAAAGATTCTCCCTGCAGCAGGCTATGGTACACACCAGTGACAAGTTTTTGCGCAAGCGCAGGATCAGATGCTGTGCTTTGTGCCCCTTGTACGGGAACATCTAGAAAATTTTTACTGCATGATAAATGGGCAATGCAGATGAGCACTATTACGTAGTTTAAAAATATTTTCTTCATCCTGGCAATTTTTTAAGTCATTAAAAATGGTGCCTAATATTAAAATCCAATGTTAATACCTGCTGAAATGGTGCGTGTCGTTGGGTAAGAGGTTAATTCAATTCCTGAATTAACAGGGCTTCCTGGTAATTCAGCAGTAAATCCAGAGTACTTTTTGAACGTAAATAAATTTTGAGCCTGGGCAAAAACCCGCAAACTCTCAACTTTTATTTTATTTAAAAACGCGGCTCTTACTGCATACGACAGCGTAACATTATTAATTCTGAAAAAGTCTCCCGGCTCAATATAATAGGTTGATGCCAACTGATTTCCTACGTTTGCGCCTGGCTCTGTTTGGGTATGGTTAGCAGATGACCACCTGCTATATACAATATCAGATTCTACATTATCTGTGCCCTGAACCCGCACTCCCTTTTTGCCATTATACACCTGGTTACCTGTATTGCCATAACAATCTATAGACAGATCCAGGTCTTTCCAGGTAACTCCAAGGTTTATTCCAAAATATGTTTTAGGCTGATACGACCCTGCAAAGATCCTGTCGTCATCATCGATTTTGCCATTGCCATCATTATCAAGATATTTAAAATCCCCCGCATGTGCGTCAGGTTGTATCTTTTTGCCATTTTTATCAACATACGCAGCCACTTCCGCATCGCTGTTAAATACTCCCACTACTTGCAATACATTAAAAGCTCCCACTGGACGGCCATTGGTTGTAAGTGTGATAAATCCCTGGGATGCGCCAATACTTCCATCGGGCAAAGGTTGTCCTCCATTCAAACCAATCACATTGTTATCATTCAAAGTGATGTTACCACCTATTTTATAACTTAAGTTCTTGTTTATTTTATCGTTCCAGTTTAGTGAAAATTCCCATCCTTTATTTTCAATAGAAGCAGCATTGGTAAGCACCTTGCCATCAGCATCACCTACAGTAGATGGAATAGCTACGTATATCAATGCATTCTTTACTTTTTTATTATAATAATCTACCTCACCGGTTAATCTTCCCTTTAATGCTGTGAATTCAATTGCCGCATCATATTCTTCTGTAGTTTCCCAATCCAAATTTGGATCTTTGATCTGGTCTATAAGGCTGCCATTAGTTGCAGCTGAACCACTCCCGCCGTAGGGATAGGCCTGGTTGCCCGACACACTTTGGGAAAATTCACCCGTACTTATGCCATCATTTCCAACACGTCCCCAACTTGCACGCAACTTGAGAAAGTCTACAATTTTTTGATTTTCCATAAACCCTTCCTTGCTTACTACCCATGCAGCCCCCGCTGACGGATAATTCCGCCACCTGTTTTCTAAAGGAAAAAGAGAACTTCCATCCCGTCTGAAAGTGGCGGTAAGCAAGTACTTATCAGCAAAGCCATAGTTAAGTCTGCCGAGGTAGGAATTCCTTGCCCATGCATCGCCAGTTCCTTCATTTTGAGAAGCATCCGCATCTCCATTGTTAATATACCATAGGTTGGGATCGGCAGGTACATCTTTACGACTTGCACGCACCCACGATGAATTTAATTTTTCGGCAGTCGTTCCAAGAACCAGATTAATATTATGCTGATCGAAACGCTTATTAACTGTTATGATATTATCCCATACCCAGCGAAGTGACCTGGCATTTTTTATGTTTAAATTGCTGCGGGTGTTTGCCTGGTTTCCACCGGCTACTATGAAAGTATTTTCATCAGCAAGAAATTTATAATTATATGCCCTGCTTTCTTTATTATCCAGGTCACCGCCAATGCTGCTTTTAAAAGTTAGCCACGTTAAAGGTTTTATTTCCAAATAACCCGTACCCTGCAAGCGATCATCTCTGACCCTGATACTATTGCTTTTTATATCAAGTAGGGGATTTCCTACATTTTGATATGCCGACGTATTTCCATATTTGCCATTAACTATATCAGGAATAACCGGGGCAGCACGATAAGCATCATTATATACGGAACCAATATCTCCTTCAGCATCTATATCAATGTTATTAAACCCATTTTTATTAACGCTATTTGTATAAGAAGTTTGAACTCCCACTTTAATCATCCTGCTTATTCTAAACTCATTATTTGCTCTAACAGTGAAGCGGGTGAAATCGTTGTCGATCACAATTCCTTCGTCTGTTAAATAACCGGCACTAAAAAAATAAAGGGCTTTGTCATTTCCCCCGGATAGTGAAACATTATGTGATTGCTGAAATCCATTTCTTAAGATTGTATTGTACCAATCGGTACTCGTTGAAGAAGCTGGTGCGATTTGTCCCGTAGCAGCCTGGTAATAATTGGCATACTCCTTCGCATCTGCCATCTTCACAAGATTAGATGCAGTGCGAACACCAATATTATTATTGTAATTGATTTTCATTTTGCCCAGGGTTCCTTTTTTGGTAGTAATGATTATTACACCATTGGCACCACGGCTTCCGTATATAGCTGATGCCGAAGCATCTTTTAAAATGTTCATATCAACAATGTCGGCAGTATTAATATTGGAGATGTCATCGGTAAGCACACCATCTACAACAAATAATGCTTTCGTTGTAGACAAGGCAGTACCCGTACCTCTTATGCGTATCTGCGGAGAAGTGCCCGGCGCTCCACTGCTTATAACCTGTACCCCGGCAACCTTCCCCTGTACTGCCTGTGTAGCAGTAAGCACTGGTTGCTTTGCCAGTTCTGCACCGCTAACGCTTGCTGTAGATCCTGTTATATCTCTTTTACGTTGCGTGCCATAACCTACAACTACTACCTGTTCCAGGCTTGATGACTGAGAAGCTAAAAGAGTAATATTCATAAATTCATCGCCACTTACTGTTACCTCTTTTGTAACGAACCCTAAGGCAGAAATTAATAGTACGGCATTGTCGGAAGCGTTAATTACAAAAACACCTTTGGCATCTGCCGCTACACCATTTTTTGTGCCTTTTACAGTTACAGAAGCTCCGCCAATAGCAGCCCCGGAAGAATCAACTATTTTACCTGTCACATTTTTTTCAGCAGAATTTAGTGCATCGCCAATATTTAATACAACCAGGTCATCTTCTAAAATTTTATAAGTAATACCTGTGCCTGCCAGGAGCTTATCAAGAACCAATACAAGCGCTTCGTTATTAGCCTCTACAGAAACTTTACCTGCCTGTTTAACAACATCCTGGGTATATAAAAACCTAACATCACTTTGCTTTTCAATAAGTGCCAATGCCTCCTTGAGATCCGAGGACTGTACTTTAAGTGATATCTTACTCTGTGAAAATCCTTCTGCATACAAATTCATACAGCCTATCAGTAATAGTAGAATTGTACATTTCATAGCCTTGAAAATTTGATTAATGTTTCTCCGCCATTTGTAGCATAGAAGTAATTCGGTCATTTTCATTGATCGCTTTTTAAAGTTAATGAATAAAACGTCGAAAGCTGCATCATACCCAGGTTTTTGATAAGCAAAATATCTTATAACTGTTTGAAAATAGTTTATTCATAAAGCAGGTATTTTTTTAGGCTTCTCATTTAGTTATAGTAATGGTATTGTCTTTGAAGAAATAATGAAAGCGTGCAGCATATTGCATATTGTGTAATGCCTGTTCGATAGTTTCATTCCTGACCTGGTATGTAAAACGATAAGCAGCAACCTTCTCATCATCAATATGCATGCTGACCCCATACCAGCGTTCCATCTTTTTTGATATCTCTGAAAAAGATTCATCATCAAACACAAGCCGGTTATAAAGCCAGGATGTTTCTTTTACAGTACTGTCATTTTCAAGATAATTGACATAGCCTAATTGAATAATCGGCTGGTTTTCCAGTTTTTTATCAATTGATCCCGGTGCAGTAGTCCCTTCTACATTACTGGCCATTTCGTCCCTTACTACCAACTTTTCACTTGGCTTTAAAATGTATTTTTCTTCGGGTCTTCCTTTTACAGTTACTTCTACCCTTCCTCTTATTATGGATGTTTCGGACACACCTTCCCCAGGATAAGATTTTACATTAAAAGCCGTGCCAGTGACCTTGATAAGAATATTATTGGTATGAATGATAAAAGGGAGTGACGCATCTTTTACTACATCAAAGTATGCTTCGCCATTCAGGGTTATGTCCCTGTTGCTGGAGCCGAAGCCCTGTGCATACTCAAGCCTGCTTTCGGCATTTAACCATACCTGGGAGCCGTCTGGGAGCACAACCTTGCTGCGATTTCCACTTTTGGTGACCACTTCATTTTTTTTTGAAGGACCTGGTGCCAGGTTTTGGGGTGGTGATGCTGTGTTTGAAAAAATAAACCAGCAGGCAATTCCAATACATGAGGCTGCCACTGCGCAAAGAAGCCACCATTTTCTTTTAGAAAACCCGTGAGAATAAACAAGAGTAAGAGTGTCTTCCTGTCCGAAAGCATCAATATTGTGCCCCAGGCTGCCCATCCGCCGTATATGAGTATCAAAATCGCTTTCAGTGGCTTCCTTTAGACTGGCACTTTCCCATGTATTTGTAATATGCTGTGCTGAATACTGCCATTCAGGATGAGCTGCCTGTAACTCATCAAGTTCGATGAGATCGGCATCGGTGGCATTACCACTCAATTTTTTTGAGAGCAGGAACCAAAAACGGTTTTGCATGGCAGGCAATTCTGACCATAAGGACACCAGGTTTAGGAATATCCCCTATATGCCTGAAAAATAAATTAAAGAGGTATCGCCTTATTGGGCTGAAAAGAAATGGATTGACCGATTTTTTTAATGGCGACAGCTAACTGGTTCTCTACTGTTTTGGGAGAAATATGAAGAAGTTCGGCTACCTCTTTATGCCGTAGCCCATCCTCTTTCACCAATTTAAATATGATCTTGCATTTGGGTGGCAATTGCTGAATGGCTTCCTGGATGCGCCGAAGCATTTCGCCAGTCATCATTAACTGGTGAGGATCCATATCCAAAGACACTATTTCAACCCTAAGTTCATTAAGCTGCAGGCTGTGAAACTTATTTTGCTCACGTAGGTAATTAAGAGATAAATTCCTGGCAGCAATGTAGAGGTATAACTTCAGGTTGTGGATCTGATCGAGTGTTTTTCGTTTTTCCCAAATGCGAATAAATACATCGGATGCTATTTCTTCAGATGCTTCGGTAATATGAACAATGGAATAAACAAACTGCTTTAGTCTTGGCTGAAAACGAAGAAAAAGTTCTTTGTATGCCAGTTGGTCATCAAAAGCAGCAATTCGGTGTTGAAGCTCCGATAAATGAAAATTGTTGTACATAATTCAGGCAATCGTAATGGCGAAATTAAAGATACACTCAAAAATGCAGAAGAGTACGATTGACTGACATTAAAATGCCCTCCCGGTATGGAAGGGCATTTTCTATGGTTGCCTTTGAAGAGTTCTTAAATTTAAAACGGCAGATCGTCTATTGGTTCGTGTACTTCGGCAGGAGCAGGAACCGCACTATAATTACCGGCAGAAGGAGCAGATTGCGCTGCAGCCGGTTGGTAACCATTTGAAACAGGAGGTTGTCCTTCGGGACGATTGCCTACCAATTGCAGACTTACTACCCGAAGAGATAATGTTGTACCGGCAGTACCATCGTTTTTTGTATAATGTCTTAGTTCAGGAATTCCTTCCACATATACCTGGCTACCCCGTTTAAGGTAAGGCGCCACACCTGTTCTGTCTGTCCAGTAAGCACATTCTACCCAGGTGGTTTTTTCTTTTGTAGCCCCGCTGCTGTCTTTGAATTTTTCAGTATGGGCCACGCTGAAATTAATTACATTCTTTCCGTTCACCTGGTTCAAGACGCAATCTTTGCCCAAATTGCCAATTACTTGCAGTTTGATCATAGTACTCAATTTTATGTGTTAAAAAATTATGAACGATAAAGATAAAGGTGATCATTTTATAAAAATCAACAGGAACATGATTTAAGAGTTCTGAAAAAGCGGTTGCTTAAATGTTTGAATAATATTTGCGATCCAAAGAAGAATGCCCGGTAAATCCCGCTTTTAAACGGCAAAAACACCATTTTAGAAAATGTAAAAGCACCTCATCTTACCTTTGCCGACCGGGGTTAAAGGAAAATACATTTCATTTTATACCCCTTAGTACGCACTATAAGAAGTTTTATGAGCCGGAATGGAAAAGTGATGGTAGCAATGAGCGGCGGTATTGACAGTACCGTTGTGGCCCTGATGTTAAACGAACAGGGTTATGAAGTAGTGGGCATTACCATGAAAACATGGGATTATGCTACAAGTGGCGGAGGTACATCAAAAAAAGAAACTGGCTGCTGCAATGTGGACAGCTTTAATGACGCCCGGATGGCAGCGGTACAACATGGTTTTCCTCATTATATACTCGATATCCGCAATGAGTTTGGCGATTTTGTGATTGACAATTTTGTGGAAGAATACATGGCTGGCCGCACTCCGAATCCATGTGTCATGTGCAATACCCATATCAAATGGAGGGCCTTGCTCAAGCGGGCTGATGCCCTGGATTGCGAATTTATAGCCACTGGCCACTATGGAAATATCCACCAGCACAGCAATGGGCGCCATTATATCAGTAAGGGTGTCGATGAAACAAAAGACCAGAGCTATGTTTTATGGGGTCTTCAGCAGGACCTGCTGAGCAGGACATTACTACCACTCGGCGGCTATCGCAAAACAGAAATCCGCAAAATGGCGGAAGATTTTGGTTACCCTGAACTGGCCAAAAAATCAGAGAGCTATGAAATATGCTTTGTGCCTGACAATGACTACCGGGGCTTTCTCAAACGTCGTGTGGACGGGTTGGAAGACCAAGTAAGTGGTGGTTGGTTTGTTGACAAGACTGGAAATAAGCTGGGACAGCATAAGGGCTACCCTTTTTATACCATTGGCCAACGCAAAGGACTAATAGCAATGGGCCGACCTGTGTATGTTACGCATATTGACCCGGCTACGAACACAGTGATGCTTGGCGACGAAGAAGACCTGAACCGCAGCGAAATGCTGGTGCGCAAAATAAACTGGCTGAAGTACGACGGCATTACAGATGGCATGGAAGCCACTACCAAAATCCGTTATAAAGACAAAGGAGCATTGAGCAATCTTTACGCTTCAGATGATGGTGTTTCTGTAAAGTTTTATGAAAACGTAAAAGGTATTGCTCCGGGGCAAAGCGCCGTATTTTATGAAGGCGACGATGTAATTGGTGGGGGAATAATACAACGTGAATCTTGAGTGTTGCGAGTTTGCAATTTTATTAACAGCTTTTCGTTTTGGTTAGAGGCAGCGACAACCAAACATTTCTTATCATTACTTTTACCCGTATGAAATTTAGATCGCAATTTGCGCTTACTATACTAACAGTCACTTTTTTTGTTAGTTGTTCCAAAAAAATAGAAGAGCTAAGTTCTCTCCCGCTTGCTGACTATTTCCCTCTTTCAGTCGGTAAGTCCATCACTTACCAACTCGATTCTACCGTAACCACTCAATTTGGCGCTGATACTATAGTACACCATTACAGGATAAAAGACAGTGTGGATGCTATCATAACCGACGGCCTCGGCCGCAACGCTTATCGTGTTCCCCGCTATATAACAGATTCAGCGGGCTTACTTCCGTACCAGAACAACAACACTTTTATGGCCGTACCACAGGGTACTGACTGGGTTGAAAATGTGGAGAACAACTTGCGCTTTATGAAGCTTCGTTTCCCGATCATCGAAGGTTTTCAATGGCCGGGTAATAGTTTTATTGATGTTAGTTCGGTTAATTCACCAGTAAGATATCTCGCCGACTGGACCTATGAATATCAGAATGTGGGACAACCTTTTACAGTTCTCGGGCATACTTTTGATAGCACCGTTACTGTCTTTCAGCGCAATGAAGAATTTCCCGAAGGCCCCTTTGATCCCTCACAACCTTACAAACAATGGGATTACAGCGTTGAGGTTTATGCAAAAGGCGTAGGGCTTATTTATAAAAACTTCGATCACAAAGTTTGGCAAGGTCCTACTGACAGCAAACCCGGGTATTGGGAAGACGGCACTTACCGTATCATATTACAAGCTATAGATCATAATTGATTGGAGTGATGACCAATCCATGAAACGTTATCTTCATTAAGCTTCTCTTTTAGCTTCTTATTGCATCGTGCCTGATAGCAATTACATTAATCATACAGATCAATTTAAATAAGTGTGGGTATTAAAATTATTTTTCTGCTCCAAGCAACAGGACAGCTTCCGGCAATATCTTATCATAGAAATTTTACAATTCAAAATTAACTTTACGAGTAAACCTAACCATCTGTTTATTGTAAGGTTGTTTATTCTATCTGTATTTTTTGCAGGCATTTTTATGCCATAGCTATTACATTTACTTTACCATGAATTTTACTTTGGCTTAAACAAAAACCTACATTTATATTAATAATTAATAAAAAATAATGTTTTCATGAATTTTACTGCCCACAATATTTTGCTTGATAACGGGGAAACAACAATGAAGAACCAGCCAGTAAAACTTGCTGATAGTGCCCTTTGGACATCAATTGAAAAAACACTCGACTTATTCATTCCGGAAAAAGCTGAAAGAAAAAAGCTACGAGTGGCAGATTTGGGATGTTTAGAAGGTGGATATGCCGTTGAATTCGCAAGAATGGGCTTTGATACTCTTGGTATAGAAGCGAGGGAAGAAAATATAAAAAAATGCAATTATGTTAAATCCAATCTCAGCCTTTCGAATTTAAATTTTGTTCAGGATGATATACGAAATTTAGCAAAATATGGAAAGTTTGATGTTACGCTCTGCTATGGAGTGCTTTATCATTTAAATGATCCTGTACAATTTTTGAAAACTATGAATGAATGTACAAACAAGGTATTGTTTTTACATACTCATTTTGCCAAGAAACATGATATTAGATATGGTTTAGGAGCCTTAAATAATTATTTTATTGCCCCCATACAAAAAAGAACGAAATTTTTAGAACATCAAAAAAATTACAGACTTTCTAAAATTGAACAAAACGAGGGTTATAACGGTCGGTGGTATAAAGAATGGAATAAAAACATCAAAAAAGACAAACTTGAAAAATTATTATGGGCTTCTTATAATAACAACAGATCTTTTTGGCCCTGTAAGAAAGATTTGACAAAAGCGTTGCACAATGCAGGCTTTAGTAGTGTTTTTGAACAATTTGATTTTACAGGTGATTTAATACCTGACTATTATCCCGAGTATTATAATCGAACAATGTTTGTGGCAGTTAAACATTGACTTTCACCAAAGCTTACCATAAAAACTGATTCATTTACCTTTTCATGGCATCCTGTTTCATACCTGCGGCAAGATCATGCCCGAGATATTTTTCAATCCATCCATGTACAAGATATATAACAGGTGTCATGATGATGGCAACAATGAATTTATAAATGTAATTGACCGTACCAACCGCAAGGAAAAGTTTAAAGGACCAGATAAAATCCCCTTTGCTTGCACTTACACGGCTGCCAATATAAAATGCTATAAATAAAACAACAAAGCTGTCAATAAACTGGGAGATAAGAGTGGAGCCAGTTGCCCGAAGCCATATCTTTTTCTCGCCGGTTACTTTTTTTATTTTATGAAAAATGACCACATCGATTACCTGGGCAAGTATAAAAGCTGTTAGTGATCCGATGATAATATTTCCTCCCTGGCCCAATACACTTCTGTAGGCACTTTCCATATCAGGTACACCACTACCGGTTTTACTGGTTATAAAAAAATCGGCTGGCACCAGCTTTATTGCTCCGTAAAATACAATGAAAGCAAAAGCTATTAAGCTGGCAGTAAGATAGCTCAGAAACTTTACACCTTTGGGACCATAATACTCATTTATAATATCTGTCATTATAAACACTACAGGCCACAACAGCACTCCGGCGGTCAGGTTCACACTCAAAGCTTCTCCAAATACATCAAGATTCAAAGGCTGAAAACCGAGAGTTTTTTCAAGTGAAAAAATCTTCACTCCTATTATTTCGGCTATAAGTGCATTGCTAATAAAAAAACCGCCCAAAATCAAAAAAAGGCGTGTAGGCTTGCTGCGGATAATATCCTGTATCATTAAATGAAAGATTTAAACTTAATAGCGGAATTGCATCATCAACAAATAAAATATTTGTGTACCTAATGAAAGTATATTAAACCACCTGAACATCATATCTGCAGTCTTATTTTTTATATTTCGTTTTACTCTAAAAAGATCTGATACCAACCATACTATATTAGTCAGGACCGCCATTATACCCAGCATTACTATGGTATTTAGGATCTCTTTTGGAACCGAAACTGCATATCTCCAAAACCGAAAAGCAACCGTAAGCCAAAAACACACATTACAAATAACCGCCAGTTTTTGCAATCGCATATTGATATTTTTTGGAAGCTCGGATGGGCAGGGAACTTATGAGCAGTAAATTGGTTTGTTGGGGTAAAATAACATTATTTTGCCGGAATCAAATAAAACCAGTTTCATCTTTGAAATTGCCATACAAGAAAGACAACCCAACTTTATGAAGTTAGATATTAAGAAAGTGCTCCCGCACCTCATTGCCATTGTTATCTTTTTAGTAGTTGCCCTACTTTATTGTAAACCTGCCCTCAACGGCCTCGCTGTTGAACAGCACGATATGATACAATGGAAGGGTATGGCGAAAGATGCTGAAAATCATAAAGCCAAACATGGAACATACCCCTTATGGACAAATACCCTTTTTAGCGGTATGCCTTCTTATAATATCGCTTTTGAAAGCAACGCCTATATTCCCTACATCGTTGTTAAAGTAATGGGACTTTGGCTTTCTGAACCCTTCCTTTATTTTTTTCTTGCCTGCATTGCATTTTATTTCCTCAGCCAGGTATTACGTGTCAATTCCTGGATAGGTATACTGGCGGCACTGGGATTTGCCTATTGCAGTTACGATCCCATTATTATAGCCGTAGGCCATCATACAAAAATGATGACCATTGCTATAATGCCTGCCCTGCTGGCCTCGCTTATAATGCTCTACGAAAAACGATACTGGCTTGGGGGCGCTCTTACAGCCATGTTTGTCAGTTCGCTGGTAGTGTTCAATCACCTGCAGATCATTTATTACATGCTTATTGTTATAGGATTTATGACACTTGCGTATGTTATTATCTGGGTGAAAAATAAAGACTGGAAGACAATGTTCACTGCCGGCAGTATAGCTGTTATTGCTGCCGTATTAGGTGCACTGGCCTGCGCCGTCAATCTCTTTACCACTTATGATTATTCCAAAGAAAGCATGCGTGGAGGCAAAGCCAATCTTGTATTGGATAGCACAAAAGCGGGCTCCAAAAAAACCACATCAGGCCTTGATATTGATTATGCTTTCAGATGGAGTTATGGTATTCCCGAAACTTATTCACTCATAGTACCAAATGTAAATGGTGGAGTAAGTAAAGGACTTTCCGAAGAATCAAAGTTTTATGAAACCATCATGGGCAAAGTGCAATCTGGTGAAATGGACCAGGATGTAGCGCAACAGGTAGCACAGCTTGGTACAGAATATTGGGGCGATCAGCCTTTTACATCCGGACCGGTTTACCTGGGGGCTATTATCTGTTTCCTCTTTGTCCTGGGAATGGTAAATGTCAAAAGCTTTCATAAGTGGTGGGTATTGGCCGCCTGTGTGCTGGCTATTGCAATGGCCTGGGGTAAAAATTTTGAAGGGTTTAATAGTTTTCTTTTCAACGTGCTGCCCATGTACAATAAGTTCAGGGCTCCGGCCATGATACTGGTAATTCCGCAATTATTATTTCCCATGGTCGGCATGATGGGGCTTCAGCAATTACTATTTGAAAGCACAGATGAAAAAGACAGGTGGAAGCAATTGAAAATGGCAGGAATTATTACTGCGGGGATATTGCTGCTGGTCACTTTTTATTATTTCAGTGCGGGTTATAGCTCTGCAAACGAAAAAGAAACCTTAAAAGAAATTACCAAATCAAGTCCGACCTTATCAAAACCTGTAAAAGATGTTATTACTGCTGCAGGAGAAGACAGGAAACATTTATTCGGTAGCGACCTGTTCCGCACCTTTCTCCTTATAGGTCTTGCATTTGCGATGTTGTGGGTCTCAATAAAACAAAAAATGAAACCGATCATTGCAATTGTTGTATTGATGATGCTAAGCTCTTTTGATCTCCTGACAGTTGGCAAACGATATCTTGCAGATGAAAATTATGCGGAAAAAGACAACACCGAAGTTGAAGCCTATGTCTCATTAAGCAATGCATCGTTATACAAAGCACTTAGTTCCATTCAGCAGGATACAGACCCTCATTATCGTGTTTTCAACACCACATCAGATCCCTTTAACGATGCACTTACATCAGGTTTTGTTCGGTCAGTTGGCGGCTATCATCCGGCCAAGCTCAGCGTTTACCAGGATCTTATCGAAAACCAGTTATCAAAGCAGAACATGAATGTGTTCAATATGCTGGATACAAAATATTTTATAGTGAATGGGCAACAGGGCCCGTCCGTACAACAAAATTCTGGTGCTTTTGGAGCAGCATGGTTTGTAAAACATATTCATTATGTGCCAAATGCAGCGGCCGAAATGAGATCACTCGATAGCCTTAACCTGAAAGACACTGCCATTGTAGATGAAAAGTTTAAAAGCAGCATACCTGTGGCCCCACTGTGGGATAGCTCCGCCTCCATTAAGCTGGTGAAATATGATAATGATGTTATAGATTATGCTGTCAATGCAAAAACCCCGCAATTTGCTGTACTAAGCGAAATTTATTACAGCAAGGGATGGAATGCTTATGCAGATGGAAAGTCAGTTCCTATTGTAAAAACTGATTATGCATTGCGGGGCGTTGCTATCCCGGCAGGCACGCAAAAATTAGAGCTAAAATTTGAGCCGGAGAGCTATAAAGCTGGCCATACTATTACTACACTGGCAGGGTTTACTATACTCATTGTATTATGTATTGGATTTTTTATGGAGTTCAGGAAAAAACCTGAAACAAAAAGTTGATGTTGCTATCTCTTTTTATAGAATTGAATTGCCTGTATTAATTACGGGCAATTTTATTTTTGGTTATAGTACCTTATAAAAATGCTTCTTATTCTTCAAAATAAGGAGGAGAAAACTCCAGCATCGTAATACATTAGCTGAATAGCCAATTATATTTTTCAGAATCAATTTTGAATTGAACAGATGAATTAACGCATCCAAAAAAGCCATTACAGATACAAATGGAATACAGGCAGTATGAAACAAAAGATGAAATAGATACCAACCTATTCCAAACTCCTTTCTTATGCGGACAAACATAGAAAGCATGAGTTGATACCCTTTTCGGTCACTTAGATTAGAATACCCTGTAGTAGATGAAATAAAGGCCTGGTTAGCAGATTGACCTTCGAGATGTATAACATGCAAATCGCCAAAAATGCAAAGCTTTCCTGTTTTCTTTATCCGGCTGCACCATTCACTTTCTTCGTGGTATAAAAAGATATCTTCATCCAGCATACCTGCCTTTTCAATCGCTTCTTTTTTCACCATCAGGAAGGCACCATTTATCCAATCCACTTCAGTTACAGTTTCTTTTGCTTCAGGAAGGTTTGACTTTGAAACTCCTGCTGCCATTCCCAGTCCCCGGATCAGACGTCCAATGTAAGGAACCTGCATCAGGTAATTCAGTCCGCCCTTCATTACGTAATTACCGCTTATCTGGGGGCTGCCATCAGGATTTATTAATTGCACACCACAGGCCATAAAGTTGCTTTCCAGCAAAGCAGTGTACGATTTCTCAATAGCATTATTTACTATCAGTGTATCAGGGTTCAATAATAATATAGCATCCCCGGTACTGACTGCAATACCAGCATTGTTGGCACGGGCAAAACCAGCATTGTAGTTCATGGTTATCCATTTCACTGTTGGATAAACCCCGGAGATAACATCTTTAACTCCATCGCCGGGACTATTGTCCACCACTATCACCTCAAAAGACAATGTATCCTTGCAGGCATATACCGTTTGGAGACAGTCTTTTAAAACCTTACCAGAGTGATAGTTGACGATGATAATGGATAACATGATAATTAATAGACCAAAACAGCTTCAAAGAAACGCCTGATCCCGGATTTATTGAAGAACACGCCCTTGTATTTATTGTTTTATGTTTGTAGCCTTATCAATCCGATTTCTGTTTGCATGATACAACAAATTTTAAATAAGCTGGGCTATCGCATTTTAAACATTGAAAAAGAGAGCAACCGTTTTCCTGGCGATTTTAATGAATTGCACATAAGCATTTATAAAAAAGTAGCGCCTTTTACAATGACATCCCGTGAGCGGATATTTTCCGCTATTGAAGCTGCAAAATTTATTGCCAAATATAAAATTGCAGGAGATATAGTGGAATGCGGAGTATGGAAAGGAGGCAGTACCATGGCAATTTTAGAAACCCTGAAACAGGCTGGCGACAATAACCGCAATGTGTATTTGTACGATACCTTCGAAGGTATGTCAGCACCAACAACAGATGATAAAACAGCTTTCAACAAAACGGCTGAAGAACTGTTGAATGTCAGCACAGACAAAGAAAAAAACTTAGTATGGGCTTATTCGCCCATTGAAGAAGTAAAGAATAATATTTCTCTTTCTGGATATGACCCCAACCGGGTACATTTTGTAAAAGGGAAAGTTGAAGACACCATTCCCAAAACAATGCCTGGTCCTATAGCGTTACTACGCCTTGATACTGACTGGTATGAATCAACAAAACATGAGCTTGAATACCTGTATCCTTTGCTCGTAAGAGGTGGCGTCCTTATTATTGATGATTATGGCCATTGGCAGGGTGCCCGAAAGGCCGTAGATGAATACATTGCTGTCCACAATATCCCCTTATTACTCAACCGTATTGATGACACTGGGCGTATTGCAATAAAGCCTTAACATAATGAGCCTCGTATCTCCTGTCGATAAAAATTTTAATCCCGTCATCTCGCATCCAAATTACCTGATGCGGAAAAGACTTATTGAAGCAATAAGAAGCATCAGTCCATTAGTGAAAGGAAAAGTAATGGATCTTGGTTGCGGATCGAAACCATACAGGAGCCTGTTTACGTGTGATGAATATATCGGGGTGGATTTTGAAAACCCCGGGCATCCTCATCTGAATGAACAAATTGATATATTTTATGACGGTAAACATCTGCCATTTGAAAACGATTCATTTGATGTGATCTTTAGCAGTGAAGTGTTTGAACATGTTTTTAACCTGCAGGAATTGCTGGTTGAAATAAAAAGGGTACTGAAGCCAGGCGGCAAATTAATATTTACATGTCCCTTTGCTTTCCAGGAGCACGAGCAGCCAAATGATTTTGCCCGCTATACTTCATTTGCTGTTACAGAAATGATGCATCGCAACAACTTCACTATTGTGCAATACATCAAAAGCGGCAATGCTGTAGAAGCCATAGGACAATTGAAAATTATTTATGCTCATTTGCATGTTGTTTCAAAATTTAGAAATATCCCGGTAGTGCGGCAGGCAGTAAGGTTGTTCACTTATACAACCATGAATTGCTGCACATTATTTTGGAGCTGGTTATTGCCAAAAAGAAATGACCTGTACATGAACAATATTGTAGTAGCCTCAAAAAATTAACGATGCGGATAGGCGTGGTATGCGTAATAAAAGAACCCTGGGGCGGCAGTGAAGAACTGTGGGCCGCTATGGCGCATGAGGCCATTGCAGAAGGCCACCAGGTAATAGTTTCGGCTTACAACTGCAACGGCATCCATCCTAAAATGCAGGCATTGATAGATAAAGGATTAAAACTTATTTACCGGAGAGGATATGTACAGCCTGGATTACCGGTTGTAAAAAGAATAGCCAGTAAAATACAGATCATTCTCCTTAACCGCTTTTTTAACCCATTCAAAAGTTTTTTTGCAGCAAGGCCCGATCATGTTCTATATAATGGAACTTCTTATACAGCAGTGGAGGATTCTGTACTTTTTAGAACTCTTAAACAGAAGAAAATTTGTTATTATTATCTAGCCCATATTGCCTCAGATTATTACAGGCCTGTTGGTCTTGCAGATCTACCTGCTATATCCAGTGCATTTCAACATGCTGAAAAAAATTTCTTTATTTCCAATAGAACAATTCGAATAACAGAAAGGCAACTTGCAGTTCACATACCAAATGCATTTGTGGTTCGCAATCCCGTAAACATGCAGAACATAAATAGTATTGCATATCCGCCATTAAATGGGACAATACATTTTGCAATAGTTGGCTTGCTGGTAGTTGCTCACAAAGGGCAAGACATGGTATTAGAAGTTTTATCGCAAAGGCAGTGGGAAACCAGAAACTGGCACCTGAATATTTATGGAAGTGGGGTGGATGAATTTTTTTTAAAAAAACTCATCTTACATTATGGACTTGAAAACAGGGTGACATTACACGGAAAAGTTGATAACATACAGGAACTTTGGGCAAAAAATCATTTGCTATTACTGACATCTTTAATGGAGGGAATGCCTTTAGCAGTTGTAGAAGCAATGCTTTGCGGAAGACCGTCCGTTGTTACAGATGTGGGTGGACATACTGAATGGATAGAAGATAACCAAGAAGGATTTGTAGCCGATGCACCTTCTGTTTCGTCTATCGAAAAAACAATCGAAAGGGCATGGCAAAAAAAAGAAGAATGGCAAGCAATTGGTGAAAAAGCAAGAACAAAAGCACTTTCATTATACAACCCTTCAGCAGGGAAAACATTTCTTTCATTACTAGTTAAAGAATAAACTATTGCACTGCATATTTTAGAAGTAAACAAATACATTAATGCCTCTTGTTTCAATTGTATTACCAACCCGTAACCGTGCACACCTTATACGCAGGTCAATCAATAGTTGCCTTGGCCAAACACTGCATGACATTGAACTGATAGTAGTAAATGATTGTTCGACGGATAATACGGCAGGCATATTAAAAGAATATGCAGCAAGCGACAGCCGTGTAAAAGTTATCAATAATGAAATCAACCTGAAGATCCCGGGTTCACTGAATCGTGGGTTTGAAGCGGCCACCGGGAAATATTTTACCTGGACAAGTGATGATAACCTGTATGCACCCAATGCACTTGAAGTATTATCGCAAACCCTTGAGCAAAACCCGGATGCCGGATTGGTATATGCTAACTATAACGAGATCGATGACAATGATAAAGTAACAGGCATAGCCATAATGAATGACATCAATAAAAGCTTTATGCTGTGGAAAGGCTGCGGTTCCTGTTTTATGTATAAAGCAATTGTTCATCAAACAAACAAAGGTTACGATTCCACCCTCTTTCTCATAGAGGACTATGATTTTTTTGTACGGGCATCATTGCAATACAAATTTTTATACCTCGACCGTAATGATCTTTATGGTCACAGGCATCATGCAGGCTCGCTTACATCGCTACAGGGACATGCCGTATTTGAACTGCAAAAGATCATTATTGAAAAAAAACAGGGAATACTGCTGCCTGTTTTTTCCGAAAGAGATAAAATACTCTTCTACAGAAAGTATTCGGTTTATTATGCAGTTCTAAAAAATAATACAAGCAGGGCCAATCATTATCTCAGCCTCCTATGGAAGGCAAGCAAAAAAAATTACCTTATTACCTTCCTTTACATTATTGTTCAAAAAATTATAGCAGTATTTAGGGTAGGCTTTGGAATGATTGGAGGTTTCTTTAAGATAATTTTCGGCAATAAATAACTATATTATTTTTAAGCCGTTTTTCAAAAAATTATTCCTTAACAATCTTTATATTTTCTGTTTTTCCATTTGCAGAAACCCGTAACATATAAGTGCCTGCGTTAATTGAATTATCAAAATTCAGAATGGCAATTTTATCTCCAACTGCCTGCTGGTGTTCTTTGATAAATATCCTGATAAGTTTGCCTGTAATATCCAACAGGGAAATGTCCACCTCACCAGGCTTTGTAACGGTGTACAATAAGTTTGCTTTTTGTTTAACCGGGTTGGGATATATTGTAATTCCTCCAATGCCTTTGCCTAATTGCACCCTTACTACCTGTGTATATTTAGAGTCTCCATCAAGCCCCACACTCCGGATGCGGTAAAAATTATTTCCACTGACTGGGTTTGCATCTAACCAACTGTATTTCTTATAAGGTAAGTTATTGCCCGATGCAACAAGAGTCGAAACTTTGCTAAAACGAAATCCGTCTGTTGATTTTTCAACATCATACTGCTTAATATTCAACTCATTCTCTACTCTCCATTCTACAGCGATATTATTATTTTGCATGTGTGCATTTACACTGCTGAAAGTAACCGGCAGATCGGGGCAAACAAAATCGGCACCACAATCTGGCCCAACCAACGAAGCAGTTTTACCTGTAATGGTTCCTTTCACATCAAACCCAAATTGATTAACAGCCAGTGCATTGGGTGCAGTATTATTTTGACTGTTAAATGAAAGTTTATGGGTGCCGGGATTAAGGAAAACCTTAAAAACGGGAATCACAAATGTTTGACTAAAAGCATCGATAGGGTTCAAAGGCTCATGATATGTTTGCCCGTCAACTTTCACCCAATTGATATTATCATCCTGGCGATAGCTTAAATCGAACAAAAAAGTGTCTGCCACACAATTGCTGAAAGATCTGTCAAAGGTAACGGTATAAGTCAGGCCTGATGAAGTAGGTTCGCTTGGAGTATTATTTACACTAAAACAGCTAATGTACTTACTCCCCAAAATTGGCGGCCCCCAATTAGGATCATGGGGAATTATCCAGGGCTGGCCCCCGGTTGCCCCGTTATTGATCATCCCCTGGGATAGTGATGCAGGGTCAGCAATCCATTTAGGATCCTTTTGCCCGTTAGCAAGAACCGAACCTGTTTTGGGATCGTAGCCGGTATTAACAACAATTGATTGAACCAAACATACTTCCTGCGCCACAATTTCATTTGCAGTTAATAAGAGAATGCTTAAGGCAAGAATTTTATAAAGTTTCATAATGAAAATTTTAAGCGTGTGCTGAAGACTTTTGGCTTCATTCAGGTCAATTAATTTTTTAATCTGAAATGCCAATTGCCCAACCCGAAAATTAATGACTATAGTTTAGGTGCCGGCTAATCATCAATATCGTAGAAATAAACCTTGCCTGCGCCAGTACTGGGTTCCCCGACGATAATATTCCCGCCCTGTATATCAATACCATATCCATACTGGGCGTAGGTTACAGGATTGGGAGATACAACCTTTTGTCTTTCCACCCATTGTCCTTCAACCCATTCAAACAAATAAAAACCGCCTTTGTCTATATTTCCAAGTGCGAGATCCTCATAGTTGGCACTTACTACAAGATACTTTCCATCTCCCCGCATTAAAAACCCAAAATAATCTCCATAAGTGTCACCGGTATTTACATCGGTTGGCGATAATTTTTGAATAGATCCCCATGTATTGCCGGTTTTCTTAAAAACATAAGCTGAACCCCTGTCCTTATTTCCCCCCGGCACATTATTCAACCATGCTCCTACAGTAAGAATACTATCCTTTAAATAGGTTCCATAACCGAATGCTTCAGTTTTTATCCCTGCTGCCACATCGGGTTGCAATACTTTTTGCCTCCGTTGCCATAGCCCGGCTACTCTTTCATATATAAAAACTGCATTTTGCCCATACCCATAGTTACCAGTAGTATTTATTTCACCACCAATAGATACCCTGTTTGAATCTATCGAAATCCCATACCCAAAAAAGTCTTCATTTGCAGCAGTACTATCCTGGATTATTTTCTGCTTTTCCTCCCATTGGCCGTTATTCGTATTCAGCTCAAAATAGTAAGCAGAACCCTGGTCGGTAAATGTTTCATTATCCAATGGAGCACCTACAAATAATTTATTCCCCTGTGCGGCTACATAATAAGCAAAAAAATCGCCTGCAGTTGCTGAAGATCCCAGTAGTTTTTGTTGATAAATGAGCGTATCTCCCTGTTTCCTGAATACATATACCGATCCCTCATCTACATTGGCACTAATATCATCCAAAGCGGTTGCTACAAATACAAAATCCTTAGTCATCGCCACCGCAGTCCCAAAATGGTCATCAACTGCTCCATCCGGAGCAGTTAATTTTTGAATATTTATCCAATTTCCATTCTCATTTCTGAAAACATACAAAGACCCCTGGTCGGCTTTGCCATCAATATCATCATAGGGTGCCGTAGCAACAGCAAGATTACCATGAATAGCAACTGCGTAACCCAAGTTGTCTCCCGGGTTATTATCTATAACCTGTGGCGAATTACCGCCAGCAACTTTTGCTGTATCAAGCCCCATTAAAAATGGACGCCAGCCTTCGCCTTTTAGATATCCATAAAATCTTTGTTTGGTTGTATCAAAAACTATTAAACCAGGCGCCGGGTTTTTTATGGCCTTGCGCTGTTGTCTCGAAACCCGGGGAGGCAAAAACCCACGATTATTACTCTTTACCTCCAACATAGCAGAAGTATCGGCCTTGCCTGGCGCAGATGATATTAAAACTTGGGAAAAACAAAATGTATTCGCAAAAAATACCAATGCAAAAATGCAAAGAAGTCTAAAGGGCTGCATACTGTTAGTTTTTTCAAACATACGGTTTTATTTGCATGATTATTTACTTGAGAATAATTCGTACCTGTTGTATAGAGCAAGTTCTTTAGAGTTCAGGAAGCCATTACATTCGCAATCCCAAAAGCGCAATATATGGGTAAACTCAAGCTGCTTTTTATTTTCGGAACCAGGCCGGAGGCTATCAAACTGGCTCCGTTGATCATTAAAGGAAAAGAACTAAACAACCGTTATGACATAAAGGTTTGTATCACAGGCCAGCACCGCAGTATGCTCGACCAGGTAATGGATTTTTTCGAACTAAAGGCCGATTACGACCTTAATCTCATGCGTCCCAGCCAAACCCTTTTTACCATTACTGCAGATGCGCTCACCAAATTAGAACCTGTACTTGATGATTATCTGCCAGACTATGTTGTGGTACAGGGTGATACTACAACCGCCTTTGCAGGTGCATTGGCGGCTTATTACAAACAGGTCAAAGTAATTCATATTGAGGCGGGGCTGCGGAGTGGTGATAAATGGTCACCATTTCCAGAAGAGATCAACCGCAAACTGGCAGGCGTTATCACAGATATTCATTTTGCCCCTACAGAAAAGGCAAAACAAAACTTGCTTCTTGAAAACATTTGTGAGAATGTTTATGTAGTTGGCAATACTGTTATAGATGCACTTTTGATAGGACTTGAAAAAATTAAGGCAAATCATGAATTGTATGCCAAAGAGTTTTCATTCCTTCAGCCCAATACAAAAAAGATATTAGTAACCGGGCACCGCCGTGAAAGTTTTGGAAAACCCTTTGAAGAAATCTGTGAAGCAATAAAACAAATTGCACAAGAGCCTGGAGTAGAAGTAATATATCCTGTTCATCTGAATCCAAATGTACAGCAGCCTGTACGTGATATTTTAGGCAGTTGTTCAAATGTCCACCTGATTGATCCCCTGCCGTATCCGCAATTGATATGGCTCATGAATAACAGTTATATCGTTCTTACAGATTCAGGTGGCATACAGGAAGAAGCACCTACACTGGGGAAACCTGTGCTGGTGATGCGCAATGTAACAGAACGGCAGGAAGGCGTAGATGCCGGTACAGCCAAACTTGTTGGCAATAAAGGCGCTGATATTTTAAAAGAAACATTGCGGCTTTTGAAAGACAGGGAGGCTTATAATAAAATGGCAACGGCTGTAAATCCTTACGGCGATGGCAAAACCTCTCAATATATTTTTGACTTGCTGGATAAAATGGAAAATCAGTAATGCTATCTGGCAACTGCCAGCTTAACATTACTGCTATTAATTATTTCGTTAGGAAAAAAGAGGACCTGGTTATCGTGCCCTATTTCGCTTTTTCCTCAGCCCACTTATCCATTTTCTTTTCGAATACTTCAAGTGGCAGCGCACCATCTTTTAGTACCTGGTCATGAAATTCTGCGACGCTGAATTTAGGGCCTAGTTGTTTTTCATATTTGGTTCTTAATTCACGGATCTTTAAAGCGCCGATCTTGTATCCCAATGCCTGGCCAGGTATCGCCATATAGCGCTCTATTTCAGCAATTGTTCCCGCCTCGGCAAGAGGTTCATTATCCATCATATATTTGATAGCTTCTTCTCTTGTCATGTTTTTGGTATGCATGCCTACATCAACAACAAGGCGTATTGCACGGTGTATCTCGTCTCCCAAAGCGCCCATGTATTGATAAGGATCAGTGTATAATCCCAACTCTTTTCCAAGGCTTTCACAATACAAAGCCCAGCCTTCTACATAAGCGTTGTTACCGCCAAAGCGACGAAACTTTGGTAAGCTGGTATTTTCCTGCGCCAAACTGATCTGGTAATGATGACCTGGTATGGCTTCATGAAGAAAAAGGCTTTCCATGCCACTTGTCGTATTGTATTTTGTTGCATCAACAATAGGAACATAAAAAATGCCGGGGCGGCTGCCGTCTGGTGTGCCCTGGTTGTATTCAGCACTTGCACTTGCCGCACGAAATGCTTCTGTTTGCCGAACTTCAAATTTTATAGTTGGTGTGTCATTAAACATTTTTTTAAGCTGTGGCTTCATGGTTTCATGAATTTTATGATAGGCATTCAGCACATCATCAGGAGTTTTGTATGGCATGAATTGTTTATCTGTTTTCATGTATTCAAAGAAGGCTTTCAAATCTCCCTTGAACCCAACCTGCTCTTTTACTTTTTCCATTTCTTCCCTGATACGCTTTACTTCTGCAAGTCCTGTATTATATATTTCATCGGGTGTTTTATTAGTAGTAGTAAGCAACTTTACCAGGTATACATAATATTTATCGCCTTCGGGAATGCCGCTTATGCCTGTTGTTGTTCTTGCTTTCGGCAGGTATTCATTTTTCAAAAACTCACCAAGTTTTTTATAAGAGGGGACAATCTTCTCATTAATGGCTTTTACATAAGCATCTGTTATATGCTGTTTATCACTGTCACTAAAAGATGCAGGCATTAATTTAACCGGGCCATAAAAAAGACTTTTTGTTGGATCTGTCACAACTATATCTTCCATCTGTGGTATCATTTTCACCACCAGCGATTTCGGAAGTACGATATTGGCATCCATTCCTTTTTTGAAATAGACAATGGCAGTATCCATCCATACAGCAAATGCATCCACTCTTTTCAACCAGTTATCATAATCCTGGATTGTTTTAAACGGCTGCATACTCGAGCCACTTCCAAGTTGACCAAACATGAGCGGCAGTCCCGTAAATTGATTAAAAGGCATATAGTTATCCTTAAAGTCAAAACCTTCTATGGCCATGCTCAGGTCGCGGTTAAGCACATCATAGCTCAGCTTATCATTATCCCCTAATTTATCATAATCGAACTTTTTAAGGCTGTCCAGTTCTGCGGTAAAAAAATCCTTCTGCCTCTGGCGTTCGCCTTCAGAAATATCTATAAATAAAACATCATTATAACGGTTGTCGCCGTTGAAAGTAGCTTCCAGCGGTAACATCTTCATTCTTCCTTCATAGTAGTTATCGAGGAATTTTGCAAAATCAGCATTGGCTGTTGCAGATGGTTTATTATCAGGCTGGTTGCATGACATAGCTACAGCCGCAATAAAAGCAAAAACAAGGATTTTCTTCATATAAAAAATTATTGAGGGGCGAAATTAAAGGAGTAGGAAATGCTTCTGTTGCCATTCATGTAAAACATGGTTTGCTTTGCCTCCTAGTAAAAATATTCATTGCCGTAAAAGTCCACCCGGCAGCGATGGCCATTCTGCACAGCTTCTGCTACGCCATTTTCGAACCATTCATCGCCTATGTCATCATACCTGGCTGGTATAAGTTGCTTTCCTTTTGTGCTAATAATTCCCTTTTTGCGGCCTTTGCTTACCACGTAAGCATTTTCCATGAACTCTATGTTGTTATAAAGAGTATCGGTAATTTTCACACCGCTTTCGGCCATAATGCCATACTTGCCTTTCAGGGAATATATTAGATGCCCTTTTTGACGGGAAGGCTTCAGGAGATCATATCCGAAGGGAATGGCTGTACTGCCATTGATATTCAACGTTCCCCATTTTTTGTCCCTTGCTGCCAAGAGATATTCAGGCTTTTCATAGCGTCTATACCCTCCAAGTGGCTGCAAGTGGCTATATTCAAATGGAATGATGATCCTTTCCGCAGAATCAATAATTCCATGCTGCCCGTTTTTGATAGCATGTATAAGCCCACCCATCGTTTCCATCCAATCATACTCAGGCTGCAGCACAAACTGTCCTTTACTGTTAATGATGCCTTTTTTGCCTTTGTAAGTGCAGCCAGCCAGGCCGCTCCTGGAATGAAAATACTCTAACTCATCGTATATCGCTGGTATCAATTCTGCCCCGGTAGAATCGATAAATCCCTGCAGGCCACCGTCTGCAAGCGTTACCCTCGACATATTATTGCGCAGGTCTTCGATATACGAATACTTTTCGGCCACCGCCATTTTACCCGTGTGCTTTTCCATAAGGCCCAGCACTATTTTGCCTGGTTTTCCAAAACCAGGAGTACCAAATACCAGCAGACGACCGCTAAAGCCTCTCAGCCTTGATAATCGTGGTTCCACTATAATGTGTCCTGATGTATCAGCAATACCAAATGCCTGGTTGGGGCCTGTACCCATGCCTATGATCGCAATACCAGTGCTGTCAAGTAACACTGATTCATACACAGGGGCCAGCAATTCTTTCCCGTACCTGCTTACAAGGCCGGTCTTATTATTCTTCAGCACAAGGAAAACGCCGGGAGCGGCTGCCTGTTCCCAAATACGGTCATAGGCCGGCAACATCACTACATGTCCAACTGTATCTATCATTCCATGGGCGGAGCCGCTTTTGCATATAGCAAAGCCGCTTTTGCTAAAATGTCCAATATAGGTAAAAGTGCAGGGGACAAGCTCAGTACCGTTATGCAGTATCAGTCCCTGTTTTCCGTTACATCTTGTTTCCAAAATGTTTTTACGCCCCGAACCACTAATTTGATCGTATAGCGACAGGGTTATTTCGTGGCCGTGAATATCCACCAGGCCCTTATGCCCGCCCCGCATATAAATGAAAATGCCCGGCAGATAGCTGGAATTGTCATAAACAGGGCTAAGAAATTCATACTGAAAAGGTGCCAGCAATTTGCCCTGTGGGCTCACGATGCCATACTGTTTGTTTTGCCTTGCCAGTGCAAAATCATTGGTAAAGAATTGGATGTTTTCATATACTGACGGCAGGATGATGGTACTGTCTTTTTTCAGCCTGAGGCCGTAGGTATCAGTCTTATCCGCATAAAACTTTTGATATAACAGGTTGTCGGTGTAAAACTCCTCATCCGGCGGACCAGGATGATCAGCAAAAGGTATTCCCGCCACATCTTCTACAGCCATATCCGGCACTAAGGTGGGATTCACATTCCTGTCCTCGTATGTATTAGGAGAGCCCTTTCCGGGTGGGCCAGGCTTTGTTACTTCCACGCTCCGCAGGTTAATACTGCCCCAACCGCCATTTTTCTGCACGGCCGCCAGGGGTCCACCCGGCCGGGAGTCCGCAGTGTCGAAAGCGCCTACTAATTGGTAGCCTCTTTGTTTGATGAGTTTCAAAAAAGCAGGGTTGGACCCATAGCCATTTCTATCAGGCACAAATTTTTGCGCCACCACAGGTTGTATCAATATAATGGCTGTGACAAATACAATCACTGTGATGAAGGCTTTCATCCGGCAAGAACAGATCATAATAAGGTAATAAGTTGGCTGGTATTAGGGTGAGACGCCATTTTTATTTAATCTATTACAAGTTAATGGCAGGTATGGGCGTAATCATCTTCTGATCTTCCCTGGAATTCCTGTAAGAAAGCCATGCTACCATAAGGGTAGCGATTATAAAGTAAACCAATAGCACAGGAGACAGCCATGGAAATTTCTGCGCTGAGCCAAACCAGTCGCCGTTGTATAATATCACGGCAATACCCATTATGTTTTTAATGGCTTCCCAAACTATTGCATAAGGACTACGATCCATTAATTCGGTATAGGCATATACACTTAAAAACACGAAGCCTCCGTAGATGAACATACCCGGGCTTCCGATACCAGCAATATTTCCAAAAAGGTAGCTGATCAGTAAAAGAATAACGATCATTTGCAACCACGACCATACTTCCAGTAGCTTCGAATTTGCTGGCGCATATTTTTCAAAATGATAAACGTCATTAATCTTATATACAGGATATTTTTCAGCAACATCAGCAGGCCGCCAGCCAGTTGGCATTATCCATATCCTGAGTTTATCTTTTACATTTTTGGTGCGCCATGCGTCCTTTATCAGCAACCACAAATGCTGGAAATTTATTTTAACCGGGTTCCATGTTTGTACAGGCCTTGTAATACCATATACGGCAGGCACATCATCAAGTTCAGGTTGAAACGTACCAAAGAGTTTATCCCAAAAAATAAATATCTGCGCATAATTCTTATCAATGTATTCAGGGTTGATGGCGTGATGTACCCTGTGATGGGAAGGAGTTACAATGATCTTCTCCAGAAAGCCCATTTTTTTTATATGTTGCGTGTGATACCAGAATTGTGCAAACAGATGCAGCGGCGCAACAATTGCGATCACTTCAGCAGGCACACCAAGCAATGCAGCAGGAAAGAGAAAGAATGCAAATATTTTTATTATGGAAGAAATGCTTTGGCGCAAAGCACAAGCGAGGTTAAATTCTTCACTGCTGTGATGAATGATATGATTGGTCCAGAAAAAATTGTACTGGTGCGAAATACGATGCACACAATAGCCTGCAAAATCAAGTGAGATAAATGCAATAAAATATGTGAGGAAACTGGAACTGACATGCACTAGGGCTATCCTATTCACCAGCCATCCATATGAAAGTATCACTACACTAAGACCCAGCACATCTTTGGTTGCATTCGTAACACCACTGCTCAAACTTGATATCATATCCATATTGCGAACCGTATCCATTCCTTTGCGCCAGCCATACCATTTTTCAAACAGTACGAGGAAAAGAAAGGCAGGCATGGCAATGAGCAGTATTTTTCCGTAAGTTTCCATTTGGCAAATCGAAATACAAATTTAGAAAATCGGGATGAAGAAAACATTTTTCTGTATTGACGCCCATACCTGTGGCAATCCTGTAAGGCTTGTAGCCCAAGGCGGGCCTGACTTGCAAGGAAATACGATGATGGAAAAACGGCTTCATTTTATGCAGGAATATGACTGGATACGAACAGGTCTCATGTTTGAGCCACGTGGTCATGATATGATGAGTGGCAGCATTTTATACCCTCCACACGATGAAGCAAATGATGTAGCTGTACTGTTTATTGAAACAAGCGGTTGTCTGCCTATGTGTGGCCATGGAACGATTGGTACTATAACGATTGCCATAGAAGAAGGGTTAATAAAACCGAAAACGCCAGGCATTGTTCGCATGGAAACACCGGCAGGATTAATAATAACTGAATATAAAATGCAAGGGGGCAAAGTAAAAAATGTAAGATTGACCAATGTGCCGTCCTTTTTAGCTGCAGAAAATATCGTTACAGAATGCCCGGAATTAGGCGAACTGGAAATAGATGTTGCTTACGGTGGAAATTTTTATGCAATTGTAGATGTACAAAAAAACTTTAAGGGATTGGAGCATTATAAAGCGGAAAATTTAATATCATGGGCAAGGTCTTTACGTGATAACATTAACCGGCAATACAACTTTGTTCATCCCGAAAATGAAAACATCAAAGCTTGCTCGCACATCATGTGGACAGGTGCTGTGCTTCCTGCCCGTGCCGGTACGGACGGGGATAAAACATCAACAGCCCGCAATGCAGTTTTTTATGGAGATAAGGCCATTGACCGTTCTCCCTGCGGCACGGGCACTTCGGCACGAATGGCACAGTGGTTTGTAAAAGGAAGATTGAAAGAAGGCGATAGTTTTATTCATGAAAGTATTATTGGCAGCAAGTTTACCGGCAAAGTGGAAGCAGTAACAACAGTTGGTGGAAAGCCGGCAATCATTCCTTCCATTGAGGGTTGGGCAAGGATCTACGGGCATAATACCATTACTATTGATACAGAAGATGATCCTTATGCTTTTGGTTTCCAGGTTGTCTAATATAATTGCAGAAATAAAAAATATTTATGTAGCCGGCATTAGTTCATTCATGAGCATCGTTGTGTCACTCCCTTGTACCGATGTAATCGAAGCAACTGTTCTATTCAAAAATTTAAAACAGCCATTTAAAAAAAACCAAACAAAAAATTCAACTATGCCACAGTATGTAATTATTGCAAGAGACGGAACCGATGAACTCGCATTACAACGAAGAATGCAGACACGCCCCGATCATTTGGCTGGAGCAAAAATTTTGAAAGAACAAAAGCATCTTATTAGTGGCGGTGCATTACTGGATGATAAAGGCAATATGATCGGCTCTGTAATGATTTTGGAGTTTGATGATGATGCGCAAATGCAGCAATGGTACCGGAATGAACCCTACATTACAGGAAATGTTTGGCAGAATATAGAAATAAAACCTTTTAGAGTAGCGCAGGTATAAAAAATAACGCATGGCGCATGCTATTGTAATTGGCGGAGGCATTATTGGTTTAAGCTCAGCATACTATCTTAATCAATCGGGATGGGAAGTAACAGTGATTGACAAAACCGATATGCAGAACAATTGCTCCTTTGGCAACATGGGCTATGTTTGTCCAAGTCACTTTATTCCATTAGCCACGCCCGGCATTGTAAAGCAAGGTTTTAAGTGGTTGCTTGATCCAATGAGCCCTTTCTATATTCAGCCACGCTTCAGCCGCAGTTTGTTCGACTGGGGTTTAAAATTCATCAAGAGTGCCACAGCAGCACATGTAGAAAATTCAGCAGCTCCGCTATGTAATATCGCTTTACTAAGCAAAAAGCTTTATGAAGAATGGAATGCCATACCTGGTTTTGATTTCGCCTACCAGCAAAAAGGAATGGCAGAATATTTTCAGACAGCAGCTAATGCTGAACATGCAAAGCATACTGTTGAAAAGGCACATCAGTTGGGACTAACTGATACGGTACTGCTCAACAAAGAGCAAGTACAGCAAATGGAGTCCCATACAGAACTCAATGTTGCAGGCGCTATTTATTTTAAATGCGATGCGCACTTATGGCCCAACAAACTAATGCAACAACTACAGCAATTTCTTAATGCAAAAGGAGTACTGTTTCAGCCAAATGAAGAGGTAAGGCAATTTGAAAAAACTAACAATAAGGTCACCTGTGTTATTACAAATAAAAACACTTATGATGCTGATATAACAGTACTGGCAGCAGGTTCCTGGAGTCGTGAGACAGCAGCAATGCTAAATCTAAAATTACCATTGGTAGCAGGCCGGGGATACTCACTTACACTTGAAAATTCGCCCTACCAATTAAACTATCCCGCAATATTAACAGAAGGAAGGGTCGCAATTACACCTATCGCTAAAAATGTTATAAGATTTGGTGGAACCATGGAAATAACCAGCCCTAATACTCCACCAAATATTCGCAGGATGAAAGGCATCCTTCGTTCTGTAAAACAATTTTTACCAGCATTCGATATTCCCATGCCTGCTGCAAATGATGTATGGCATGGCTACCGCCCCTGCTCCGCAGATGGGCTGCCTTATATTGGAAAAACGAGGCATTTGAAAAATTGTATTATCGCAACCGGCCATGCTATGCTCGGCTTAAGCCTCGGACCTGCAACAGGAAAATTAATAAGTGAACTTGCGAATGAAAAATCGACCAGCATGAACATTCGGCCTTTTGATGTACATAGGTTTGATTAAGTATAATAGTAGCCTGAAATACTTTTTCGAAAAATTAGAAATGTTAAGGTTATATTCATTCTGTCAAAAACCTGGTTCTATTTCCTGTAAAACCTAAACTGTGAAAAAAAAGCTCATAGAAATTTTAAAGACAATCTTGTGTTTCCTTGTGTCATTTTCCTTAATGACATCAGCAAAGTCCCAGGCGACAGTGACACCTTCTCCCGATTGTGCTACAGCACCAGACATGATCCTTCCAGATACAGTGCTACCCTACTGCTCTGCATTAACAGAAGGGATGACATTCCAGGGAGAATTTAAGCTGGACTCAATAGCTGGAGACAATGAATGTTTTACAAAATATTACAAGGGAAATGCTTGGTATAAGTTTAAAGTCCCACAAGGCAAAGGGATAAAAGGTTTCCTGCTTGATGTGCCTCTAAACCCCGGTTGCAGTACTTGTGTCGACGACCCTTTTGACGTAAATATTTACAAAGGCACTGATTGCAACAACCTGGAATATAAAGGCCAACATGTTCTTCACTATTGTGTCACAGCAGATTTGAGGGGATTTTACGAAAATCCTCCCATACACTTTGACTCCGCAAAGGATAATGAAACATATTATCTCAACTTCTACACAAATGAAATCGCCGGGAATAAAACTATTAACCCTGGCATTAAATGGCTGCCCGATCCTGTATCAAATACAGATTGCTCCAACAGCCAAATGCTTACTTCCGCAGTCACCGAAACTTGTAACAGGATAATTCCTGTAACCACAGAACTCAAAAATTATATTGGCGATTGCGACCCAATTAATCATGTTGAAGAAAATATAATCCATAACCCCGTCTATTATTCTTTTGTGCCAAAATCATCTTCCATAAGCTTTACTATTAAGTCCATAAATTGTTTGGGGTATCCAAGACTTTGGGCGTTTGTTTATAAAGATTGTGCACATATAGGTGTGCATGATTATTTGTACGGATGTATTACTAATCATTACGATACTCAAAGTGACTCAGTCATATTGCAATTAAATAATTTACCTGTTGACAGTACACTTATACTGGTAATTGACCCACAACAGGTTGCTCCGGGCATTGATTTTATTCCTACAGAAGCTGGCACATGCACTTTTAAGATCATTAGTGATGGCATTTTACTTCCCCTGCAGGCTCTTCAATTAAATGGCAACTACAATATACCATCAAAAAAAACAATCCTTACATGGGCATCTTTTAGTACAAAAGATGTTCTCTTTTATATTGTTGAAAGATCTGCAAACGGTAAAGACTTTGTCTTTGCAGAAAAGGTTATTAGCCAATTCTCTAATCAGCATAGTTTTAGTTTTACAGACGAAAGAGTCACTTCTAATCAAACCTATTACCGGTTAAAACAAATGAATATTAATGGGAAGTTCACCTACAGCAATACCATTTGCATAAAAGTTCCATATAAAGCATCAATTCAACTATATCCCAACCCTGCAAAAGACTGGTTAACTGTAGAATTGGATGAGCATAGTAAAACAATAAAAACCTTACAGGTGACAGATATGGCAGGCAGAATACTTATACAAAGAATAGGAACATTTGATCCTGTTAGCTCACCACTACAGATCAATATCTCCTCTCTTGCAAAGGGATCTTATCTTTTAGTAGTTAGAGGTGAACGTATGGATATTTCAAAGTTTATCGTAGAATAGATCTACTATATGGTAGCTCCCAGCCAGGCCATCATGCCCATACCAATTTCGATACCATCTTCGTCGATATTAAAAGTGGGTGTATGTACACCGCTGGTAATCCCTTTTGCTTCGTTCATGACGCCAAGCCTGAAAAAACAGGCCGGTATTTTTTGCGCATAATAGCCAAAGTCTTCGGCACCCATCCGCATTTCCGTTTCATTCACATTTCCACTACCGATAAATTCTTCTGCCTTAAGCCAGGCGTTGGTTGTTAGTGCCGCATCATTCAGAACTGTCGGATAGCCCACATCAATATGTACATCTGCCTCAGCACCCATTGCATGGCAAATATCCTGCACATGGCGTTTTATCAATTCATGAGCTTTAAAACGCCATTCTTCATTCATACACCGGAGTGTTCCCATCAGCTTTACTTCACTTGGAATTACATTGGTTGTATTACCACCCTGCACCGAAGTAATACTTAGTACAGAAGGGTTGAAAGGGTTATTGTTACGGCTAATAATCTGTTGTAATGAAATGATGAGATGCGATGCAACAAGAATAGTATCGGTTGTGAGATGTGGCGCAGCTGCATGACCACCTTTACCTTTTATTGTGATATACAATTCATCGGCACTGGCCATTACAGTTCCTTTTCTAAAACTTAATTGGCCCAACTGCAAACCGGGGTGAACATGCATGGCAATGATAGCCTGTGGTTTGGGATTTTCAAGCACCCCATCCTTTATCATAATGCTGGCGCCACCTGGGTTTTTTTCCTCGCCGGGCTGAAAGATGAGTTTTACAGTTCCCTCCCACTCTTCTTTTGTTTCACTTAAAATTTTTGCAGCACCTAAAAGACAAGTTGCATGCACGTCATGACCACATGCATGCATAATACCAGGCTTTGTTGATTTATATGAAACATCATTGGCTTCTGTAATTGGCAGTGCATCCATATCGGCACGCAACGCAATGATGCGGCTGGATGGATTTTTCCCTTCGATCAGTCCGACCACTCCCGTTGTAGCCATCAGCTGAAAAGGGATACCAGATTCAATCATTTTATTTTGAATAAAACGACTGGTTTCAAATTCCTGGTAGCTCAGTTCAGGATGCGCATGAAGATGGCGACGCACATTTATATACTCATCTTTATAAGCACTGGCTAATGTCTTTATTTTATCTGAAAGCATATTTAGTTTGGCTGCAGGGTTTGGAATTCAAATTATTATTCCTAAGCCTGGTTACTTATTCCTTTTTGACATCTTCCTCCTCCTGCTCCATTAATTCTTCTTCCTGCTCGGGTGTAAGTTTTATTATATCCTGTATCACAAAAACGCCTTGCTTAAACATTTTGTCAAGATCCTTTTTCAATTCAATAGCGTCATCCTTCTTTAAAAAATCTCCCATTTTTATTTTGAAATAGGGAGATTGATAGGCCATGTAAACACTTTGCTCGGGGTAACGCCTGAGTATATCAGATCTTGTTTTATAGGCAAGGCCACGGTTGTTAGTATTCATAACCATGATCCTGTAACCTTTGTAATCGCCGTTGCTATTTTTATAAACTGCTACCCTGTTTATCTGTGCCTGTTTTTTTACAAGCAGGTCAATACGATAGTCCTTGATCAATTCAACTTTATCTGAAGTATCAGCCTGGGCATTTACCGTTGGCAGAAACTTTAGAGAAAGAACAATCAGCAACATTATTTGAACACATCTTTTCATACCGGCACCTTGTTGTTTTCAAATGTAAAGGCGAAGTTTTAGCTACCCAAATTGCAATTCAATTAACTGAAGAAAAGCAAGAAAAATTCACAAAACATTTTTCATTTGCCACCTGTGCGATAACCGTACCATTATTGCTGAACGGCCTAATTTGCTTTAATCAACATTGGCGAGTTTATGCTTTTTATCCTGGAAAATATTGTCTTCAGTCCATTCGATCCTGTGTTCAAAAGGGTGTTGTCTTACTTTGCAGTCCATGATGCTGCAGAGCCTGCAGCTAAACGGAAGGCATCCATCTGTGTGAATAAACAATTCCAGTGAATCATCAAATTCAGCACGAACCAGTTTAGCCAGCTCATCTACTTCGTTATGAGCTTCGTGAAGATTGAAATACCATGGCAATGTGAGGTGAGAATCAAGATGCAGACGGCTTCCATATTTTATCACTCTCAGGTTATGCAGATCTATCCATGATTGCCTGCGGTTTTTATTTAACACAACAACCATTTTATGCAACAACTCTTTGTCAGCTTCATCCATAATGCCAGCTACACTTCTTCGCATGATGCGAATGCCGGTAAAAATGATAATGCCACTAAAAATCAACGCAACAGCGCTGTCAATCCATTTTATTTTTGTGAAGTACAAAACGAGTAATCCAATGATAAGTGCGGCGGTAGAAACTGCATCAGAAATGAGGTGCTCTCCGGTGGCAGTAATGGCAAGAGATTGATTCTTATTACCAGTATTTACAGCGATCTTACCAGCAATAAAGTTTATCAGCCCACAAGCTCCCACCAAAATAATTCCAGTATCCAACTGCTGCAATTCTGAAGGATGAATAAGTTGATTTATTGCCTCAACAATAATAAAAATTCCGGCCAGTAAGATCAAAGTCCCCTCAACGCCCGCTGATAAAAACTCTGCTTTACCATGCCCGTAAGGATGCTTTGCATCCCGTGGCCGGGCGGCGACATAAAGACTGTATAAACTGACAAACCCGGCAACAACATTCACAATGCTTTCCAAAGCATCAGTAAGTATAGCTACGGAATGTGTAAGGTAATAAGCAATAAATTTAGCAGCCAGCAATACGACTCCCGTAATGGTGACCCATTTCTGGACTTTTATGGTTTGCTCTATTGGACTCACTCAGTTAAATGCTCAGGAAATAAGTTCCACCCGCGAAATAATATTACTGTTCTTTTTAAGCATTGCAGAAACACCGCAATATTTTTCGAGTGAAAGATCAACGGCTCTTTTTACCCTGTCTTCAAATTCAGGTGCTGCATCTGTTTTGAAAACGATCGTAATGTCTTTAAATACTTTGGGGTGTTCTTCAGTCTGCTCTGCTTCTGTGCTGATCTCAAGTTTGGTGAAAGGCACTTTCATTTTTCTTAATGTTTCCACTACATCTATACCACTGCAACCAGCCAGACCACTTAACAGTAAGGCTTTAGGACCAAAGGCTAATCTTTTCCCATCTGCATCCGAAGCACCATTAAGTTGAATTGTGTGCCCATCAAATTCACTTGCAAAAGCCAGGTCTTGTTTCCAGTAAGTTGTTGTTTTCATTTAATTTCCAAAGTATGTAGGATATGTAAAGTATATAGAGTATAAAAAGTCTCTAAAGTAGTTAACTTAAATATCAGTCATCTTATCTGCCATTTGCAAATGCATATCTTGATTCCACTTCTTCCCAGTTAACAATATTCCACCATGCAGTAATGTAATCAGCCCGCTTATTTTGATATTTCAAATAATAAGCATGCTCCCATACATCAAGACCAAGCAATGGATACCCTTTTATATCGCTTAAATCCATTAAAGGGTTGTCCTGGTTGGGCGTACTTCCTATTGTGAGTTTTTTATCACTATCAAGTATAAGCCATGCCCACCCGCTTCCAAATCGTTTCATGCCTGCATCGGCGAATTTATTTTTCATGTCAGCAACAGAGCCAAAGGCTGTTTCGATCGCTTTCGTAAAACCAGCACTCATTGGCTTGCCACCGGGAGTCATCCAGCGCCAGAAGCTTTCATGGTTATAGTGGCCTCCTGCATTATTTCGCAGCTTGACCGAATATTTTGAAATTTCTGCCAGCAAACCGTCCAGCGTGGAAGGTGTTAGCTTTTCTGCCGTGATGGCCTCATTCATATTTTTTGTGTAAGTGGCAGCATGCTTTGTAAAATGGATTTCCATAGTAGCAGCATCAACGGAAGGTTCAAGAGCTTTATAATCATAAGCTAGTGGCTGCTGCTGAAAATTAGGCGAACCGGGATAAACGGCTGCAGAAACTACTGTTGCTTTTTTTGATGGACCACATGCTTCAAGAAGAGATAAGCTACCTGCTGCTGCCAATGTTCCAAGGCCTGCCTTTGATGTATTTTCCAAGAACGTTCTCCGGTTCATAATAGTAGTTTTAAGTGTTTTCCAATTTCTTACCTGTAAAGCGACGGAATTTTTTATACATCCTGAAATAAAATTCTTTGTTGAACAGTTGTGAATCATGCATGGCCTTATACACCAAAAACAGACCTATGGGAATGAGGACAAATGCAGGCAACCAACTTCCTGTAATGGGTGATAGTACTCCTTCCTTTGCCATTTTCTCACCGGTAGTATTTAATAAGTGAAAGATCACGAAAAATATAACAGCAAATACTAATGGCGCACCTATTCCGCCTTTCCTGATAATTGCTCCCAACGGCGCCCCAATAAGAAACAAAACAAAACAGGCAAAAGATAATGAGAATTTTTGCTGCCTTGCCATTTGATACAACCTGAGATCACGGCTGCGGTCTTTGTAATCGCCATACAAAATTTCATATCCCGAGCGGGCACTGTTTATTTTTGACAAGGCCATATCAACAGGCGCCTGGCGAACACTATCAGGTATTATCTCGCTCATCTGCTTTATTGTTCCTTTGAAAGGAGGCAGTTTTATTTTGCCACTTTCATGCCATTTTGCAAACTGGATATTACGGGATACATCATCATTCATTTTTGCAAGTGTTGAGGTTCTATGCTTTTGAACAGAGTCAACGAATTTATTAAGTTGCCTTACACTCAGCATGCGGTAGTTGTCTTTAAACAAACTGTCTGAAGTTTTTACCTGGAAAAAACTGCTGATGTCAAATACTTTTTTATACTCTTTAAATGCAACCCGTATCAATTCTGTGTTGATTGAATTTCTCAAACCTTTTTCCTCGTACCTCGTACCATTACGCAGGTTAAATTCAAGAAAACGCTTATCCTTACTCACTTTCATCGAACCGCTGTCGGCAAGTATGAGATTATCCTGGAGGTAATTTCCTTTTTCATAAATAATGATCTGGAATATCTTATCGCCATTATTTTCTTTCTTTCCGAGCTTAATTACATAGCCATCTATTTTGTCGTAAAACACACCTGGTTTAATATCAAAAGCCGGCTTGGTATAAACGATCTCATATTTTAATTTGTTCAGCTGAAGATTTACAACCGGGATAACATTGTTGTTGAAAAGAAAAGCGATGCCTGAAACTATAATACTTACTACGAGTATAGGGCGCATAAAACGCTGCAGTGAAATACCTGCGGATTTAATAGCAACCAGTTCATAGCTTTCACCAAGATTGCCAAAGGTCATAATAGTCGAGAGGAGCATAGCAAGCGGTAAGGCTACCGGCACCCAACTGGCAGCTACAAACATGATTACCTTCAGCAAAGTGGGCGTATCGATCCCTTTACCGGCAAAATCATCTATCCATAACCAAAAAAATTGCAGTACGAGTACAAAGATGGCCAGTAAAAAAGTGGCAAAAAAAGGACCGGTAAATGCACGCAGGATAAGTTTATCAAGTTTTTTTATCACGATCCAGAGTTACTTTGCCGTTAGTGGAAGCATCAAAAGTAACACTTTCTATTGCAGAGCGCCGGTTGGTAACCGATGCAAACATCATTTTAACGAAGAACAGTATTATTGAAAAAGTTTACCTGTTGTTCGGGCAGCTTGCCGTGCAGTATCAACAACAAAGCCGCCACCTTGCCGCGGCATTTCCAGGTATTTTTGGGCTTCATCCCAAAATTTCAAGAGGGGAAAAATACCGAGACCTTCCATGGGTGATGCTCGATTACCCCCGGTGCTTCGATAAACAAAAAGGACAATTGGCTATCCGCAGTTTTTTCTGGTGGGGTAATTATTTCAGTATCCAACTACAGGTGTCAGGCATTTATAAGAAAAAATTTTTAGATGTTTTACCAGGCTGGCAGCCAATACCTGGTACGTGGTTAGGGGGCTTCACAACTGATGCCTGGGATTATGAATTACCCAATCCGCATTGGAAGTCATTGTTTAATGATGCCGGTGAAACAAATGAATCCGCTTCTGACGAAGATCATATCTTAAAGCTGGCAAAAAAAATTCCCATTGATGAATGGGAAAATGTTGAGAAACTATTAGGTGAGTATTTCAGTCAATTGATACAGTTAACCGATCTTGCTATTAATTACCCAAACGATGAAAGAGGTCTTTTACCTGGTAATCCCATAGCTGGGTTTGGTCCTTGATCTCACTTTTTTCAGCAAAGTCCTTTATCACCAAAATTGTTTGGTTGCTTACTTCCGTCTTTTCTATCCTGAATTCAAAAAATTCTTCTTTTGGCGAGGCTAGCCAGTGAAAACGGATGAACTTGTCCAACTCCTTTTCCACCATTTGCGCTTTTTCAATATTTCCATTCCATGTAAAAGTGTAAACATTGTCTTTATCGTCAACCTTATCCGCAAACCATTCGCCCAATCCATTAGAAGTAGAAAGAAAATCAAACAGAATAGCCGGTGAGCACCGTACCGGGTATTCCAACGTAAACATTTGTTTTTTACTCATTTTACTCATTGCCACAAAAAAATTACCTCCTCTTACAGGTCGTGCAATAATAGAAAATAATTCGAACCATTAAAATAATTTTTCTAATGGCCCTTTGTTACACAGAAATAGCGGAAGATTAAACACGGTTTTAAAGAGACCTTGAAAATCAAGGATTTGTACAAAATATATTTGGAAATAGGCATGGTATTTGCTTAAATTCGGTGCTGAGTGTGCATTTTGAGTTTAGGGAGATGGTAATTCATCTTTTTAAACACAAAGGAAAAGACAGGTATTCTTTTTTAACCCCTAAAAATAATTCCTTATGAGCATGCGCCAACTCAAGATCACTAAATCCATCACTAACCGTGAATCCCAAAGCCTTGAAAAGTATCTCCAGGAAATTGGCAAGGTAGAACTCATTACACCAGAGGAAGAAGTACAATTAGCAATTCGTATTAAGCAAGGTAGTGAAGCATCACTCAACAGGCTTATTGGAGCCAATCTTCGGTTCGTAGTCAGCGTAGCTAAACAGTATCAAAACCAAGGCCTTACCCTAAGCGACCTGATCAATGAAGGCAACCTCGGCCTTATAAAGGCCGCCCAGCGTTTTGACGAAACCCGTGGTTTTAAATTTATCTCTTATGCCGTATGGTGGATACGGCAAAGCATACTGCAGGCTCTTGCTGAGCAAAGCCGCATTGTACGACTGCCCTTGAATAAGGTAGGACTCACAAACCGCCTTGGAAAAGTTTTCAGCCAGTTGGAGCAGGAATTTGAAAGGGAGCCCACTACCGAAGAACTTGCTTTTGCCATGGATATGGAGACGGAAGAAGTTTCTGCTACATTGGGCGTTGCGGCCCGTCACGTAAGCATGGATGCCCCTATTGCCGATGGCGAAGAGATATCCCTGATTGATATGATGGAAAACCCTAACGCGGAAATGGCCAATCTACAGTTAGACCATCACGAATCTTTAAGAACGGAAATTACCCGTAGTCTCAGCACTCTTACCGAAAGACAAAAGGAAGTGCTTTGCTTTTTTTTCGGGATAGGAATGGAAAGCCCGCTAAGCCTGGAAGACATAGGAAGCCGCTTTCATTTGACCAGAGAAAGGGTAAGACAGATAAAGGATAAGGCTATTACCAAACTCCAAACTGCAAGCCGGTGCCGCTTATTAAGGGTTTATTTGGGTGCTTAAACCGTTTTTTGTAAGGACTGTTAACATGTTAGTAATTGTAATAAAAGGATTGTTTTTACCAATAATATTTTCGCTCGTTCTTTTTCCACACAGAAGAACATAATTTTTCCTAACTCTATTTTACAAAACACCAAGTGATATTGGCTCCCGCCTTTATCACTTTTTTATTGCCGGTGAAAAAATAAATAGTCCAAAAATTCTTTCATTTGCAGGCATCTTTGCAACCCCAAATAAATACAGGAATCTATGTTTGAGAGTCTTAGTGAGAAACTTGAATCAGCGTTTAAACAACTTAAGGGCCAAAGCCGGATAAATGAATTGAACATTGCCAATACCGTTAAGGACATCAGGCGGGCATTGGTAGATGCAGACGTAAACTATAAGATAGCCAAAGAATTTACGGATAAGGTAAAAGACAAGGCTGTTGGTGCAAAAGTGCTCAATGCGATCAGCCCCGGCCAGTTAATGACAAAAATTGTGCAGGATGAGCTGACGGAACTGATGGGCAGCGAGGTCAGCGATTTCAACATAACCGGCAACCCTGCCATTATACTTATTGCAGGCTTACAGGGTAGTGGTAAAACAACCTTTACCGGCAAACTCGCTAATTACCTGAAAACAAAAAAAGGGAAAAGCCCGCTGCTGGTGGCAGCTGATATTTATCGTCCTGCAGCCATAGAGCAATTGAAGGTTCTGGGCGAACAGGTTAAAGTTGATGTGTATTCCGAGCCTGAAAATAAGGATGTTGTCTCTATAGCCCTGAATGCTATTAAAGAAGCCCGTTCAAAAAATAAGAACGTTGTGATCATAGATACGGCTGGACGGCTTGCCATTGATGAGGTAATGATGACGGAGGTAGCCAATATAAAAGCGGCTGTAAATCCTACCGAGATCTTATTTGTGGTTGATTCCATGACCGGCCAGGATGCAGTTAACACTGCCAAAGCCTTTAATGACCGACTTAATTTTTCTGGCGTAGTACTCACCAAACTGGATGGCGATACCCGCGGTGGTGCAGCATTATCCATAAAATATACTGTTCAGAAACCCATCAAATTCGTTAGCAACGGCGAAAAGATGGATGCCCTTGATGTTTTCTATCCTGAACGTATGGCCCAGCGTATACTCGGCATGGGCGATATCACTTCCTTGGTAGAAAAAGCTCAGGAGCAGTTTGATGAAGTGGAAGCCAAAAAGCTGGAAAAAAAGATCCGCAAAAATCAATTTGATTTTGAAGATTTTATTCAGCAGATACAGCAGATAAAAAAGATGGGAAACATGAAAGACCTGCTGGGCATGATACCGGGAGTGGGCAAACAGGTAAAAGACCTGGATATAAGAGATGATGCATTTAAGGGTATAGAGGCGATGATTCAAAGCATGACCCCTCATGAACGTGCCAATCCTGATGTAATTGATATGAGCCGCAAGAAGCGCATTGCAAAAGGATCAGGCAAACAACTGGAAGATGTAAATGCCTTTATGAAACAATTCGACCAGATGAAGCAAATGATGAAGATGATGAGTAAAATGCCAATGGGCATGGGCAAAGGACTGATGGGGAAAAATTAGTTACTTGAAAGGTGAAAATTTCACCTTTGATGCCAAACTCATTTGCTAATCAACTTTTCCAGCACATAATAAACGGCGGGGCAAAAGCTGGAATTCTTTAAGGTTAGCGCCTGCCTCCTTACTATTACATCTTCATCTGTATAAGGAAACCGATGACAGTCTGAGGGGCGTTCATCATAAATAGAACAAAAATTGTCTTCCCCTAAAAAGGGGCATGGCTTAGTTCTTGCCACATAATCCCCATCTTCATCCAGCCGCAGGTAGGTTTCAATAAAAACGGACTCTTTCATCCTTAAATGCCTGCTGATACGCTTTATATCTGGGGTTTTAAAACGGGGCGAATAGTTTTTGCAACAGGCAGCACAGTCAAGGCAGTTTATTTTTGAAAAAGCTTCTTCGTGAAGGTCGGGTAGTTGTTTTATGACCTTGCGGGGCTCGGCCCGGTTCAGAAACTGTTTATACTGTTTCTGGTGTTCTGCCGATTTTTTAGACCAATTTTCTAAGATATCTGTCTCCATCTTCGAAGCTGTTTAAATTTATACACAGCAAATCTCCCACATTCTTTTTAAACGGCAGGTGTCCTTTACTTTTGCGGCAAAATCGTGAGTGGTCAGTTTATCTATTGTCTATAAATCTATCATCTCTTTCTTATATGAACTTGTTTCAGCAATTATCAAATGAGTTTCTCAGCAGGCATATTGGCACTATTGGTTCGGAAAAGGAAATGCTTAAGGTTATTGGTGCTTCTTCGGTAGAAGAACTGGTTGATAAAACAGTTCCTGCCTCCATCCGCAACCACGAAAAATTAAATATTCCTGATGCCACCAGTGAAGCAGAAATGCTGAAATGCATGAAGGATATGTCGCTGAAAAATAAACTGAACCACAATTATATTGGCCAGGGATACTACGATACTGTTACACCAAGTGTTATCCTTCGCAATGTTTTTGAAAACCCAGGCTGGTACACACAGTACACTCCATACCAGGCCGAAATAAGTCAGGGCCGTTTGGAAAGCCTGCTCAATTTTCAAACAATGGTAAGCGACCTTACCGGTTTGCCCATTGCAAACGCTTCCCTGCTTGATGAAGCTACCGCCGGCGCTGAGGCTATGAACATGTTGTTTCACCATGTAAACCGTACTGATGAAATAAAATCGCCCAAATTTTTTGTTGACCAACATGTGTTTCCGCAAACAAAAGAACTGCTGATAACCCGTGCCAATCCAATTGGCATCGAACTTGTTTTTGGTGACTATACAAAAGCAGAAATTGATGCTTCATTTTTTGGAGCTCTCATACAATATCCCAACGATAAAGGCTCTGTTGAAGACTATCATTCTTTTATAGAAAAAGTTCATGGAGCTGGTGGTTTTGTTGCTATGGCAACTGATCTATTGGCATTAACATTGCTCACCTCTCCCGGGGAACTCGGTGCTGATGTAGCTTTCGGTTCCGCACAACGCTTCGGCGTTCCGCTTGGATATGGCGGACCACATGCAGCGTTCTTCTCTGTAAAAGATGATTTTAAAAGGGCATTACCCGGGCGGATTATTGGCGTAAGTGTTGATGCACAGGGCAACCGGGCGCTTCGTATGGCTTTGCAAACACGTGAGCAGCATATCAAGCGGGAAAAAGCAACTTCAAATATTTGTACAGCACAGGCATTGCTCGCAAATATGGCCGCTATGTATGCAGTTTATCATGGCCCTCATGAGTTAAAAAATATTGCAACCCGTATCCACCTTATTGCTGCAGGTTTAAGTAAAGCATTTGCAAAAGCTGGCATCAAACAATTCAATGAGTTTTATTTTGATACGCTTCATTTTGCTGTGAGTGATACTGAAAAATTCAAAAAGATCGCAGAAGAGCATGATAGCAATTTCAGGTATTTTGAAGATGGAACGATCGGTATTTCTGTAGATGAAGTTGCTTCGGCTTATATAAGCGATACGCAGAAAAATCTCGAGAATATATTTTCAAAAGCAGAAGGCAAAGCGTTTGAATTGTCTTTTGATGAAGCTGACAGCTTGTTTGAAAAATCATCATCTCACAAAAGAGAATCTTCTTTTTTACTTCATCCTAATTTCAACAGCCATCACAGCGAAACCCAAATGATGCGTTATATAAAGCAATTGGAAAATAAAGACCTTGCTTTAAACACGTCTATGATAAGCCTTGGCAGTTGTACCATGAAGCTGAACGCTGCCACAGAAATGATACCGTTAAGCTGGGTGCACTGGAGTAAAATACATCCGTATGCACCAACAGACCAGGCTGCAGGCTACCTGCAAATGATGCATGAACTCAGCGAGTTTCTTTGTTCTATCACTGGTTTTGATAAATGCTGGCTGCAGCCCAACAGTGGTGCACAGGGTGAATATGCCGGCTTACTGGCTATCCGTAATTACCACTTAAAAAATGGTGATAAACACCGCAATGTGATACTAATTCCCATTAGCGCTCATGGCACCAACCCTGCCAGCGCCGTAATGGCCGGCATGAAAGTGGTGGTGGTTAAAGCATTGGAGAATGGTTATATAGATGTAGCTGATTTCAAAGCGAAAGCTGAGCAATACAGTTCAAGCCTTGCTGGAACCATGATCACTTATCCCAGCACTTATGGAGTGTTTGAAGAAGGCATTAAAGAGCTTTGTGCTATTGTACATGAGCATGGCGGACAGGTTTATATGGACGGGGCCAACATGAATGCACAGGTGGGACTTACTTCTCCCGCTGTGATTGGTGCCGACGTATGCCATTTAAATCTTCATAAAACATTTTCCATTCCGCATGGCGGCGGTGGCCCTGGTATGGGCCCCATTTGTTTCAGGGAGCATTTGCTCAGCAGCTTTATGAATGTCATTGAATCCACAACTTCTAACGGGGAGGACCTCATCCAGGGACAGGGAACAGTTTCTGCGGCTCCTTTTGGTTCTGCTTCTATCCTACTTATCAGTTATGCTTATATCCGTTTGCTGGGTGCTGAAGGTGTGAGGAAAGCCACTGAATATGCCATCCTGAATGCAAACTATATGAAGGCAAGGTTAAGGAAACACTATCCCATTTTATATACTGGCACCAATAATACCTGCGCCCATGAGTTTATTGTTGACCTGCGCCCATTTAAAGCAAGCGCCGGTGTTGAAGCCGAAGATGTTGCCAAGCGTCTCATGGATTACGGCTTCCATGCCCCTACCCTTAGCTTCCCTGTGCCGGGAACCATTATGATAGAACCAACTGAAAGCGAGGATAAAGCGGAACTGGATCGCTTTTGTGATGCTCTAATTGCCATCCGCCATGAAATTGCTGATATTGAAAACGGCAATGCCGATAAAGCCAATAACCCGCTGAAACATGCGCCACATACCCAATCGGCTGTTATAAGTAACAATTGGGATAAGCCTTATTCCAGGGAAACTGCAGCATTCCCGTTGCCTTATGTACGGGAAAATAAATTTTGGCCGTCGGTGGCAAGGGTTAATAACACTTATGGAGACAGAAACCTTATCTGCACCTGCGAGCCGGTGAGTGCTTATGCGGAAGAAGAGGTCAGTGTATAGGTTGAGGAGTAAGACAATTTGTGAACGAGCTAAGGAATATAACTTAGCTCCGGTTGTGTCACTCACTTGTATTGCATCGCTGTAAGCAACAAAGCAAGATCAAAGAATAAACCTGCACAATTTCCGGGCATGAGGTCAAAGCCTTTTATATATTTCCTGTTTCAAAACAGGCTAATTGCAGTATATAATATTTCTATAATCCTCTTTATTTTTATAGACTCCTTTATTCTTAGCCCTCATACAGAAAAAGATTTATTCTCTAATGTAACTTATTTGACAACACGTACTAGCGTTTCCCACTCTTATCAAAACCATGTAGTCATTACAACTACAGACAAACAAATTGAGGTTCCTCCAAACATGAACATCATTTTAAATTACGGGGATACCTTGCTTTTAGACCGAACAGCAATCCTGAGAAGAAATCTTTATTTAAGATATTCTAATGAACAGGGCAACTATAAAATCCCAATAGGCCTATTGAATGATTACAGGTGGATAGGGCTTTTATATGCCTTTGGTTTTATTATATCCATCAATTTTTTATTCCCAAATCCAATTTTTAAACTTAAGCCAATCGGTTTTTATGTAGTTACTATGATACTTTGGGTTGTTTCAACATTGTTCTATTTCACTTCTTATTAAAAACAGTAGGACATCACATCACCAAATCTCATAAGACTTTCAAAAAGCTGGTATATATTTTTTACATTGCTCAACATTAAAAATAGCCTAAAAGAAAGAACAATGAAAACACTAAAACATCTTGCGACTGTTGCAATTTTCTCATCTCTTTTACTGGCCTGCGCCAGTCCTGTTTATATTCAAAAAGATGAGTCGGCAAATTTTGCCAATTATAAAACATACTTGTGGGTAAATACCGCAAAAGACCAGGACGACAAAAAAACAAGACCGAATTCTTTTGCTGATATTAGTGTAAGAAATGAAGCCAATAAGGCATTGACACTTGTGGGGTGGAAAGAAGTAACTGAAAATCCTGATATTTTACTGAGCTATGATATTCTTGTGGAAAGAACCACGCAAAAACAAAGTGACCCAGTTTATTCTCAACCCACTACAAGAATGTATTATAATCCCTACACCAAAAGATGGAGTTCTATTTATTATCCTTCTCAATTCCTTGGGTATGATACATATGAAACACCTGTAAAAGAAGGCACCATTACAATAACAATGATGGATGCAAAAACCGATAAAGAAGTATGGCAGGGCTGGACAACTGATCAGCTTTCAACCACCCGCCTTACCAGTGACCAGGTTGCAAAAGCTGTCAGTGATATCTTTAAAAAATTCAAACCTTAAGACCCAGGTTAGATAATCCACTTTTTGGATTATTTTTTGTTTCAAAATTTCATTTTTTAAAAATCTGCGATATTGCTAAAACTCTTTCCTACAAAGAGTTTTAGCAATTTTTGTGCAAAAAAATCCCCACTAAAAAATCATACCAGATTATTTCCTGAAATAATTGTAAAATAAATTAGAAAACATATCCTAATTACAAAAAAAGGATTTATCTTAGAAGGAAATTATTAAACGACTTAAAGTTCTTTAATTAGAGATTTTAAAGATTGCTCCGCCTCAAATTTTAGCCGCTTAGAAATATCTTTTTTCAGCCACGAGGCATGCCCTAATGCTCTTAATTGAAAAATAAGGGAACCTACATTTTTTAATTTTTAAATTAAGCATTATGGCCAAGAATTCAGTTACCGACATTCATATTATTTGGCTTACTACAGGACTGAGTTGCGACGGTGATTCGGTCGCAATGACGGGTGCAGTAAATCCAAGCCTGGAAGATATTGCTTTGGGCGCTTTGCCCGGTATGCCAACAGTTCATATCCACAGCCCTGTGATCTCTTATGAAAATGGAGATGAACTGATGCAATGGTGGTACAAGGCTGAAAAAGGAGAACTTGATCCATTTGTTTTAATACTGGAAGGATCCGTTCCTAATGAAGAATCAATCAAACATACCGGCGGTCATTGGGCGGCTATGGGCACCACAGGTCCATTTGGACAACCTATTACAACCAATGAATGGATCGACCGGCTTGCTCCTAAAGCGGCAGGAGTGGTAGCTATAGGTACCTGCGCAACATATGGCGGCATACCTGCCATGAAAAATAATCCTACAGGAGCTATGGGACTTCCCGATTACCTGGGATGGAACTGGAAATCGAAAGCCGGACTTCCTATAGTGTGCATTCCCGGTTGTCCTGCACAGCCCGACAATACAACTGAAACACTTTTATATCTCGTCTTTCAGTTAGCTGGAAAGGCGCCAATGATCCCACTTGATGATGCATTGCGTCCTAAATGGCTGTTCGACAGAACTGCCCATGAAAGCTGCGACAGGGCAGGATTTTACGAACAGGGTGATTTTGCCACCGAATACGGCTCGCACAAATGCCTTGTACAAATAGGATGTAATGGACCTGTAGTTTATTGCAACGTCCCGAGAAGAGGCTGGCAAAATGGCTATGGAGGATGCCCGAATATCGGCGGTATTTGCATGGCCTGTACCATGCCTGGCTTCCCCGATAAATTCATGCCTTTTATGGATGAAGCCATTGGGGCAAGATTTTCTTCCAATTCCTCAAAGTTTTTAACAGGCCCAATACTTCGGGCATTACGTGGTATGACAACACGCAGAAAAGACACAGAACCAGCATGGAGAAAGAGGGGTAGCAAGGTTACATCAGGTTATCAACCTGCGTATTAAGATGACAGCACACTGCTTGAATTATTATTAAACAAATAAAAATATTCTTATGGCAGAAGTATTAACGAGACCAACTGTCTCTACGAATAAACCCAATATAGTTGTAAAGGAAATGTCGTGGGATCCTATTACCCGTATTGTTGGCAGCCTGGGCATCCATTGCAAAATTGATTTTACTAATAAACAGGTACAAGAGTGCTACAGCACTTCCATGATCTTTCGTGGATTTGATATTTTCATGAGAGGTATTGATCCCCGTGATTCCCACTTTATAACAAGCCGTATCTGTGGTATTTGCGGTGATAACCACATGACAACTTCCATACTGAACCAAAATATGGCTTACGGAGTGAAGCCCCCACATCTTGGCGAATATGTCCTTAATCTCGGCGAATCTGCAGACTACATGTTCGATCATGCCATATTTAATGATAATATGTGCAACGTGGATTTTTGCGGGCAAATGGTGAAGGAAACAAATCCGTCGGTTTATGAAAAAGCAAAACATACAGAATCCCCAAATGCTAAACTTCACGGGTATAAAACGATAGCCGACATCATGGATTCGCTGAATCCTTTTACAGGCAAATGTTACATGGAATCTCTACAGGTGAGTCGTTACACAAGAGAAATGTTCTGCCTGATGGAAGGCCGTCATACACATCCTTCAACACTTGTACCAGGTGGTGTAAGCACTACTATCACGCATCAAACACTCACTGACTACTATTTACGCTTAATGAAATATATCGAATACTGCAAGACAGTAGTGCCGATGCACGACGATCTCTATGATTTCTTCTACCAGGCTCTACCTGGATACGAAAGAGTCGGTTATCGTGATACGAACCTGGTATGCTGGGGCTCTTTTGATGATCCTGATCATTGTGATTATGACTATAAGAACATGACAAACTGGGGACGGAAACGTTTTATTACTCCAGGCGTAGCTATCAATGGCGAACTTGTTACTACAGATCTTGTTGAGATCAATCTTGGTATCCGCATTCTGTTAGGCAGCTCTTACTATGAAGACTGGCAAAATGAAAGAATGTTTGTTCCCAAAGATCCTCTTGGCAATCATGTAGATCGTAATCACCCATGGAACAAAACAACCAAGCCACGCCCAGGCAAAAGAGATTTTGCAGGTAAATACAGCTGGGTAACTTCCCCAAGATGGCACGACAAACGTACTGGCAAAGATGTTTGTTGTGACACAGGCGGCGGACCATTTGCAAGGCAATGGGTTACAGCTAAAGCAGGCTTAGTTGATATTGGATATATTAAAGCAACAGGAAATTCATTAGAATTCAATCTTCCAAAAACTGTTGGACTGCCGGAGATGAAACAGGTTTGGAAAGTACCAAAATGGAGTAATGCTATTGAAAGAGATAGGGCAAGAGCTTATCATCAAACCTATTCGGCTTTGGTTGGTTTGTATTGTTTGGAAAAAGCTTTGGAAGAAATTCATGCCGGCCGTACAAAAACATGGTCGCCCTTTAAAGTACCAAATGAAGCAGTTAGCTGTGGCTTCCATGAAGCAGCACGTGGTGTATTATCTCATCACATGGTAATAGAAGGTGGCAAGGTTGCCAACTACCAGATGTTTCCTCCGACGCCATGGAATGCAAGCCCCCGTGATATTCATGGAACTCCTGGCCCATATGAAGATTCAGTACAGAACACTCCGATCTTCGAAGAGAACGGGCCTGATAATTTCAAGGGCATTGATATTATGCGTGCAGTGCGCAGCTTCGATCCATGCCTGCCATGTGGAGTGCATATGTATCTTGGCAATGGCAAAATGGTTAAGTCAACACACACACCAACAGCATTGGCATCGTTTGATAAAGGAAAGAGCTAAATAAAATTTGTGTCCAGGCGATAGAATAAGAATTAAACATCGTTGTGTCACTCCCTTCAACTTTGGAAGCTCTAATGAGCAAATGAAAAAATAAAAAGTCATAAGTAATAAAAGGACAATTTAAAGATCATAAGATCACGACAAGGTATCAATTAAATGTTAGTTCAACATTTTGTATTGGTTGGATAAGTGCTGGAAAAAGGTAGTTCCAAAACTCTTCATAATCTTCTCATTGATGACGGGAAGTGTCTATTAAAAATGAGTTTTTAGAACTACCTTTAAACAAATGATAATGCATTACTTATGGTATCATCCTCCCTTATATCAAAACTCCGCAAGATAGCTGTCCCACCACCACGGGAAGAAATAGAGAAATGTAATTTTTGCGGCAGCATATTACCCACCGATCACCGCCATCTTGTTGACCTTTCTGCCATGAAGTTTATGTGCACCTGCGATATGTGCATGATAACAATGGCAGAAAAAGGAATTTATAAGCCCTTGCCCCAACGGTCGCTCCAGTTAGAAGGATTCAATATGTCCGATGCATTATGGGCTGACTTTCTTATTCCTGTAAACATGGCCTTCTTTGTTTTAAGTTCAGGCCGCAATGGCGCTGTGGCATATTACCCTGCACCTACAGGCGCCACCGAATCAAAACTGAAAATGGAAGCATGGAATAAGCTGGTGGAGGTAAATCCTATTTTGAATGATCTGACTAATGACCTCGAAGCACTGCTTGTAAACCGGCTTGATGCTGAAGGGCAATATTATATTGTCCCAATTGACAGTTGTTATAAACTTATTGGTATGATAAGGATTGCATGGAAAGGAATTTTCGGGGGCAAAGAAGTGAACGATACTATTCGGCAATTTTTTAATGAATTGAAAGAAAAGTCTGTTAGATGCCAAATTTAAAATTTGAAATTATTTCGTCAGAGGTAAAGCAGTATGCAATTGTGCCAACGCTTGCTTTCAAACTGCAGATATCAAATGATGCTGAAGGGGAAGAAGTTTATGCAGCCGCCCTGAAATGCCAGGTGATGATAGAAGCGGTAAAGCGTACCTATAATGAAGAATCAAAAGATAAACTGCATGAACTTTTTGGTGAACCTTTCCGCTGGGATGAAACATTGAGAAGTTTTTTCTGGACGATCATCAATGTGCCGGTGCCAAGATTTACAGGTAAGACTGTTGTTGAAGTTGCAATCCCATGCAGCGAGGACCAGGCACTTGCAGCAGGGAAATATTTTTATGCCGTTTCGAATGGTGAAGTACCGCTGGCTTTCCTCTTTAGCGGCACATTATTTTACAAAGATCCCGATGGCAATTTACAGATCACACTTGTGCCATGGGAGAAGGAAGCATTTTGCAAAATGCCTGCCAGGCTATGGCTGGAGATGATGGAGACTCATTTTCCAAACACCAGGTGGGTGAAAGTGCCAAAAGATATTTACGACAGGTTAGTGAGGCATAAAGCATTCACTGCTTTTCCAACTTTGGAAAAATGCCTGGAGTCAGTGCTGGACAAGGCTTTAAAAGAAACGCAGCAACCCGAAAAAGTAAAAGTATGATCGAGGAAAACACTCATACCTTCAATGTGCAGTCCATTTTGGAAAACCTAACCCGGACGCTTTTGTATGAAGGATATGCTTTGTTTCCTTATCACCGTTCTGCTGTAAAAAATCAAAAGCCCATACCCTTTGGTGTAGTCTTTCCTGAAGATTATAATACACATAATGTGCATGCTCATTCACAAATGCAAGCAGAGTGTATTGTGATTGGAAATGATGATCTGCAACTAACCATCAGCATTCGCTTCTTGCATCTAAAAAGAATAGAACTTTTTGCAAGGCAAACGGAACATGAAACCGGGGAGGAAGTTTTTATTGCCACGAATGATCTGACTATCAATAACAGATCTTACCAGGCTGGCTGGCAAACAGTTGAGCACAATATAACTACTGGAAATATTCTAATTGCAGACCTGATAAAAAACAAAAAAACGATCCCTCTTGATTTTGAAAAAATTTATGACAGTATCTACCTGTATGAAGAAAGTGGTAAAGTGGCAGCGCAACAATCAAGCAGTATATCAGGGATTAAAGGCGAAATAATGAACGAAGCCGCCCGTGTGGAAACCAGCGGGGACGCTTTTCGGGTCAGGGTCAGTATTGCAAATACGACTCCTCTTGAAAATGCTGAAGCAGTTATAAGAGATGAAGTGCTGTCAGCATCTTTTCTTTCAACACACATTATTTTACAGGCCGCAAACGGAGAATTTATTTCTCAACAAAATCCTGCTGAAGAATGGAGAACGGTTATTGAAAGCTGTAAGAATATAAACACATGGCCGATTCTTATTGATGAAAGCAATACAACAATGCTCTCCTCTCCTATTATTTTATATGATCATCCACAGATAAATCCGCAAAGTTCCGGCGATCTTTTTGACAGTACAGAAATAGAAGAAGCGCTGCTGCTGCACGTTTCAATGTTATCGGATGATGAGAAAAGAAAAATTGGGCAGAGTGATGAAAAGTTGCAGGTTATGCTGAATAAAGTGAGCCAGGTTACACCGGAAGAATTGATAAGCTTTCATAGTGGATTGAAGGATAACAATTAAAGTGAAAATGTAAAATGCAAAAAAATGAGAACAGCGGACTCAAAGGGTAATACGCCTGGAGAACTGGTGAAAATAATTGATGGCATTCTCTACAGTAAAGGCGATAAGGTGAGGCTGAAACTTGGCCAACGAAGGTCAGATGCATCAGATATGCTTTTAAATGGGAGGATTGCTACGATTGAGGTCATTTATACGGACTATGAAGACAATGTTCACATTGCTGTTACAATGGATGATGATCCCGGGCAGGATCTGCAGCGTGACTTAGGCATCTACCGCTATTTTAATTCGGATGAAATTGAACATATTTAGTTGAAGATTGCAGAATAGACTTGTTACAGTACAAGTACTCCGCCGCATAAAGCTTTGGAGTACAAGTGAGTGACACAACGATGTTGAGGTAAATACTAAAGTTGGTTAAAAAAATATAGTTATGGAAGAAAAAAGTTTACCGGCAATGGTAAAGGAAAAGATAAAACAAACACCTGTAACAGTAAAGAAGAGAGTAATGATCGCAGGCGTTGGAAATATGTTTATGAAAGATGATGGCTTTGGCGGCGAGGTCATTAAGAAAATTTTACACAAAGAATTTCCTGAGGGAGTGGAAGTAAAAGATTTTGGAACCGGCGGCCTTAAACTGGCTTATGACCTTATGAAAGGCTATGATGGATTGATACTCGTGGATGCATCTCAACGGGGTGAACAACCGGGAACACTCTTTGTGATTGAACCCGATGAAAATACTATCAGTCCTGACCTTGAAGAAGGCGGCCCCATTGATCCACACGGCGCTGACCCGGCAACAATTCTCAGGTTTGTAAAATCAATTGGCTCGTGGCCAGGCAAAGTATTTATTGTGGCTTGCGAGCCTGAATCAGTGGAGGATTTTGAGATCGGTCTTAGTGAGCCTGTAAATGCTGCTATTGATAGAGCAGCGGAGATGGTAGAAGAAATTGTAAAAGAGATTTACGCAGAATCAAAATAAATATTTTATGAACATATTCTCACAGGAAAACTTTAATGATGTTCAGGAAGTTATTAAAAATGCAAATGGCCAGCATGACCGCATTACAAAACAGGAACCTGTTAAGGATGAAATATCGGAATTGAACAGGCAAAGCCAGCATATCCAGGAATTGATCAGCGAGATCGATTCATTGCCAAATCCTGAAACAAGAAAAATGATGCAGGATTGTATCCAGGAAATTCTGAGTTTCTATGGACATGGACTTGACAGAATGTTAAGTATTATTTCCAATGGCAACAGTGTAGCGGCAAAAGACATTTATAATGACCTGATCGAAGACAGCTTTGTGAGCGGGCTTTTGCTTATTCATGATCTTCATCCATTAGATCTGAAAACGCGTTTACACATGGCGCTTGAAAAAGTGAAACCATATATGGACAGTCACGGAGGCAGCGTTGAAATTGTAAGCCTCGAAGATGGTGTAGCAAAATTGAAGCTGGCAGGAAGTTGCAAAGGCTGCCCTTCTTCATCGAGTACTTTAGAACTTGGTATAAAACAAGCTATTGAAGAACTCTGCCCCGATCTTTCAGGGCTGGAAGTTGAAGGTATCACCGATTCTCCTGCACATGAAAGATCTTTACAGCAAATCGACACTGGTTGGAAAGTAATTAAAGGCCTTGATGTTTTACCAAATGGAGGAATGAAGGCTGTAGATATTCCAGGTTTGCAACTCATCGTTAGCCGTGTAAACAAACAGCTCTATGCTTATAGAAATCACTGCCCGGCATGCGAAAGAACCTTCAGCAATGGAACATTGACAGAAAACATTCTCAGTTGCCAACTTGGGCACCGTTATGATCTTCAACTTGCCGGAAAATGCACAGATGATCCCGATCTTCATCTCGATCCTTTTCCTTTGCTGGAGCAGGATGGAATAGTTAAAATTGCAACAGGATAAAAAGAATATAAATGCATGAAGTATCTATTTGCCAAAGTATTTTAAGCACAATAGAGGATGAACTGGAGCCGGAACAGCTTTCGAATATCCGGGAAATTCACCTGAAAATCGGTATATTGTCTTCTATTGAGCCGGAGTTATTAAAACATGTATTTAAGTTTATGATAGCAGATACTCCTTTCCAGAATTCCGTTTTAGAAATTGATCAAACTGACATAAAGGTTGTTTGTGAAAATTGTGGCGAGACTTTCAGGGTAGAAAGCTATAAGTTTGTTTGCCCGGTATGTGAGAAGCCTTCTTCGAACATCATCCAGGGTAACGAATTACAAATTCATAAGATCATTTTAGAAGAACCTTATCATGAAAAAGTTAACTAATAAAGCTACGGGCACATTAAAAGTTCACGACGTTACATTAAACCTGCTAAAGGCAAATGATTTTGTTGCGGATATGATCCGCGATGAAATGGAAACAAAAAAGATCCTCCTTATCAATTTAGTATCATCGCCCGGCAGTGGAAAAACTTCTCTTTTGGAAGAAACAATTAAGCGATTAAAGAACGAGATAAATATTGCAGTGCTGGAAGGCGACCTGGAAACAGAACGTGATGCAGACCGCATCAGGAAACAGGGTGCCCGTGCATTGCAAATAGTAACCGGCGGCATTTGCCATCTTGAAGCACAGATGATAAAACAGGCAATGCCAAAAATCGACCTGGAAGGAATTGATGTTCTTTTTATTGAAAATGTTGGCAACCTTGTCTGCCCTGCTTCGTATGACCTGGGTGAAGATATTCGGATAACACTTGTCTCTTGTACGGAAGGTGATGATAAGCCCAAAAAATATCCGAGCATGTTTTTAACTACAGATATTATGTTAGTTACAAAAACAGACTTGTTGCCTTATGTTCCTTTTTCTGTAGAAGCAGTAATTAAAGATGCCGCCGAGGTCAATAGCCAGATCAAAACATTTGCCCTGTCAAGTTACAAAGGCGAAGGCATGGATGAGTGGTGTACCTGGCTCCTTGAAAAAATAAAAGAAAAGAAAGCTGCGGCTGTAGCAGAGCTGGTTTCATAAATCGTTTTACTGAACCGCTATGCCCAATGAAAACGTATCATATACATATTGAAGGATTGGTGCAGGGCGTGGGATTCCGACCATTTGTATATCAACTGGCAAAGCAGTTTGACCTAAATGGTTTTGTAAAAAACACGATGGATGGTGTTCATATAGAATTCAATGCAAACGAAATAATTGCTGAAAAATTTTATAGCGAGGTTATTCAGCGAACACCTTCCCTATCAAAAATCATCAGGCATTCCATTGCAGAATTAAAGCAGAAGGATTTTCATTGTTTTGAGATCATCGAAAGTAAAAACAGTGGCCAGGGAAGATTAATGCTAGCCCCGGATTTTGCTATTTGCCCCAATTGCAAGGAAGAATTAAACGAACCATCAAATCGTCGTTTTGAGTATCCTTTTATCACCTGCACTCATTGCGGGCCACGCTATTCCATTGTCACCGAGTTGCCTTATGACAGACCGCATACAACGATGCACTCTTTTGATATGTGCAGTGATTGTAGCAATGAATATGGCGATCCCGAAAACAGGAGACATTATTCGCAAACCAACTCCTGCCCAACATGTGGTATCCAAATGAACATGTATGATGCAACTGGGAATAAGCTGTTTTCGGAAAATGCATCCATCATTAGTGAGATAGTAAAAGCATTACAAACCGGCAATATCATTGCTGTTAAAGGCATAGGTGGTTATTTATTGGTTTGCGGTGCAAACAATGAACAGGCAATAAAAACATTGCGAGAAAGAAAACATCGTCCTGCAAAACCTTTTGCAGTGATGTATCCAGACATGGAGTCTCTGAAAAAAGTTGCGGTTGTGCGAGGCGTTGAAGCAGATGCTTTACAAAGCACTATTGCTCCAATTGTTTTGCTGGAAACAAAAGAAAATATCCAGGAACAAATTTGTATGAAAGAAATTGCACCAAAGCTTTCGAAGCTTGGAGTAATGTTACCCTACGCACCCCTGTTTGAGTTGATATTATTAAAATTTGGAAAGCCAGTAATTGCAACCAGTGGCAATATCAGCGACTCTCCTATCATTTATAAAGATGAAGACGTATTGGAAATACTAAGTTCCATTGCCGACTATATTGTAACAAATAACAGGGAGATCGTAATTCCGCAAGATGATTCTGTTATCCAGTTTACAAAAGTTGCAGAACATCGCATCATTATACGTAGATCAAGAGGTTTGGCTCCATCCTATTTTAATTATGAAAGCAATACAAACGAGACAATCCTTGCAACAGGAGCCTTGCTAAAAAGCAGTTTCACTTTTGTAAATAACGGCCAGCCATACATCAGTCAATATTTAGGTAATACAGAAAGCTTTGATGCACAGCAGGCTTACACTAAAACTGTTCGTCATTTTTTTGAATTGTTTCATAAACAATCTGATGCGATCTTAACTGATACGCATCCGCAATACTTCTCAAACCAGTTTGCAAAAGAATTGGCAGCTGAATTAAATATTGATGCTGTTGAAATCCATCACCATAAAGCGCATTTTGCAGCCGTGCTTGCTGAAAGTGAGTTGATCTCCTCAAAAGAACCGGTACTAGGTATTATATGGGATGGCACCGGTCTGGGTGATGACGGAAATATTTGGGGTGGAGAATTTTTCAGGTATGAGAATAACTGCATCTCTCGCGATAATCAGTTTAGTTATTTCCCATTTATATTAGGGGATAAAATGCCAAAAGAGCCGAGGATATCGGCATTGGCAGCATGTCACAACATTTCGAACGCAAAGGATCTGCTGAAAAATAAGTTCAATGAGCAGGAATGGAGCTTATACAATAAATTACTATCCAAAGAAAACAACCTGCAATGTTCATCTGTAGGCAGAATTTTTGATGCTGTTGCATCGCTGTTGAACTTAATGAATAAACAAACATATGAAGGTGAAGCAGCAATGCTCCTGGAGGAACAGGCTTCCACCTACTTTAATAAAAATGGCTTTGCTTTCCATGAAAACTATTTTAGTGAAGTTTCTCAAGATCAAAATATATCTACCGCGGCATTAATGGAAGAAATAATAAAGGATATTCAGCACGGCAAATCAACAGAGTTCATAGCCGCGAAATTCCACTATTCACTGGTACATTTAATAGCCGCTGTGGCAGAAACCATGCAGGTAAAAAAGATATGCTTTAGTGGCGGTGTGTTTCAAAATGCCTTGCTGGCTGACATGATCCACCACTTTTTAAAAGACCAGTTTGAATTATATTTTCATCAGCACCTGTCGCCAAATGATGAAAATATTTCTTTTGGACAAATGGTTTACTATGATAACAATATGGACAATATACAAACACTGCAAAAAATGAAATTAGAAAAAGTAATAGCAGAGAAAACACAGCTTGTTTATTTGAAAAATAAATCAACCGAAGTAATAGGTGAGCATTATTAAACGCCTTAGCTACCATTGGAATAAGGACAAAATTTAAATTATGTGTTTAGCAATCCCGGGTTTGATACAATCCATTGACAGTATGTATGACGATACCGTACGAATAGCAAAGGTTTCTTTTGGTGGCATCATCAAAGAAGCAAGTTTAGAGATGGTACCAGACGCAAAAGAAGGAGATTATGTGCTTGTGCATGTAGGCGTCGCCATCAGCAAAGTAAATGAAGAGGAAGCGCATAAGGTTTACCAGTTCCTGAAAGAATTTGGTGAACTGAATGATTTAGAGGCTTAGTGATCTGTAATCTTAACTTATTATCGGCATGAAATACTTAACAGAGTTCCGGTCGCCCGAATTGGTTGATGCATTGCTTAAACAAATCAAGCAGGTTGTTACCAAAGAGTGGAATATCATGGAAGTGTGTGGCGGGCAGACACATTCATTGGTAAAGAATGGTATCCTGAATTTGCTTCCAGCAAATATCCAGATGATACATGGCCCAGGTTGCCCGGTTTGTGTTACGCCAGTTAGTCTAATTGATAAAGCGGTTCATCTTGCAATAGAACACAACGTCATTCTCTGTTCTTTCGGCGATATGATCCGTGTTCCCGGCTCTGGCATGAGCCTGCTTGAAGCAAAAGCAAAAGGCGCTGATGTTCGTATTTTATATTCCCCTTTGGATGCGGTAAAAATTGCAAAAGAAAACCCAGGCAGGGAAGTAGTTTTTTTTGCAGTAGGTTTTGAAACAACAGCCCCCGCCAATGCCTTATCTGTTATACATGCACACAAGGCGGGTGTAAAAAATTATTCCATTCTTGCATCGCATGTATTGGTGCCACCTGCCATTGAAGAAGTGATGAACGATGAACTAAGCAATGTGAATGGATTCCTGGGAGCTGGCCATGTATGTGCTATCATGGGCATCTATGAATATTACCTGCTGGTGGAAAAATATAAAGTCCCGATTGTAATAACGGGCTTTGAGCCTGTTGATCTGCTGGAAGGCATTTATATGACAGTAAAACAACTGGAAGCTGGCGAAGCAAGAGTAGAAAACCAATATGCAAGAATTGTAAAGGAAGAAGGCAATATAAAAGCACAGGAAATAATTTATGAAGTGTTCGAAGTGACTGACCGCCTATGGCGTGGAATGGAAGTGATCCCGATGAGTGGATACAAAGTAAAAGAAGCTTATGCGCATTATGATGCAGAGAGAAAATTCAATATCAACATCGAAGAAGCTCCCGAAAATCCTGAGTGCATTGCAGGTGAAATTATGAAAGGGATTAAAAAACCTTTTCAATGCCAGCACTTTGGAAAGAAATGTAAACCATCAAATCCTTTAGGAGCACCAATGGTTTCAAGTGAAGGAGCATGTGCGGCTTATTATCACTATTCAAGATTTGCAGAAGAAGTTGAAGCATAATGAAAATTCTGTTCATCATAACATCATTTAACAGCATGAGCCAACGTGCCTGGGTTGAGCTCGATCGTCTCAATCACCAGGTAAAGCTGCATACTGTATCTGATGAAGAAGCCATGATAGATGCAGTAAATGCATATCAGCCTGATCTTATTGTTGCACCTTATTTAAAAACTGCTATTCCAAAAGCCATTTGGGAAAAGTATACCTGCCTAATCGTACATCCTGGCATTATTGGCGATCGTGGCTCCTGCTCTTTGGACTGGGCTATTCTTAACAACGAAAAAGAATGGGGCGCAACAATTTTACAGGCTACTGAAAAGTTGGATACAGGACATGTTTGGGCAACTGCAACATTCCCGATGCGTAATGCTTCGAAATCATCTTTATACCGGCATGAGGTTACACAAGCCGCAATGGAAGCATTGATACAGGCAGTCAAACAATTTGAACAAAAAGATTTTCTTCCTCAATCACACCAGGAAATTAGCGGTGGCCACAAAGGCAAATGGAACAGGGCTACCAGTCAAACCGATTTTAAATTTTCATGGAACGATAATACTTCAGATATTATTAGAAAAATAAATGCTGCTGACAGTTCCCCTGGAGTTCAAAGCAATTTTTTTGACCAGCAATATTATTGCTATGGAGCTGAAGAAGAGGAAATAATAAAAGGAACTCCTGGCCAGATATTAGCACAACGTCATAACGCTATTTGTGTCGCTACAAAAGATGCTTCCGTATGGATCCAGTACCTTAAAAAAAATGAACAGAGATCTATCAAACTACCAGCCGTAATTGCATTAGATAATGATGCCAAAAATATCCCTGTAGCTGCAGTTAACATCTTTGAAGATAATGACTTCATAAAAAGCTTTCGGGAAATAAGATACAAAGAGGCCAATAATGTGGGCTACCTGTTTTTTGATTTTTATAATGGTGCTATGAGCACCGATCAATGCAGGCGCTTGCAGGAAGCTTTTACAACAGCTAAACAACGGAATACAAAAGTAATTGTGCTGATGGGTGGAGAAGATATATGGAGCAATGGCATTCATCTCAATTTAATTGAGGCATCGTCCGATCCTGCACAAACTTCCTGGGAAAACATTAACGCAATTGATGACTTAATAAAGGAAATAATTTGTACCGAGTCTCATTATGTAATAAGCGCTTTGCAGGGAAACGCAGGCGCCGGTGGAGTTTCCCTCGCATTGGCTGCCGATAAAGTCATCGCAAAAAGAGGCATCGTATTTAATCCCCATACAAGAAATATGGGTTTGTATGGGTCCGAATATTGGACATATCTGTTCCCAAAAAGAATTGGTACACAAAGAGCTGTTTTGTTTACTGAGCAATGTCTTCCGTGGGGAACAGATATCGCTTTGGAAGTAAAACTAATAGATGATTGCTTTGATGGCAACACAGAAGTATTTTATCAAAAAGTAAAAACCACTGCTGAAGGCCTTGCTGCACTTTCTTATTTTCCACAATTATTAACCGCAAAAAAGTTCAAGCGCAACCGTGACGAAAGCTACAAGCCATTACAGCAATACCGGGAAGAAGAATTAGCAAAAATGCATAAAAACTTTTTCGAGGATGATTGGGGTTATGATAATAAGCGGTATTGCTTTGTACATAAAATAAATCCCCGAGAAAACACACAAACAATTGCTGATAAAGACCTGTATAGTGAAAGAAGAAAAATCTGGAGAAGGAGAAAATCAGAGAAACTTTTTTACGAAGTATAATAACAACCACCCACATGATGCAATTGCAATGCCCGATGCCAAAACTCGACTTTGATGTAATTACATTAGGGCACGGGAGCGGTGGTACATTGACAAGCCAGTTACTAGATACCGGTGTTTTCAAATTGCTGGAGAATGAAATGCTCAATAAAAGACACGATGGGGGAACGTTTAATATCAATGGCAAAGTTGCTATGAGCACGGATACTTATGTCGTCTCACCCATATTTTTTACTGGTGGCAATATTGGCGACCTTGCTGTAAACGGAACAGTGAACGACCTTGCCATGTGCGGTGCAAAAGCCAAATATTTATCTCTTGGCTTTGTGTTAGAAGAAGGATTAAAGATGACTGAGTTTTGGGAAATACTCGTTAGCATAAAATCTGCATGCGAAACAGCAGGTGTTCATGTAATTACCGGCGATACCAAGGTTGTAGAAAGAGGTAAAGGCGATAAGATTTTTATTAATACCACCGGCATTGGTGAAGTACATACAAATGCAGACATTGATATCAGCAATATAAAAGAAGGCGATAAAATTATTCTAAGCGGTCCTCTTGCAAGACACGGCATTACCATTATGAGCCAGCGCCAGGGTTTAGAATTTGAGACAACTATAAGCAGTGACACAAGACCACTAAATAAAATTGTTTCGGATTTATTAAATGAATTTGGAGAGCATATTCATTTGCTGCGTGACCCTACCCGTGGCGGGCTTGCAACAGTTCTAAATGAAATTGCAAAAGATGCAAAGCTTGGTATTGATGTTTCACAAAAAAAAATTGCCGTGGAAGAAGAAGTATATGGTGCTTGCGAAATGCTTGGCCTTGATCCGCTGTATGTTGCGAATGAAGGGTTGTTTGTAGCCGTAGTTGATGAAACAATGGCTGATTCATTTTTAAAACAATTACAACAATGGGAACATGGTTCAATGGCATCCATCATTGGCGATGTAGTTACGGTGCATCCGGGGCAGGTTATTTTAAATAGTAATATTGGCGGACGAAGAGTGATCAATATGCTGGCTGGTGAACAACTACCAAGGATTTGTTAGCATTTTGAACTGAGTTATGTGATAAAATTTACACAAGAAAAAATGCTTCTTACAGTAGAAATATTACCCTTTGCATTTGCTGCATCAGAAGGTTTCAGGCATGCATTTGAAACAGACCACCTGGTGGCAGTAAGTAATATAGTTACCAAGAGAAACTCTCCCCGCTTAGCTATGAAAGATGGAGCCTATTGGGGATTGGGACACAGTTCATCTATATTGGTGGTAGGAATAATAATGCTTTCACTACGGTGGGCAATTCCAGAACATTACTTTCAGTACATGGAAGGTGGGGTAGGAATTATGATCGTAGCACTTGGGGTTTACAGGCTATGGCAATTTTTTAAATCGACCCCTGTTCGGTTGCATACACATGAGCACGAACATGATGGCCACAAACACTCACACATCCATATTCATACAAACGATATGCAATCACATCAGCATCTTCACAGGCTTTCCTATGGAGTTGGCATTATTCATGGGCTAGCCGGCAGCGGTGTTTTAATAGCCGCAGCAATGGCTACTATGAACACTGCAGGGAGCAGCCTGCTTTTCCTTATTATATTTAGTATTGGCTGTATTGGAGGCATGCTCATAGCCGCAGGAATACTTGGTATGCCATTTTCCAAAAAACTGCAATCATTCAAAAAGTTCCAACAGGCCTTAGTAGTTATTTCCTGTACGATCTGTATCATACTAGGTGCCCGGATAATATTGGAAAACTGGTTTTAATTTTTTAAAGTACCGGGATTATATTTTCTCCCAGCCATATTTCTCTGCATAAGCAATCAGCCATGCCGTTACATAGTTGTAGGACTGTAATCCTTTCTCCTGGTTGTTGGCTTTTAAGTACATATCGTACCAAATATTAGAAAGCTTTTGTACAAAGTTCCTATAGCTGTTAAAATAATCCCTCGCCTGTTTAAAATGTTGCTTTACCAATGGCGGCAAATTTTGTATCACTCCATGATAAGCATTTGAATCAATATGATACAACTCACGACTGGCATATGACATCAGGTCCTGGTACACGCTATACCGAACTGCAGGATTGCTGCTTCCCTTTGCAGCAAGATAGCCGATCATACTGGCCTCTTCTTCCGCTGCATAACCAAGCTGGTGGCCCATTTCGTGGCACATTACATAAGGCTTTAAAAAGTCCGGCATTCCTCCATTTATTTGCGCTTCACCAGTAAATGGATTTAGATAGCCGCTAAAACCACCATAACCCCCCACAGCACCAATCAGCATTTTTTTTATTGATACAACTTGATAACGTATAAAAGGATATTTTTTTTCTGCTTGTTTATAGCAGTCGGCACTTTCTTTTTTTAGCGCAGTTGTATTGCTCCATACCAAAGAGTCAGCTGTTGTAATTTGAGGAATCAATGAATAAAGCCTGTTATTAAGTGTATCAATCAGCTGCTGCAATTCAGCTTCTGAATATTCCCTGGGTTCAATTGATAATTGATAAGAACTGCCAAGCCTGTGATAGTTAAGTCCCCATGACCACTGGAACACTAGATAGATAATTGCAATAGCTGTAATGATTTTTCTTAATTTTCTTTTCCATGCAGTTTTGTTCAGTTGCTTTCTTCGCAACTGCTTAATAAACTTTACCAACTTTACAATTACAAAAATTCCGGCAAGTACATATAAAATATCACCAACACTAAATGGTATCCATCCAAAACATAACCGGAAAAACTTACCTATGCCTATATAAATGCCTGTGGAGTAAAAAGATTCGACCCAATTTTCATTGATACTGAAAAGAATAGTTATAACCATCAGTAAAAGCAATATTGCTTCGCTGCGATAAAAGCTAAAAATTTTGACTACTGACCCTTTCATTGCATTAGATCTTCATCTTTAAACCTCCCTGTTATCAATTAACGAAGGTCCAGTAAAAACCCAGCCTGAAAACAAATCCGGGAGTAGGATACAATGGTGCTGCAAAATTATTATGTGTAAAACCAAAGCCATTTTTGAAGCTGATCGTATTCAAATTTTCTGCCCTTGCATACAGGCGAAGGCCCCTTATCCGGAAATGAAGAAAAGCTGCTATATCGGGCCGGTTGCTGATCGTAGTCTCATTCTTTACCACCCATTGACCATTAAAAGGACTCCAGTCATCTGCTTTATACGGAGTGAAATACCGGGCTTCAATGCCTACTGCCAAAATAAGATTCTTATAAAACTGCCCCTCATAAACTATCCTGTTGCGTGTATAAATAAGGGGCAGGTTTATATCGCTGCCGGTTGCTTTCTGAAAATGCAGTTCGGCATACCAGTTCCAGCGGCGGCTAAGACGGAATGTTTTTTCGCCACCTACATGCAATACATTTTGGATTGTGGCCTGTTGCCTTGCATTATAATAATCGTCCCAGTAAGTATAGTTACTTACGATATAGTAGTTTGCAAGAAGATGTGTTTTTAGTCTTGGGATGTAAAGATCGCTACTCAGCACTATCCAGTTTTCCTTATTAAGAGACAAGCCGGACTGTACAAAAAAACTGCTGCGGCTATCGAATACAAATGAAGGAGTACGGTTGATATTTTGAAAACCCACACGCAATATGCCAAGTCTTTTTCCAAGATCAGTTTGTAAACTGATAGCCGCATTATAATCAGCAGCATTCATTCCAGCCAGGTAGAATTTGCCATTTGCATTAACGTCCCATTTCCGGTTGCGTGTTCTGTTTCTGTATTCGCCAAGCAAATAGAGATTAGTAAAATTTTCACTTGCCTGGCCAAAGGTTCCCTGCAGCATTTGGTAACCAGCACCGGCCTTTAAGAATTGCTCCTGGTTGTTTTTTTCAGGAAAAACTTCAATCGCCGCTTCATTGGAAAGATCTTTCCAGTTGTCTTTTATATTAACAGGGATATCTACAAGTGTGATCCCAAAATGTTTTTGATAGGACGCAGCATTATAACTGGTATTAGAGGAGGCCGCATCTGCGTAATTATAAAAGCTAGTGTTGTATAAAAAGGTATGCTGCAACCTGAAACGGGGATAAAACAACCGCACAACATTCGAATCGGCATCATAAGTTGAATCCTTTTGACCAAGATCAAACTGGTGACGTAAAAAATATGTCTTGGCTTTATTTTCAACGCCAGTGCTTATGGATGATGTAAAAAAATTGGTGCCATAATCACCATCGCCTCCAAGCCATGTTGGGATATTAAAGCGTTCGTCGTATGCTTTGTTGGGTGAAGTCAAAAAAGTATCAGACTGTATGCCGCCATTTTCTGAAGAGCGGTTCCTGTTAGAGATAAACAATGCAAAACCAGAATATCTCTTATTCTTAGTAGCAAAGGAAGTAGCGAGCCTTATATTGGCATGACTGGTATTGCTGTTCTTAAGATTTCCCGGTGCATTAATAAACCGGTATTCAAACAGGGCATTCCATGCTGGCTTTATATTTTGGGTATGTAGTATCTTGATCGTTTGCTCCTGCTTGCCGCCAAGCAAATAATCCAGTTCCGTATAAGGTCTTGTTGTTTGAAAAATACGCGTATCCTCTATTTTAAACTTGTAAGTATCGTACCCGTGAAAGCCTGCATCAAAACCAGGTTTAAGGTTTGGTGAAAAAATAAGTGAGTGCGTAGCTGACCCAAGATTTCCCAAAAACAAATTATTGGCAGGTAAAGGAAATCTTTTGCTATAATCATTTACCGAAGAGTCAATGCGGTGGGTCCGGCTTGAATCATACATCCGGTAAAAAATGGTGATAGAATCCTCAAGGTTGTCACGATTCTGCAATGTGTCTCCGCCTTTCATTTGGCTGGAAGCACCCTGTGGCCGGCCCTGGTTATCGTGACTCAATGGCGATTGACCGGGCTGAAGAGTTCTTGTTTGTGCTCCTGTTTTAACCGCATACGTGCATGCCAGCGTTAAAAACAAAATGAAAAAAAAATTAGTATTCCTCCTTGCAATAAAACATAAGAAGGACATCACGCTGAATGAGGTTTTCTTATGCTCCTGATGAGATATAGAGTTTGAGTGGCTCAATAGTAGTACTACAGATGAAGTGCTTGCGACGCAACGGTGATGCTATAAAAAACGAATGCTGGTACCCACAAAAAAATAATCTTCATAAATCAAACATCATAACAGTGCTTTAATCAGCTTTATAATGAAGAGATCAATCCTTTGAAAATAGCTGTCATTTTTGGCTCGGCAGCGGCAGCTGCTTCCAGCACTTCGTGATGAGTGATGACCGTTGGAACATCCATGATACCAAGATCGGTTACTACACTCATTGCAAATACCGGCAACCCCATGTGTCTTGCAACGATACACTCCTGTACGGTACTCATGCCAACAGTATCACAGCCCAAAAGATGCAGTAGTTTATATTCGGCACGTGTCTCGAATGTAGGGCCGGTAACGGCACAATACACACCATGAAATACTTTGAGTCCTAAACCCGTTGCTATTTCCGTTGCTTTGTTTACAAGTGTTTTATCATAAGGCTCACTCATATCGGGAAAACGTGGACCTATATCATTATTATTTGGCCCGATAAGAGGGTTCGGAGTAAAAAAACTGATATGGTCTGTAATGATCATGAGATCGCCTACATTAAAAGCAGGGTTCATACCACCGGCAGCATTGCTTAAAAACAGCGCTTTTATTCCAAGCCATTTCATTACCCTTATTGGAAATGAGGCTTGTTCAGCCGAATAGCCTTCGTAAAAATGAAAGCGACCAGCCATGCACACAACTGTTTTGCCACCGATCTTTCCAAAAATAAGCGCACCGCGGTGTCCTTCGACAGTTGATACAGGAAAATTGGGAATTTTTTCATAAGGAATTTCACATTCAATTTCCACTTCGGATCTGAAATTGCCAAGGCCGCTGCCAAGTACAATACCAGCTTCAGGAGTTTGACTGTAATAACCCCTGATGGCTTCACAGGTTTCGTTTAGTTGTTTAATTAAATCCATAGTTGGTTAAAGTTGAAGATGTGAAAATAGTGGAATGACGGGACACAAATTTCTGGAACACTGACGACGTGGATTACAGGGATAGCAAGACTTTTATGAATTTTATAACGAAGGGACCTAATTCCCTAAATCCTGTTTGATCCGTGTCATCCGTGTTCTATTTTCTGTGGCAAATAACTTAAAAATAATTCCAATCCCCTGCGTTTTGCCTCATCTAAGCGGTAACTGATATTCTTTTTGTAATACGTTTCCAGGTCGTATTTGTCATATGGGTTTTGCCTGATCACTTCATCGAGCCTTTCAAGACCATATCCATTGGCATCATTAAAAGCTGCAATAAAATCTTCCGGTAACGGCTTGTTTGCCACCCATGCTGCAAACACAAAAGGAAGGCCGGTAAAAGATTTCCATGCTTCTGCAAGATCGTATATGTAAGGTGATACTAACCTTTGACCAAGGGCACGATCCCCGATCACCACACCAGCAGTTGCGCCTTTTATCTGCTGTTGGTAACCTTCGGTTGCATCTAATAACTGCGCATCCTTTTTCCAGTAGTGCTTTAATAATATGCGGGTCAGGTGTACCGATGTTCTGCTTTGATAATCAAGCAATACTTTCTCAATTTTTTCAAGAGGAACATCACTAAATAAACCTACGGAAGCCACAGGCCCATTTGCACCAATACAATAATCCGAAACGATATAATGCTCGCCAAGCCGGGGAATAATGGAAACAGGAACAAGTCCAATATCTATCCGGCCATCAAGCAATTGCCGGGCAATATTGGAAGGATAATCGGTAACAAGCTCGATCTGCTGCCGCACAGGAGACCGTTCAATGCCATACAGCAACGGTTTGGTATTCAAATAACTAACTGCTCCTACTTTTATTTTATCCATGTAATATTTGCCGTTCTTTTCTTTTATCAGCCACATGGAAACAGGAGCTTCCACGTACATCCATTACTTTTGCGCCTGCAAATGTAGGCCTGTGTTAAACTGCCTGCAAAATATTAACGCTTTGAAAATAAGGTCTTTCTTCCCAAACCAATGGAACTGACTCCTCTATCCGCCATCTCTCCTATTGACGGCCGTTACCGCCACCAGGTAAGTCATCTTGATGAATACTTTAGTGAATATGCATTGATCAAATACAGGGTAATAATAGAAACAGAATATTTCTTTTTTCTTGCCGATAAAAAGTTTTTCAAAGTTGGCAGCAAGGCCCGCGGCAAAATGAAAGAGGCAATGGAAAATTTCAGCCTGGATGATGCTGCAGAAATAAAGGAAATAGAAAAGACCACCAATCACGATGTAAAGGCCGTAGAATATTTTATAAAAAAACAACTGGATAAAACAGATGCAGCCGCTGACGCAAAAGAGTTTATTCACTTTGGACTTACCAGCCAGGATGTAAATAATACGGCTATTCCATTAAGCTGGAAACATTTTACCGAGCATGAATATCTCCCTGCATTGATAAACCTGCAAACCAAGCTGCACCACCTTGCAAAGCAATGGAAAAGCATTCCGATGCTGGCACGCACACATGGCCAACCTGCATCACCTACCATTTTGGGAAAGGAAATAATGGTATTTGTGGAAAGGTTGGAAAATCAAATTCAATTATTCAGCTACATACCTTTTGCTGCAAAATTTGGCGGGGCCACAGGTAACTTTAATGCACATGTTGTTGCGTATCCCAAAACAAACTGGATGGCTCTTGCTGATGATTATGTAGAAAATGTATTAGGCTTGCAACGGATGCAGTTTACCACACAAATAGAGCATTACGATCATTTGGCAGCTCATTTCGATGCCATTAAAAGGATCAATAACATACTCATTGATCTGTGCCGGGATATATGGACTTATATCAGCATTGATTATTTTAAGCAAAAAACAAAAAAGGGAGAAATTGGCAGCAGCGCCATGCCGCATAAAGTAAACCCTATTGATTTTGAAAATGCCGAAGGAAACCTGGGCATGGCAAATGCTTTGCTGGAACATCTTTCAGCCAAACTACCCATCAGCCGGCTACAGCGTGATCTTACTGATTCCACTGTGCTGAGAAATATTGGTGTGCCTGTAGCGCATACCCTGATCGCCTTTAACTCTATTGAAAAAGGATTAAGTAAATTGGTATTGAATGAAGCAAAAATTAAAGATGATCTTGACAATAATTGGGTTGTAGTGGCTGAAGCGATACAAACTATTTTAAGAAAGGAAAACTACCCCAATCCCTATGAAGCGTTGAAAGAACTTACCCGTGGCACATCCGGCATTAATCAAAAAAGCATGCATAGCTTTATTGACGGACTTAAAGTGTCTGCCGCTTTGAAGAAAGAGCTTAAAAAAATAACTCCATCAAATTATGTTGGTGTAAACCCGGAGTTTTAAGATTGTTTGTTATCATAATTTGCTTTTTCATAGGGCAGGCATGATTTTTTCAACAGTATTAACTAATCTCAAGCAGCCTTTCTCCTTGCTTTTCGTTCATATTATTTGACAATCAAAAATTTTTATGAAAAGATCAATTCTTCTGTTATTACTGACAACTTCCACATTGTTCTCTTTTGCCCAGGATAACCAAGATAAAAAGAATTCTCCTGTAAAACAATTCTTCACTGAAATGGGCGGACCCGGGATAATGTTTTCCGCCAACTTTGATACGAGATTTTCGGCAAAAAATCATCTTGGGCTCGGCACAAGGGTTGGCATTGGTTTTACAATAAAGGACGGCGGCGGCTATTACGATGTCAACGGCAATTGGTATGAAAATTCTATCCGCACTATCCCAACTTTACCTTTTGGAATTAATTATTTGTTTGGCAAAGGAAATTCGCCGCACACATTTGAAGTTGGTGCAGGAGCTACTTTCTTATTTCAACAGGTGGATATACTGACTTATGGCAGCCATAGGGGTGAGAGCTATTTTATGGGACATTTTGATTTCATGTACCGCAGACAGCCTGTAAATGGTGGTTTTAGCTGGCGTATCGGGTTTACACCACTTATTAATACTGCAGGTGATATTGTCCCTTTTGGAGCTGCAGGATTTGGCTTTAGTTTTTAAAGGCATTAGTTACTTCCGATAGCATCTATTTCTTTTTGCATTTCATGGATACCATTAGGGCCCATGTATTTCGCATCTCCAAATCCAAGGATGGGAAAGAAAATAAAACCCAGGAAAACTAGCCCGATACCAAAACCGGTTTCTTTTCCAAAGGATTTTGCCAGGGCGATCATAATAACAAAAACAATATAGATATTGGCGATCGGGATAAAGATCAGCCACCAATTTTTGGCTCCTCCAATTTTGGCCATTACATAATAATTATAGAAAGGAACTATACAGGCCCATCCCGGTTCACCTGCCTTTACAAAGGTTTTCCAGATACCTGCAATTACAAAAATGATAAATGCGAGATAGATAATAAAGAAGACTGCCATAGTGTTGGTTTTAGATTGTTAGGCTTATTTGATAGAATTCGCAGGTAAGATATGTAAAAAATAAATATTGATGCGCTATACATTTTCGTAACCACAAAAAAAAAGCTCCGCACTTTTGCGAAGCTCCTTATTAAAACATTTAAAAATTTATTAGTTAATTACACTATTCTTAGTAGTCTAAATACTTAGAACCTGAAAGAAGCAATGAGTGGTATTTTATTGCTTTACAAATTTTAGTACCTGTTTTTCTTCACCACTCATTAGCGTGATAAAATAACTCCCTGATGGAAGGCTACTGATGTTTACTTTGTTGTTGTTAGACCCTGTAACGATTTCTAGTGGGCTGGTCATCCAACTTCTTCCATCGGCGGCGGAAATGATAAAAGTAGCTTTGGTATTTTTTCCACTGCTCGTGATAAGGTTGAGGATATTACCCGTTACAGGATTGGGATTGATAGCAATGCTAATGGAGTACTTGCGATCTATCAGCCTTATCATGCTATAAACTGTTTTGCCGTCTTTGTCTTCCGTTTTGAGACGATAGAAGTTTTTGCCTGCCAAAGGGTTGGCATCTGTAAAATGGTAATTGCTATTTGTGGTGCTAGTGCCAACCGCCGCTACCGCGGCTATTTCAATAAAACTCTGACCATTATTACTACGTTCTATGTGGAATAATCTTGTATTTATTTCGTTGGTAGTTTCTTTCCAGCACATTGGGATCCTAAGCTTAGAATTCCACGTGGACAAGTTGTCGCG